>Ga0209474_10000513_pt1 | contig 42287 bp, 38 predicted proteins | sample GraSoiAngelo_145_FD_185902 | JGI IMG/M metagenome (GOLD analysis project Ga0209474, IMG submission 185902) | Grasslands soil microbial communities from the Angelo Coastal Reserve, California, USA - 14_1009_05_20cm (SPAdes) (version 2) | ecosystem: Environmental > Terrestrial > Soil > Grasslands...
CGTCGCCGCCCTCGACCAGCGCGGCTCGGAAAAGACCCACTCCCGCAAGGTGGCCGCCTGGTCGTTGCGTCTCGGGCAGCAAATGGGCATCGACAAGGAAGCCCTCGCCACCATCGAGGGGGCCGCCCTCATCCACGACGTGGGCAAGATCGGCATTCCCGACGGAATCCTCGGCAAGCGCACAAAGCTCACGCCCGAGGAGTGGGAGCAGATGAAGCGTCACCCGGAGCTCGGGTATCGCCTGCTCGCGGGAATTCCCTACCTCGAAGAAGCGCGCAAGATCGTCATCCAGCACCACGAGCGCTGGGACGGGAAGGGCTATCCCTTCGGGTTCTCCGGCGATCAGATCCATCCCGGCGCCCGCATCCTCCACGTCGCCGAGGCCTACGAGGCGATCACCAACCCGCGCGCCTTCCGCGATCCGCGCAGCCCGGAGTCTGCGCGCGCCGAGGTCCTCCGCTGCGGGGGAACGCAGTTCGATCCCGCCGTCACCGACGCCTTCGCCGCCATTCCACTCGAAGAGTGGGACGCGGTCGGCGGCCACGCGGTCCCGGCGCCCGGCACGGCCGAGCTGACGCTTGCCGAGATCCGCAGCCAGGTCCTTTCGGCGGCCTGAAACCGGTCTTCACAGAACGCGGGCAAACGGACGCTCCCGCCCCTCTATTTGAAGTTTCGCATTGCTGGGCCGTCCAGTCGCGTGGTGCAATCCACCGCCGTGCGACCCTTCCTCCTCGTTCTGGCGCTTCTCTGCTCCTTTCGAGCAGGCGCACAGGAAGAGGGCGACGACCTACCCGAAGCCGATGACGCAGTCGCCCGCGAGGCGGCGAAGCGCGCCCTCGAGGAGGGCGAATTCACTGCGGAAGCGCGATTCCGCATGCTCCAGATCGCGCGCCGGGAACGGGTCCGCGCGGGCCGCACGCTGGTCCGCGAATCGGCGCTCGCGGCGCTCTCGGCCGCCTCGTCGAACGGGGTCTGGGTGAACCTCGGACCGACCCGCTCCGACGTCCAGTTCAACGGCGTCGTCTTCCAGGCGCAGGACTCGGGCCGCGTGCGCAGCATCGTCCCGCACCCGACCGAGCCGGGCATCCTCTACCTCGCCACCGCGGGCGGAGGCGTCTGGAAGACTTTTGATGGAGGCCGCTCCTGGGAGCCCATCACCGATCAGAAGCTCGGCTCGACGGCGATCGGCGCCCTGGCGATGGATCCCCAGGCCCCCGACATCCTCTACCTCGGCCTCGGCGATCCCTTCGACACCAAGCAGCCGGGCCTCTTCCGCTCCCTCGACGGCGGGCTGTCCTGGGAAGGTCCGGTGCAAGCGGTGGCCACCAACGCCGGCAAGCCGGCCACGGCGCAGTCGGTGCGGGACATCGCCGTAGATCCGGTCGCGAGCGCCCACGTCCTCGTCGCGACCGACGTGGGCCTCTTCGTCTGGGACGGCGTCTCCGCTCCGAAGCAGGCGCCGCTGCCACTCGCCAGCGCGACCGCCACCGCGGCGATGTGGTCGGTGGCCTGGGCGGGTCCGGGGACGTGGCTCGCTTCCGGACAGCTCTTCGACCGATCCGCGGGAGGCACGCAGGGGACGCTTGGGCTATGGCGCTCCTTCGACGACGGCCAGACCTGGTCGGACATCTCGAACGGCCTCCCGCCCGGAGAGGCGCCGCAGATCTTCCGCGCCTCGCTCGCGGTGGCGCCGAGCACCGCCGTGTCCGGCGAAACCTCGCGGGTCTTCCTGCTCGCTGCCGGCGCGAACGCGACCGGCGCCTTCCAGAAGGACCTCTACCGTTCGGAGGACGGTGGCAAGACGTTCATTGCGCTGGGCGTGAATGCGACGCGCGCGCCCGACAACCCGATCGACGTGCAGCGGAACCTCGATCTGCTCCAGCAGCAAGCCAGCTACAACCAGGCGATCGCCGTCGATCCCGAAGATCCCAACACGCTCTTCATCGGCGGCATGTTCGCCGCCGCGCGATCCCAGGACGGCGGCATGACCTGGTCGCTCGTCGGAGACTGGCTGCCTGCCTTCTCCGGCTCGGGGCTGCCCTACGTCCACTCCGACCATCACGCGATGGTGTTCGGGATGGCCGGCCAGAAGACCCTGTACTTCGGGACCGATGGCGGGCTCTTCGCTTCCACCGACGCGACGACCGTCCCCGCGGCGCAGGTCCACGTCTCCGATCAGATGAACGTGGGCGTGGTGAGCCACCTCGTGTACCAGGTGGCCTGCGCGAAGGGCACGCCGGAGTGGTCGGCGAATCCGGGCTTCGTGGTCGCCGGGATGCAGGACAACGGCACCCGGGTGCGGAATCTCGCGACGGCCTCGGGCCCGAGCACCTTCGATCAGTCCGCCGGGGGAGACGCCGTCGGCGTCGCGGTGAGCCGCGCCATCTCGGGCGCCACTCCCGCTGCCGTCCTCAGCTCCTCTCCGCTGCGAGGACCGCTCCGCAGCGGCTCGGGTGGCCTGCCGGGCAGCTTCATCCTCTTCAAGCCCGGCCTTCCCGCGGCCGGTTCGCCCGCCATTCCCTTCTTCGTGCGGATCGCCTCCGACGACGCGGCCGCGGACGGGCAGACCTTCCTCACCTTCACCGATCCGCCCGACAGCGTCATCTACCGCTCGGTCGGGGCAGACGCCTGGACCCCGATCAACGGCACCCGGGTCCACAGCCCCGACGGAACGACCGGAGCGCTTTTCAAGAACTACGCGGGCGGAAGGGCCGTCTTCCATCTCCTCTTCACGCATCCGCGGGCCGCGGGCGTGTACGCGGTGAGCGCCTCGCACGGCGGAATCTTCGTGACGCCGGACGGGGGAACCACGTGGAACGGAGCGAACGTCCTCGGGACGAATCCGCAGCGACGGGTCACCGGCATCAAAGGCGCGACGGGCCTGGCGTTCGATCCGACCGATCCGACCGGCACGCGTTTCTGGGCCGCGAGCGATCAACCCGACGTGTTCGACGCCACGCCGTCGTTGGCCGCTAACCCCCCCACCCAGCCCGTGCCGGACGACTACGGCCACCTCTTCTTCACGAGCGACGGCGGACAGAGCTGGCAATCGGTGACCGGAGGCGGAACGCTGCCCAACGTCCCCATCGAGAGCCTGAAAGGAGATCCGAACGATCCCAACGTGCTCTACGTCGGCACCTTCATCGGCCTCTACAAGTCGACCGATCACGGAGCGACCTTCACCCGCGATTTCGGGCTTCCCTTCGTCAAGGTCACCGACATCTGCGTTTCCGAGGACGGCGCGAGCCTGGTGGTCGGGACCTACGGCCGCGGGGTGTGGCAGCTCAATCCCACCGCGGGCGGAATTGCCGCGGGGGCGCGCGGGAAGGGCGACCTCGACTTCGATCAGAAGCTCGACGGGTTCGATCTCATCGATCTGACGTCCGCGCTCGGGACTAGCAGCACGAGCCCTTCCTACCCGCCGGAGGCCGATCTGGTGGGGACGTCCAACCAGATCGACGACGCCGATCTCGCCGCCTTCCTCGCCCGATTCGGGGGACGGCCTTGAAGCGCGTCCTCGTCCTCGCCGCGCTCTGCGGCGCCTGCGGCGGTGCGCCGTCCATCCACTCCTTCACCGTCGATCGGGACCGGATCCTGCGAGGCGATTCGGTCACGCTCAGCTGGAACGTCGAGGGAGCCCGCAAGATCGAGATCGATCCGCAGCCCGGCACGGTGACGGGAAGCTCGGCGACGGTCTCGCCGCAGGCGACCACCTCGTACGTGCTGCATGCCACCAACTCGCACGGGTCCACGGCTTCCCAGGCGGTGCAGGTGAACGTCGTGCAGAGCGCCATCTCGAGCTTCGCCGCCTTCCCTGACGAGGTGGAGGCAGGAGGCGCCGTCGAGTTGCGCTGGAAGCTCGCCATTCCCGCCACCTCCTCGTCGGTGAACGGAACCGCCGTGGCGCCCGCCCAGACGACGCTGCGGACGAATCCGCAAGGCGACACCACCTACGTGCTCACCGTCCAGAGCGCGCTCGGATCTTCGACCGCTTCGGTCCGGGTACGGGTCGGGGCGCGTCCGCTCGTGACGAGCTTCACCGCCGACCTGCCGAGCGTGCCGCGCGGCACCTCGACGTTCCTGCGCTGGACGGCGAGCTTCGCGCGAACGTTCACGGTGACCGACGGCACGACCACCTTCGCGGTGGGCTCCTTGCACAGCCTGCGCGTCCGCCCGCTCCACGACACGACGTACACGCTCACCGCGACCAACGTGCTCGGCAACTCGACGGCGAACACGGCGGTGACCGTGTCGGGCGCCCTCTCGACCGCTCTCGCCTACACCGATCCTCCCGCGGGAGACGAGGCATTGCGCCTCGTCGCCGACCCGGCAAGCACGCCGGCGCAAGCGGTCTTGAAGCTGGTGGCGACCGCCGCGCTGCCTTCGCTGTCGGCGATCGCGCTCAACCTGCCCCTCGACGGGACGGTGGCAGGCTCTCGCGACGGCAGCGCCCGCGTTTCGCTCCACGCGCTCGCCGGCTCGAATGCGCCGGAGCTGGGGGTGGGAAAGCTCGATCCGGTCACCGGATCGCCGACTCCCGCAGTCGCTCTGGTGCTGCCCGCCACGGGTCCGTTGACGGGTACACTGGCGCTCGGCATCGCACAGAAACCCACCTCGGTCGGCGGCCCCGCCGACGCGGCGCTCGCTCCCGGAGACGCAATCGCGACCTTCAAGCTGGATCTCGTTCCGGAGGGCGGCGTAGGAGTGGTGTTCGACGGTTCCCCCGGCCTGCTCACGCCGGGGAACGGGTTCCGGGTACGGCTGCGCGCCGCCGGGCACGACGTGGTTCTACCGGTGGCGATCGGGCGCTTGGAAACGCTGCCGTAGCTGGAGACTCTCCAAGAGACATGGCGACGCTCATCACCGAGGAATGCATCAACTGCGGGGCCTGCGAGCCGGAGTGCCCGAACCAGGCCATCAGCCAAGGCGAGGACATCTTCGTCATCGATCCCATGCTCTGCACCGAGTGCGTCGGCTTCAACGAGAAGGAAGCTTGCGCCGCCGTGTGCCCGGTCGATTGCTGCGTACCCGATCCGCAGATCCCGGAGGCCGAGGCAGTCCTCTACGATCGCGCGAAGAAGCTGCACCCTGAGACGAAGTTCCCGCCGCTCGCCGACCTTCCGCCGAGCCTTTCCCGGTTCCGCGCGCGCTCCTGAATGTTCGAGGGGTTTAGCCCTCGCACGGCGAGGCTCATCGTCGAGCTAGTGCACCGGCAGGATCGGCTCTGGTACGCCGAGCACAAAGCCGAGATCGACGAGCAAGTGTACGCGCCGCTCCGCGCGCTCCTCGACCAGGCGCGCTCGAAGCTCTCCCGTTCCTATCCGCGTCGGCAGATCACGACCAAGATCTTCCGCATCCACCGCGACGTCCGCTTCTCGAAGGACAAGTCGCCGTTCAAGGACCACGCGAGCGGCGTCTTGATGATCGGGAGCAACCTCGATCCGATGACGGCGGTCGGCGCTCTGTATCTCCAGATCGGTCCCGAGGAGGGCGCGGCGGCGGGGTACTGGGCGATGGGTCCCGAGCAGCTCACCCGCTACCGGCGCGCGGTGCAGAACGACCGGCAGGGCGCGACCCTCGCGAAGCTCCTCGCCCCTCTCGTGCGCGACGGCTACCAGATCATCTCGGCAGCGCAGCTCTCGAGGGCGCCGAAGGGCGTGGACCCGTCGCATCCGCGGGCGGATCTCTTGCGCCACAAAGGCCTCGCCTTGGACTTTCCGCCCATCCCGACCAAGGTCCGCCACAGCGAGGCCCTGCTCGACTGGTGCGTCGAGCGTTCGCAAGAAGTTGCGCCCGTCGTGCGCTGGCTTCTCGAGCACGTGGCAGACTGAGCCGCCCGCGGAGGAGCCGGCTTTGCCGGCGACGGGCGGAGCGCGCAGCGCGTAGCATACGGTCGGGCGGAGGTCATCATGAAAGCGGTCGTCCTCACGGCTTACGGTGACGTGGACAAGCTCGTCCTGCGCGACGTTCCCGAACCGGAACCGGGTCCTTCCGAGGTGAAGGTGAAGGTCGCCGCGGCAAGCATCAACCCGGTGGACTGGAAGCTGAGGAGCGGCGGCATGCAGAAGATGATGCCCTTGCAGCTGCCAGCCATCCTGGGCCGCGACGTCTCGGGGACCGTCGTGAAGGTCGGTCCGGGCGTCACCGGCTTCAAGACCGGCGACAAGGTGCTCGGGCTCGTCCACCACGGGTACGCGGAGTACGTGGTGGACGCGCAGGAAGGTTTCGCGCGGATCCCCGACGGTCTCGATCTCCAGAAGGCCGCGGCACTGCCGCTCGTGGTGCTCACCGGCGCCCAGCTCATCGAAGAGGCGACGAGGCCGCGCAAGGGAGAGCTCGTCCTGGTGACAGGAGCGGTGGGCGCCGTGAGCCGAGCCGCCGTGTACGCCGCCCGCAAGCTCGGCGCGCGCGTGATCGCCGGCGTCCGCGCGAAGCAGAAAGCCGAGGCGCAGAAGCTCGGCGCCGAGCAAGTCGTCGCCCTCGACGACGAAGGCGAGATCTCGCGCCTGCCAGAGCTCGACGCGGTCGCCGACACGGTCGGTGGCGCGACCACCGAAAAGCTCCTCCCGAAGATCCGCAAGGGCGGAGCGGTCGGGAGCGTCGTCGGCGAGCCGGCCGGCGCCAAGGGACGCGATCTGCGCGTCAAGGCCTTCCTCGCGCATCCTGACTCGAAGCGCTTGCGCGAGATGGCCGAGGCGGTGGCGCGAGGCGAGCTCGAGATCCCGATCGAGAAGACCTTCCCGCTCGCACAGGCCGGAGAGGCACAGAAGGTGGCGGAGAAGGGCGGAGTGGGGAAGATCCTCCTCGTCCCCTAGCGGGGGAATCGACATGGAATCGACGATCGAGCCGGTCGGCGCCCGGGCGGAAGCGCTTCATCGTGGACCTTCGCTGGTCGTGGTTGCTGCCGTTCATGCGGCGTTGGTCATCGTGGGCCTCGTCATCTCCGCCGCCATGGGCGGCGCCTTTCCCTCGCCCTTCGCGCCCCGCGGCCCTTCCGACGCCTGGTTCGCCGCGCAGGCCCCGGCGGTGCGCGCGCTGGCCTTCTTCCAGCTTGGCGCGGCGATTCCCCTCGCCGTCTTCACTGCCACCGTGGCGAGTCGCCTCTTGTTCCTCGGCATGCGCGTCGCGGGCGTGCACATCGCGCTCGCCGGCGGCCTTCTCGCCTCGGTCTTCCAGGCCGCCGCCGCGTGCAGCCTGTGGGTGATCTCGCAACCGGGCGTTTCGGAGATCCCGGCCGTCACGCGACCTCTCCACTTGCTGTCGTTCGCAACCGGAGGACCGGCCTGCATCGCGAGCTTCGGGCTCCTCGTCGCCGGCGCGTCCGCGGTGGCCGGTCTGCCCGGGCTCGTCCCCCGCTGGCTGATGTACTTCGGCTTCGCCATCGCGGCGGCCGCCGAGCTCTCCGTCCTCACCTTCGTGGTGCCGTTCGCCGCCTGGCTCCTTCCGCTCGCGCGCTTCGCGGGATTCGCCTGGATGATCTGCCTGGGCGCCCTCCTCCCCAAGGGGAGCCCGGGCCGCTGAGATCGGATGCACCGGCCGGGCGCGCGCGGTACTCTCCGCGCCATGGCGACGTCCAGCGGAGCCCAGCTTCTTGCCCGCATGCTGAAGGCCGAGGGCGTGCGCCATCTCTTCACGCTCTGCGGCCTGCACATCGCCCCCATCTATGCCGCCTGCGTCGAGGAAGGGATCGCAATCGTCGACACGCGCCACGAGCAAGCCGCGACCCACGCCGCCGACGCGTACGCGCGGCTGACTCGCGGCGTCGGGGTCGTCGCGGTCACCGCCGGCCCCGGCGTCACCGATGCGCTCACTGGCGTGGCCAACGCTTACGCGGCCTCGAGCCCGCTCCTCCTGCTGGGCGGCGCTGCCCCGACGTTCAACGCAGGAAAGGGATCGCTCCAGGAAATGGAGCAGGTGGATCTCTTCACCCGCATCACCAAGTGGTCGGATCGGATTCCGGCCCCCGACCGCGTTCCGACCTATCTCGCGCGCGCCTTCCGCACCATGCTCTCGGGCCGGCCGGGACCGGTCTTCCTCGAGGTGCCGTGGGACGTCCTCTCCAACGGAGCCGACGACGAAGAGGCGAAGTTGCCGACCGGCTACCGGACCCGAGCGCGGGTGCAGAGCGACCCCGAGTTCGTCTCCCGCGCCGCGCGCCTCCTCGAGCGAGCCGAGCGCCCGGCGATCATCGCGGGGAGCTCGATCTGGTGGGACGACGCCCCGGAAGCGCTCGCGCAGCTAGCCGACCGGACCGGGGCGCCCGTGTACCTGAATGGCGCCGGCCGGGGATCGCTGCCACCCGAGCACCCGAATTTCTTCACTCACACCCGCAAGGACGCGCTCTCCGAGGCCGACGTGGTGGTGGTCGCGGGAACGCCGCTCGATTTCCGGCTCGGTTACGGCGCGGGGTTCTCGCCGGATGCCAAGATCGTCCAGATCGACGCGGACGCGTCCGAGATCGGGCGCAATCGCGCGGTCGAGGTTGGCCTCGTGGGCGATTCTCGGAGCGTCCTCGGGCAGCTCTCCGAAGCTCTTTCGCGCGGCCGGCCCGGCGGTGCCTGGCTCAAGCATCTGCGCGAGCGCGAAACCAAGAAGGCCGAGAAGCAGCGCGCTTTCGAGCAGAGCGACCAGACGCCCATCCATCATTTCCGGCTCGCCAGGGAGCTGGACGAGGTGGCCCGCGCCGCCGGCGATCCCATGTTCGTCGCCGACGGCGGCAACTGGGTGGCCATCGCGGCGAAGGTGATCCGGTTGCAGAAGCCAGGACGCTGGCTCGATCCCGGCCCGCTGGGGTGCCTGGGCGTCGGAGCGCCGTTCGCGCTTGCGGCGAAGCTGCTCCACCCGTCGCGGCCGATCTTCGTCATCCAGGGAGACGGCAGCTTCGGGCTCAACGGGATGGATTTCGAGACCGCCGTGCGCTTCGACCTGCCCATGGTGTGCGTGGTGGGAAACGACGCTTCCTGGGGACAGATCCGGCTTCCGCAGCTCGAGTTCTTCGGGCCGGAGAAGAGCCCGGCGACCCTGCTAGCGCCGACGCGCTACGACAAGGTGGTCGAGGCGTTCGGAGGGTACGGCGAGCACGTCGAGGATCCGGCGAAGGTCCGCCCGGCGCTGGAACGCGCGCTCGCCTCCGGCAAGGTGGCCTGCGTGGACGTGCGCCTCGACCCTGCCGCCCCCGCGGCCAGCGGAGCCCAAGGCTATGCCATCTGATCGGCCTGACGATCTCCAGCTCGACCGTGCCAAGGCGCTGGTCCTCGTCATCGACGTGCAGGAGAAGCTCGCCCGCGCCATGCCCGCCGAAGCCGAGGCGCGGATGGAGAAGAACGCGGCCATCCTCATCAAGGCGGCCCGGCGGTTGGGGCTGCCCGTGGTGGCGAGCGAGCAGTACGTGAAGGGGCTCGGACCGACGGTCTCCGGGCTTCGCGACCTCTTGCCCTCGCCGCCCATCGAGAAGATGGAGTTCTCCTGCGCCAACGTGAGCTCGCTCGCCGGCGCGATCGAAGGCACCGGCCGGCGGCAGGTGATCGCGGTCGGGATGGAGTCCCATGTCTGCGTCTTCCAGACCGTGCGCGACCTCTTGCGCAAGGACTTCCAGGTCTTCGTCCCCAGAGACGCCATCGTTTCGCGGACCGAGGAGAACCGGCAAGTCGGGCTGAATCTTTGCGAAAAGGCTGGCGCCGTCGTAACTAGCACCGAGACGGTTCTCTTCGACCTGCTCGGCACCGCGGGAACGCCCGAGTTCAAGGAGCTTTCCCCTCTCATCCGGTAATCGCTTGCGTACACGTTCGGAATCGGCCAACTTCGGGAACGTGGACGGACAAGCCGACGATGGGGCCGACCTCGGGCCGGTCCTCGAGTTCATGAAGCAGCTGTGGGCCGTCGACCACGGCCTGCAGACCATCTCGAAACGGCTGGAATCGCAGCACGGGATCACCGGCCCGCAGAGACTGGTGGTGCGCATCGTCGGGCGCACACCCGGGATCTCGGCGGGGGCGCTCGCGCAGATCCTCCGCATGCACCCGAGCACGCTGACCGGGATCCTGCGGCGGCTCGAGACGCGCGGGGTCATCACACGCAAGAGCGACCCCAACGACGCCCGCCGCGCCCTGTTCATGCTCACGGCGCGAGGTCGCAAGGTAGATCTATTGAAGACGGGCACGGTCGAGTCGGCCGTGCGCCGCGTGCTGGCGAAGCAGCCCAGCGAAGCCTCGGTGGCGCAGAAGCTCCTCGCCGCCCTCGCCCTCGAGCTGGAGAGCGACTCGACCGCCTAGCCGCGCTGCCCGAATCCGAGGAGATCCTCGCGGGAGCGATCGCGAGCTCCGATGCGGATGTCCGACGGTCCCGGCGCGCGGCCGATGCAGCCCTTGCTGAAGCGGCGGACGATCCGGTTCCCCACCAGGACGGAAACCGCGAAGGGGACCAGTCCCGCGATGACGGCGAGGACGCCATGGAGCGGCGAGTGCGCGATGGCGGCCTTGCGTGCGAGCGCGAGCGCCAGCACGAGCCCGATCAGGATCCCGAAGAAGGCGACCAGCATTCCGCTGCGAGCGCCGTAGTAGCCGCGGATTGCCGAGGCGAGCTCCTTGTCGCGCAGGAAGACGCGGCGCCCGGCGGGCTCGGCGACGTCGATGAGCAGGTGGCCCCCGCCGCACCGCGGGCAGTCGCGGCCGCCGCTCCAGGTGCGGCGGCAGACAGGGCAGATCTTCAGCATTGCGGCCGATGCTCGCCCGTGCCGCGCGGCGCCGTCAATGAGGTTTGCCGGCCCGGCGTGCAGGGGCTACCCTCCGCCCCGCCATGGCCGCCGTCACCTTCGACTTCTTCTTCGACTTCTCGAGCCCCTACAGCTACCTCGCTTCCACGCAGCTCTCGGGAATCGAGGGGCGCACGGGAGCGCGTGCCCGCCTCCTGCCGATCACGCTCGGCGGGGTGCGCAAAGAGACCGGCCACCAGATGCCGCCGCCGCAGCAGCTCAAGTACATGGCCGAAGACACTTCGCGCTGGGCGCAGAAGTACGGCGTTCCCATGCAGATTCCCGCGGCGTTTCCGGTGAGCACCATCCTGCCGCTCCGCGCCTGCCTCGCCGCCATCCACGAAGGAAAGGGCGAGCCAGCGATGCGCGCTCTCTTCCGGACCTACTGGGTCGAGGGGAAGGACATCTCGCAGGTCGACGTCGTCGAGGCTTCCCTCGCCGCCGCGGATCTTCCGGCCGCCGCGCTCGTCGCCCGCGCCCACGTGCAGGACGTCAAGGACGAGCTGCGCAAGAACACCGATCTCGCGCTCAAGCGCGGGGTGTTCGGCGTGCCCACCATCTTCGTCGGCGAGCGCAGCTTCTGGGGGAACGACCGTCTCGAGTTCGTCGAGAGCGCGCTCCGGCAGGCGCAGCTCGGGAAGTGACGGGCCCCTCACGCGGGCTGCGCTGGTAGGACCCTCTCTGCTTCCTCGATCCGCGCCCGCATCTTCGCCGGGATCGGCGCGGGCTTCATCGTCGAAAGATCCACGTTCACGTAGACGAGCTCGGCGCGCACCAACGGGCCGGTCGAAGGCGCCGGCTCGACGCGATGGATCTCGAGGGCGTAGGTCAGGCTCGAGCGCCCGAGCCGCGCGACGCGGACCAGCACCTCGAGGACGTCGGGGTAGCGGGCGGACTCGAGATACTCCACGGTGCTCTTGCGCAGGAACACGTCGGAGCCGTGCTCGCGCACGAAGCCGTCGGGGTAGTCGAGCCCCAACATCCGCCAGTGCTCGCCGACGGCCTCGTCGATGTAGGTCAGGTAATGGCCGTTGAAGACGACGCGCTGCATGTCCACTTCGGCCCAGCGGACGCGCAGGCGGTAGCTGCAAGCGAACTCTTGGCGCGGCATGCCGCCCGAGCCTACGTCACCCCGCGCCGTACGTGTGCAGTCCTTCGCCGGTGAGGCCGAGGTTCACGCCCATGAACGTGAACACGACAACCGCGAAGGCGAACACGGCGATCGCGGCGGGACGCTTCCCTGCCCATCCCAGCGTGATGCGCGTGTGCAAGTATCCGGCGTAGACGACCCAGGTGATGAGGGCCCAGGTTTCCTTCGGGTCCCATCCCCAGAAGCGGCCCCAGGCCTCGTTGGCCCACATCCCGCCCATGACGATACCGATGGTGAGGAGGGGCCAACCGGCGATGATCACCTTGTAGGTGATGTCCTCGAGCTTGCGGGGATCGGGCAGGCCCGCCGAGATTCGATCGCGCAAAGGCGTCGTGACGAGGAACCCTCCGGTCAGACCCCAGACGAGCGCGATGAGCCCGAGGGCGTAGTTCGAGGCGATGCCGAACCGGAACGGGCCGTGCTCGCCCGGCGCCGGCCGGATCCCTTGGGGGAAGGCCACTTCGGGGCTGTTCACGATGCGGTAGACGAGCAGCGCGAGCCCGACCGTCAGGACCACGAAACCCGCGGCGACGACCTTGTACCCGAGCGCGGAGGTGCCCTGCTCGGGCCCTTTCCGCGCCAAGAAGTAGATCACGGCGCCGGCGAGGAAGAGGACGATCGCGGCGAGGAGGAACGGTCCCACCCCCGGGACTGGAACGAGGACCTTCGCCAGCTTGTCCGAGCCCGCAGGGATGTAATGGGCGGCGGTCGTCACCTCGAGGAAGCTTCCCTTGTGCAGCTGGCTGGGTACCTGGTGCACCCAGCCCGGCGCCATCTGGAAGGTGCCGAGAATCAGTTGGGTGCCGCCCACCAGCGTGAGGAGCAGCGCCGCCAGAGCGGCCTGCACGCCGCCGAGCCACGCGCTCGCCGTGCCGGTGCGGACCAGGTAGAGGAGCGCGCAGACTGCCCCCAGCGTGAAGAGCGAGTAGCTGACGAACAGCATGGCGACGTGGATGAGGATCCAGTAGCTCTGCAGCGCGGGAACGAGCGGCTCGATCTGCTTGTCGGTGACGAGGGAGGCCTCGCCCATGGCGACGAGGGCCAGCGCCACCGCGAGGACGCCGACGACCCGGAGTCCCCATTTCCGCTCGATGATGAGGTAGCAGACCATCATCGCCCAGGCGACGAAGTTCAGGGCGTCGAAGAGGTTGGTGTACGGGGGATGCGAGACCATGTACCAGAACCGTTCGGTCCCGCTGAGCACGTCTCCTGTCCTCTCGCGGAGGAGGATCTCGATGCGTCCGGCGGCGATCCAGCGCGTGACGAGGTAGGCCGTGTGCGCGCCGACGGCGATCACGGCGAGCCCCGTGGCCACGCGATCGAGCTTCAGCTTCCGCACCGCGAGGCGCGCGGCATATCCGAGGAAGGCAAGCGCGTATCCGGCGACGGCCACGATTCGTAGCGCGACGCCCCAGTCGAGCAATCCTTGAATCGACCCCACGGTATTGCCTCCTGCTGTGCTGCGGACGCCATTCTAGCGCACCGGAGACGGTCCCGCCGGCCCTTCCCGCGCCGCCCACGTTTGCGTACAAGCGACCTTCGGCCAGGCGGCGCCACGTATTGCAGGAGAGTCCTTGCAGAGCGTTCGGTGACGCACGTAACCTTTGCCGCCGATGGATCTCAAACGGGGAAGCGGAGGCGCGGGCGTGCAAGCAGCGAGAAAGGTCAACTACGGCGGCACGCTGACCGACAGCGAGCTGATCGACCGCATCCGCAAGGGCGACAAACCGCTCTTCGAGGCGGTGATGCGCCGCTACAACCAGCGGCTCTTCCGGCTCGCGCGCTCGCTCTTGCGCGACGATTCCGAGGCCGAGGACGTCCTCCAGGACGCCTACGTCCGCGCTTACGCTCATCTCGACCAGCTGGAGGACCCCTCGCGCCTCGGGTCGTGGCTCAGCCACATCGCCGTGCACGAGTGCCGGGCCAGGCTCCGCAAGCGCGGCCGCCACATGCAGATGGTCGATCAAGCTTCGAAGGGGGCCCCGGTGCGCATCGTCCCAGGTCCAACGGCGGGTCCAGAGGAGCAAGCCTTGAACCACCAGCTAGGCGGCGTCCTCACCTCTGCCATCGACTCCCTCTCCGTGGGATACCGTGCGGTGTTCGTCCTCCGCGACGTCGAGGGACTTTCCACCGCGGAGGTCGCCGACTCGCTCGGCATCACCGAGATGGCGGTGAAGACGCGGCTGCATCGCGCCCGCGCGGCCATGCGCGACGAGCTCTTCGCCCGCATCGGCGCGGCCGCGCTGCCGCCTTTTTCCTTCGACGGCGCCCGCTGCGATCGCATCGTCGAGAGCGTGCTCTCGCGCATCTGATTCCGGCTCGCTCAGGGCTCGTCTTCGTCGAGCGCTACGTCTTGCGCATCGACGTCCGGGCCCAGCGGACCTCGCGGCATGCCCGCTGGCGCGCGCAGCCGCAGTCCAGTCACCTCGAGCGGCGCGCGCTTCAAGAAACCCTGCTGCCCGGGTGAGAACCCCGCGGTCGCAAGATAGGGCGCGAGGGCGGAGAGGCCCGGCGGGTCGCCATCGACCTGCTCGAGGAGCAGGGCGCGCCTGCGGCCCGATTCGACGAGGGCTGCGAGAGCGGCGACGAGCGCCCGCGCCCGGCGCGTGCGCTCCGGCTCCTCGGCCGGAAGAAAGGTCAAAAGGGTCCGATCGCCCCGCGCCAGGTACCCGCAGAGCTCGCCTCCGTACAGGACGACATGGGACCCGGCGGCCCGCTGCGGCCGCGATTCCGGCGCGCCCTCGCCGCGACCGGGCCACGCCAGCGCGGCGCCGTAGGGATTGGCCGGATCGGTGGCGGAGAGGATCACCGTCTGCGGCCCATCCGGCGGTTCGCGCAAGGACCGCAATCGCTCCTCCGCGCCGGGAAGCGCGAACTGTGTCGCCCCGAGCCCCGCGACGAAGTACCCGCGCCGGGCGCGGCCCGTCTCCTCCATGCGCTTCAGGACTTCGTAGACCGAGGCAAAGCCGCCCGGGATCCCCTCGGCGTGCACCGCCTCGCGTGTGAGGACCCCGTGCCGGGCGAGCAGCACCTGGGCAAGGGCCGCGCTCCGCTCTGTTCCAGTCCCGGACGGCGCCGGCAACAGCGACCAGCGTCCTTCGCTCCCCGGCGGACCGGGCCGGCGCGATCGGAACGCGGGCGCGATGCGCTCCCTGCGGCCCTGCGACGGCTCGCCGGCGAGGAGCGACCGGAGCGGCGCGAGGGTGTCGTTCGTGACCTCGCCCGCCCAGACCATCGACCAGAGCGCCGCTGCGAGGTCAGCCGGGAAGGCGGAGGTCGCGGCTTGCAGGTCGGCGAAAAAGCTCGCGCCCTTCCGTCCGAGGATGTCGCGGATCTTGCGGGGAAGCTCGCCTTCCGTCTTGTCGGGCGGCGGCGCGAGGAGCGGGTAGTGCCCCGCGAGGTACAGGGCGATGCGCCCATCGCGCGGGCCGATCGGCTCGACGCCGCGCCAGACGATCTCGCCGGCGGCAGCGAGGAGATCGAGATCGGCCGGCTTGAAGGGCCGGACGCGCGCGGGAAGGACGTCGCGGGCGAGCGCGCTCGCCGGGATGGGCGCGCCCTGCAATTGCTCGACGACCGAGAGGAGGGAATCGAGCCCCGATCGCGGCGCATCGAGACCGTGCCAGGAGATCTGCAGCCGGGCGAGAGCGGGCGCTTCGACCGGCTCGACCTCCTTGCGCAGCTTCGCCAGCGATCGGCGCTTGAGGCCGCGCAGGACCTCCACGTCGCATAGCTCCCGTTCGCGGCCGCCGTCCGGATAGCGGGCGTGGACCAGCGCGGCAGGGAGGAACTTCCCTTCGACGAGCCGTTCCTCGTCGAGCAGCGCGTCGAGCGCGGATTGGACGGTCGCGTGGTCCATCCCCAGCCGGCGCTCGACGTCCTCGGCCCGGAAGGGACCGTGGGTCCGCGCGTAGCGGGAGACGAGGTCGATCCTGGCGCGAGGCGCCGGCGCGAGGAGCTCGGATGGGATGTCGGGCGGTGGCAAGACGCCGAGCGCGTCGCGGAAGCGCGCCGCATCCTCCGCGGCGATCCAGCGATCCTCGCCGCCGATCGGCGCCGGAAACGCCCGTCGCTCCCGCCGGAGCTGCTCCAGCCATCCTTCGACCGGCGCTGCGGGGAGGCTGCGCGCGGCCAGCTCCGCTGCGGTCAGATCGCCGAGCTGGAGCAAGAGATCGTGCGCTCCGTCCGCGTGGCGGACCGGATGGCGCGAGGAGAGGCGCTGCAGTGCCCGCTCGAGGTCCTCGATCGCTTCCGGATCGAGCAGCTCGCGCAGTTCCGACTCGCCGAGCAGCTCGCGGAGCTGGGCGGGGTCGACGCTGAGCGCCTGCGCCCTCCGCTCGGCGGCAGGAGCGTCGCTGTCGTAGATGAAGTTCGCGACGTAGGCGAAGAGCAGCGAGGCCGCGAAAGGGGAAGGCGTGCGGGTATCGGCGGTCACGACCCGCACGCGCCGGTCCTTCACTCGGCGCAAGAGGTCGGTGAGCCCGGGCAAGTCGAAGACGTCGCGCAGGCACTCCCGGTACGTCTCGAGCAGGATGGGGAAGCTGCCGAACCGTTTCGCCACCGCGAGCAGGTCGCCCGCGCGCTTGCGCTGCGCCCAGAGCGGGGTCCGCCGTCCGGGATGCCGGCGCGGCAGCAGCAGAGCGCGTGCGGCATTCTCGCGGAACCGCGCCGCGAAGAGCGAGGTCCCGCCGAGGGAGCGGGAGACGAGGTCCTCGATCTCCTCCGGCGAGGGAAAGAACAGCTCCGGCACGGGCGGCTCGTCGGCCTGTGGCACGCGGAAGACCATGCCGTCATCGCTGTAGAGCATCTCTATTTCCGTTCCGCGCAGTTCTCCGAGCCGCGCGACCACCGCCGTCGCCCAGGGCGCATGCACGCGAGCGCCGAAGGGTGTCAGCACGCAGACGCGGAAGTCGCCCATCTCGTCGACGTAGCGCTCGACCACGATGGTGCGATCGCTCGGGACCTCGCCGGTGGTCGCGACCTGCTCGGCGAGGTACCGCACAAGGTTCTGCGCGGCGCGATCGTCGAGTCCATGATCGCGGCGCAGACGCTCCGCGGCCTCCGGCGCCGGAAGCCGGGACAGTTCGCGCGCGAGCTTCCCGACCGCCTCTCCGAACTCGAGCGGGCGGCCCGGCCGATCGCCATGCCAGAACGGCATCTTGCCGGGCTCGCCGGGCGCGGGGCTGACCAGCACGCGATCCTGGGTGATCTCCTCGATGCGCCAGCTCGACGCCCCCAGGACGAACACCTCGCCGACGCGGCTTTCGAAGACCATCTCCTCGTCGAGCTCGCCGACACGGCGGCTCGTCTTCCCATCGCCCGCCGCCAGGAAGACGCCGTACAGGCCGCGATCGGGAATGGTCCCGGCGTTCACCACCGCGACGCGGGCGGCGCCTTCCCGAGCTCGTACCTCGGAAGCGACGCGGTCCCAGGTCACGCGCGGACGGAGCTCGGCAAACTCGTCGGAGGGATAGCGCCCCGAAAGCATGTCGAGAACGCCTTCGAAGCTCTGCCGAGGCAGATCCGCGAAGGGAGCCGTCCGGCGGGCCAGAGCGAACATCTCGTCCACCTTCCAGGTCCGCTCTGCACTCATCGCCACGATTTGCTGGGCGAGCACGTCGAGCGGATTTCGCGGGTAGAAGGTCTCCTCGACCTGGCCCTTCCCCATCCCCACCGCCGCCGCGGCGCTGCCGAGGAGGTCGCCGCGGTGCTTGGGGAAGATGACCCCGCGCGGAACGCCTCCCACGTGGTGGCCGGCCCGGCCGATGCGTTGCAACCCCGAGGCGATGCTGGGCGGCGCCTCGATCTGGATGACGAGGTCCACCGCGCCCATGTCGATGCCGAGCTCGAGCGAGCTGGTCGCGACGATGGCGGGAAGCTTTCCTTGCTTCAGCCGATCCTCGATCTCCTGCCGCTTCTCCTTGGCGAGGCTGCCGTGGTGGGCGAGGGCGATCTCCTCGCGCGCCACCTCGTTGATGGCGGCGGCCAGGCGCTCCGACAGCCGCCGCGAGTTCACGAAGATCATCGTCGAGCGGTTCGCCCGGATCAGCTCGACGAGCCGGGGATGGATCGACGGCCAGATCGAGCTTCGCCGGCCCTCTCCCCGCTCGGTGGTCGACGGCTCCACTCTCCCGATCCTGCCGAGGTCCTCGACCGGGACCTCGACTCGCAGGTCGAACTCCTTCTTGCTGCCGGCATCGACGATCTCGACCGGCCGCGGCCGCCACTTCCGGCCGGAAGGCGACAGCTCGCCCCCACCGAGGAGCCGGGCCACTTCGTCGAGCGGTCGCTGTGTCGCCGAAAGCCCGATGCGCTGGAGCGGCGTTTTCGCCGTGCGCAGGGCCTCGACCCGTTCCAGCGAAAGGAACAGATGCGCGCCGCGCTTTCCGGAGACGAGCGCGTGGATCTCGTCGACGATGACCGTGTCGACCGAGCGGAGGATCTCGCGCGACTGCGAGGTGAGCAGGAGGTAGAGCGACTCCGGCGTGGTGATGAGGATGTCGGGCGGAGCGCGCAACATTTGCGCGCGTTCCTTGGCGGGCGTGTCGCCGGTGCGGATTCCAACCACCGGCATGTGGATCTGTTCGCCGTCCCGCTCTGCCTGCGCCGCGATGCCTGCGATCGGGGCCCGGAGGTTGCGCTCGACATCGACAGCAAGCGCCTTCATCGGCGAGACGTAGAGCACCCGGCAGCGCGATTTCTTTTCTGGCGCCGGATTGAACATCAAGCGGTCAATCGACGTCAGAAAGGCTGCGAGAGTCTTCCCGGATCCCGTCGGCGCGAGGAGCAAGGTGCTCCTTCCCGCCAGGATGGGCGGCCAACCGAGCGCCTGTGCGCGGGTAGGGGCGGCGAACGACGACTCGAACCAGCGGCGCACGACCGGCCGTAGTCCGGGCGTTTTTGTGTCCGAACTTGCCAAAGTTTTCGGGTATTTAGCCGGATGGACCCGGGTTGTTCTCAGATGAACCGTGCGTCATAACGCCGCGAAAAGGAATCAGCAACACACTGCGGCGTTCGGCATCAGAAGAAACGTGGTCGGAAAGAGGCTTCACGCGGTCGGGATCTTTGCAGGCCGCCAGGCGTTCTCGAAGGAAAGGGAAAGGACGGAGCAGAGAGAATGCGCGATCGCAGCGAGTTCGACGACCTCGCGCCCCTGATCAAGCTGATCCGGGCCCATCCCCCGTTCGATCGGGAGACGGAGCTCGTGGTCACGCGGAAGGCCCGCAAGGGCGACAAGCGCGCGCAGGAAAAGCTCGTCCTGCACAACCTGAGCCTCGTCATCTCCGTGGCCCGCAAGTTCATGGGCCGCGGCGTCCGCCTCGAGGATCTCGTGCAGGAGGGCAACTACGGCCTGTTGAAGGCCATCGAGCACTTCGACCCGGAGAAGGGCAACCGCTTCTCCACGTACGCGGTCTGGTGGATCCGCGCCTACATCACGCGCTCGCTGAAGGACGGTCCTTCGGCGGTGCGCCGGACGATGCCTCACGGCGGACTTCCGCCGCGCGACATCTCGCTCGAGGAGTCTCTCGACCCCGAGGGCGAGTCGACCCACCTCGACCGGTTGAAGGACGAAGGGCCGACGCCTGACGAGCAGGTCATCCGCGCCGAGCGGCAGAAGGACGTGCGCAGCGCTCTCGGCCGCGTCCGCAAGCGCATGGGCGAACTGGCCTGGGACATCTTGAACGACCGCCTGACGCAGGAGGATCCGCGGACGCTCGAGGACCTCGGCAAGCAGTGGGGCCTTTCCCGCGAGCGCGTCCGGCAGGTGGAGAAGAGCACGCGCAGCTTCCTCAGCCGGTACCTGGCGGACTTCGAGGAAGCGGCATAAGCAGCGCCGTCGCGCAGGCTCGCTAGCTTCGGGGCGCGTCTCGAAAGGGACGCGCCCTTCCTTTTGGCGCTCCCCGCAGCGATTTGGTCACGACTCCGGGACGGCATGTGCTAGCAAGCCGCAATGCCGGTCGGGATTCTTCCTCCCGAAGATGCGGCCGCCCGCGACGTCGAAGAACGGCTTCGTGATCTCGCCGCTCGATTTCCGCCCGCCCTCCGCGAGCGGGTGAACCGCCTCCTCTTCGGAGCAGCGGAATCGATCCTGCAACTCGCCGAGGTCGATCTGGTCCGTTTCGAGGCGGGCTCCTCTGCCGGGTCGCACACGCTTGCCCTGTGGGAAGAGCTTGCGCCGGTGATGAGCGAGACGGTCGAGAGCGTCAACCGCCTGGTGGCGGTCGCGGAGGAGGTCTTTCCGCCGCGAGCGGAGGGCGACCTCGACGCCGGCCTCGACGCGGCTTTCGGATCCGCGAGCAGCGATTCCGTCGCCGAACGCCCACCGTCGAAAGAGGAGGAGATCGCGGGCATGGTCTCCGCGGTCTCCATGGGTCTGCGGCGCGACGTCACCCGCCTGGGAGAGCGCCTGCGCAACCCGAGCGTGGTCTCGGACACCTGGAACTTGATTTCCGACCTCCTGGAATTCCGCGGCCGCCTGCGAGCGGGAATCGGAGAGCTCATCTACCAGCTTGCCTCCACGGTCGAGGACGTCGAGCGCATCAATGTCGTGCCGGGCTACGCGCTGGATCTCTCCCAGGCGCTCCTGGTGAGGAACGCCGCGACCAACCTCGCCTTCCTCTTCCGCGGCCACGCCCGCCGCATTGCCGCCACGCCCGACGATCGCCTCGCCACGGTTCTCGGCGAGGCGCTCCGGGACGTGCAGGCCTTCAGCCGCACGCGGGCGTTGGCTGCGCTGCGCACCGCGGACAAGCGCATCTTCCTCGAGACGCGCACCGAGCTGCACGCCCTTTCGCTGGAAACCCCGCCTCGGGTGCGCGAGATCAAGCTCACCACCGAGAACCTCGCTCGCTTTCTCGACTCCTTGTCCATGGTGAGCCGGCGGGAGAACCTCCGCCTGCACGATCGCCAGCACCTCGCGGAGGCCAGCGCCGAGGTGGAGATCGCCCGGCAGACGACCGAGGCGTCGTCGGTCCGGGCAGGGCTCGTGCGGGCGGTCGCCGCCGCGTCCGCCCTCTACGGCCGGGACGCGCAACTGGACGCTTTCTTGCGTGCGCAGCGTCACTTCCCGGCAGAGTGGCTGGCCGATACGGAAACCGCTACGGAGCTCGGCAAACTGGGCAATCTACTCGCCGCCATTCCCGCCCCGTAGCGGCTTGACGGGCGGCGCCCGTTCCGGCAAAACCCGCCCCCTCACTCTCGGACACTCTCCGCTGCCAGGGCGGAAAGGGACGCACATGAATCGATTGGCTGCGCTCGCTTTCGGGCTCGCTGTGGCATTCGCCGCGCGCGCCGACGAAGGCATGTGGACCTACGACAATTTCCCGAAGGACAAGGTTTCCAAGAAGTACGGATTCAACCCCGACGACCGCTGGCTCGAGGCGGCGCGGCTCTCGTCTGTCCGGCTCGCTGGAGGCTGCTCGGGCAGCTTCGTCTCCGCCGACGGACTGGTGATGACCAACCACCACTGCGCCCACACCTGTATCGAGCAGCTCTCGACCAAGGACAGGGACTTCGTCAAGGAAGGCTTCTACGCGAAGACGCAGCCAGAGGAGGTGAAGTGCCCGGAGATCGAGCTCAACCAGCTCGTGCAGATCTCCGACGTCACCTCGCGGGTGACCGCGGCGACAGACGGGCTTTCCGGCGAGAAGTTCGGCAAGGCCGAGAAGGGCGCGCTGGCGAAGATCGAGAAGGAGTGCGCCGGCGGCGACGCCAAGGTGCGCTGCGACGTCGTCACGCTCTACCACGGCGGCCGCTACGATCTGTACAAGTACCGCCGCTTCCAGGACGTGCGCCTCGTCTTCGCGCCCGAGTTCGCCATCGCCTTCTTCGGCGGCGATCCCGACAACTTCAACTTCCCGCGCTACGACCTCGACGTGTCGTTCCTCCGCGCCTACGACGACGGGAAGCCTTTCCATACCGACCATTACTTCCGGTGGTCGCAGGGGGGCGCCAAGGACGGCGACCTCACCTTCGTCTCCGGCCATCCGGGCGGGACCGATCGGGAGCTGACCGTCGCGCAGCTCCGCTACGAGCGCGACGTGGCCCTTCCCGACTCGCTGACGTATTACGCGCAGGTGCGCGGCTTCTTGACCGAGTACACACGCCGCGGTCCCGAGCAGCACCGCACCGCGGAAGCGGACCTCTTCACCGTCGAGAACAGCTACAAGGCGCTCAAGGGACGCCGCGAGGCGCTGATCGATCCCAAGCTCTTCAACCTGAAAGAGCGGACCGAGCAGGCGCTGCAGCAGAAGACCAAGGGAACGAAGGCGGTGGCCGGCGCCTGGGACGAGATCGCCAGGTCGGTGGAGAAGGCGAAAGAGCTCCACGATCGCCTCTACACGCTGGAAGGAGGGCCGACCAACTCCGGCACCTTCATCCGGCCGCGCGGCTTCAGCGTGATCAATACGACGTACTTCCGGAATGCCCGCTATCTCGTTCGCGCCGCGGAAGAGCTGCAGAAGCCCAACGAGGAGCGGCTCCGCGAGTACGTCGACTCCGCGCTGCCGGCGCTGAAGCAGAAGCTCTTCTCCTCCGCCCCCGTGCATGACGACTACGAGATGGAGGCTTTGCGCTTCGCCCTCACCAAGCTCCGCGAAGTGCTCGGTCCCGACGACGCGCTCGTGCGCAAGGTGTTCGGCACCAGGTCGCCCGATGACCTCGCTCGCGACCTCGTGACGGGGAGCAAGCTCAAGGACCTCGCCGTCCGCAAGCAGCTCTTCGAAGGCGGCAAGGCCGCCATCGATGCGTCGAACGATCCGATGATCCAGCTTGCCCGGCTGGTGGATCCGGCCGCCCGCGAGGTTCGCGCGGCGTACGAGCACGGAGTCGACTCGGTGGAGAAGCGCAACCAGGGCAAGATCGCGAAGGCCCGGTTCAAGCTCGAAGGCACCAGCAACTATCCGGACGCGACCTTCACGCTCCGCTTGAGCTACGGATCGGTCGAGGGATACGACGAGAACGGCCACCACGTGAACCCGATCACCGCCATGGGCGGAGCGTTCGACCGCGCCACGGGGCGCGAGCCATTCGCGCTGCCGAAGAGCTGGAACGTCGCCAAGCAAGACGGGCGGCTCAACTTGAACACGCCGTTCGATCTGGCGACGAGCAACGACATCATCGGCGGGAACAGCGGCTCGCCGCTCTTCAATGCCAAGCTGGAGGTCGTCGGCCTCATCTTCGACGGAAACATCCAGTCGCTCGGCGGCGAGTACTGGTTCGATCCAAGCGTGAACCGGTCGGTCTCGGTGTCGAGCCCGGCGCTGATGGAGGCGCTCGATCACATCTACGGCGCGAGCCGGATCGTGGGCGAGATCCGCGGCGGCGGCAGCTCGACAGGCAGCAACTAGCGACATCGCAACAGGCTTTCGCGGCCGGCGGGGACTCCTCCGCCGGCCGCGCGGACGGAGGAGCGGGCTTTGCCTGCGACGGGTGGAGGCCGCAGGCCGGAGCATCCGATTGACGCTCCCGGCCGCTGCCGTTACTGTCGATCTCCCTCTGGAGAAACCGCCATGCGTGCAGGCTGGATCGAACAGCGGCGCGGTCGTCCGAACGTCACCCAGATGCACTTCGCGCGTCTCGGCGTAACGACCGAGGAGATGGAGCACGTCGCGCGCCGCGAGCGGCTTCCCGTGGAAGCCGTGCGTAGCGAGGTGGCGCGGGGTCGCATGATCATTCCCGCCAACGTCAACCATCCCGAGCTCGAGCCGATGGCGATCGGCATCGCCGCCACCTGCAAGATCAACGCGAACATCGGCAACAGCCAGGTGACGAGCGACGTCGACGGCGAGCTGGTGAAGCTCCGCGCCTGCCTCGAGTACGGCGCCGACACGGTCATGGATCTCTCCACCGGCGGCGACATCCCCCACATCCGCGACGTGCTCATCCGCGCCAGCACCGTCCCGCTCGGCACCGTTCCCACCTACGAGGCGGTGGAGCGGGTGAAGCGCATCGAGGAGCTTTCCGCGCAGGACCTGCTCGACGTGGTCGAGGAACAGGCGAAGCAGGGCGTGGACTACATGACCATCCACGCGGGAATCCTGCGCGATTTCCTTCCCCTCGCGCAGCACCGCATCACCGGCATCGTCAGCCGGGGCGGTGCGCTCATGGCGCAGTGGATGATGGCGAGGGGTCTCGAGAACCCGTACTTCACCCACTTCGACGCGCTCTGCGAGATCTTCAAGAAGTACGACGTCAGCTTCTCCCTGGGCGACTCGCTCCGTCCGGGCTGCCTCGCCGACGCCTCCGACCAGGCCCAGTTCGCCGAGTTGAAGGTGCTCGGGTATTTGACGAAGAAGGCCTGGGAGCACGACGTCCAGGTGATGATCGAGGGACCGGGCCACGTCCCGATGGATCAGATCGAGATGAACATGAAGATCGAGCAGGAGGTCTGCCTCGAGGCGCCCTTCTACGTGCTCGGTCCTCTCACCACCGACATCGCGCCGGGCTACGACCACATCACGAGCGCGATCGGCGCCGCCCTGGCGGGGTGGCACGGCGCCTCGATGCTCTGCTACGTCACGCCTGCCGAGCACCTCAGCCTGCCCAACGCCGAAGACGTCCACCAGGGAATCATCGCCTACAAGATCGCGGCCCATGCGGCCGACGTGGCGCGGGCCCGGCCCGGCGCGCGCGACCGCGACGACGCCCTGAGCCGTGCCCGCTACGCCTTCGACTGGCGCGAGCAGTTCCGGCTCTCGCTCGATCCCGGCACCGCGCAGCGCAAGCACGACGAGACGCTGCCGCACGACGCCTTCAAGACGGCAGAGTTCTGCGCCATGTGCGGGCCGAAGTTCTGCTCGATGAAGGTGCACACCCATCTCGCCGAGCGGGATCTTCCGGCTCCCCTCGAGCGGGCCGACGCGCAGCTCGTCGCCGAGTCCCTCGCCTTCGCGCAGCGCGCCGCCGTTCCGCGCTCGGGCAGCGTCGTTCTGCCCGAGCCGGTCGGTCTCGGCAAGCGCGCCTCCGGCGGATCGCCGGGACTGTCCGCCGTTCTCGCGAAGGAAGAATGATCGAGGAGGCGGGCGAGGGCCACCTCGCGATCGACACGCACGGCCTGGTCCGCCGGTTCGGCGAGCAGCTTGCCGTCGACGGCATCGACCTGCGCGTTCCCCGCGGCAGCTTCTATGGCTTTCTCGGCGAGAACGGCGCGGGCAAGAGCACCACCATTTCCATGCTCACCGGAGTCCTCGCGCCGACAGCGGGCACCATGCGCGTCCTCGGCCGCGAGGTGACTGGCGAGGCGACGGAGGTGAAGCGCCGCATCGGCGTGGTCCCGGACGGGATGTTGCTCTTCGACCGCCTCACCGGCCGCGAGCATCTCACCTTCGTCGGCCGCCTCTTCGGACTGGGCAGGGCGGAGTCGGCGCGCCGGGCCGACGAGTTGCTCGAGGCGATGGAGCTGGCCCAGGACGGCCGCAAGCTCATCGCCGACTACAGCTTCGGCATGAAGAAGAAGCTGGGCCTCGCGGCGGCGCTCATCCACGGTCCCGAGTTGCTCTTCCTCGACGAGCCTTTCGAGGGCGTCGACGCGGTCGCGAAGACCTCCTTGACCGCGCTTCTCGCCGGACTCGTCGAGCGCGGCCGTCTCACGGTCTTCCTCACCTCCCACGTCCTCGAGGTGGTCGAGCGGCTCTGCTCCCACGTCGGCGTCATCCACAAGGGCCGCCTGGTCGCGCAAGGAACCCTGGAAAGCGTCGTCTCCGCGGTGCCGCTCGCGCAGACCCTGAACGACGCTTTCGTGCATCTCGTCGGCGAGGGCCGGGGCGGAGCGCGGGCCTTGAGCTTCTTGCCGTGACGGTGGCAGGAGTTGGCCTCGCCGGGGACGGGCGGAGGTCGAAGGCCGGAGGATACGGCGACCAGGCCCGGGCGCTCCTCTGGCTGCGATTCACGCTGTCACTGCGGAGGATCGCGCGGCGCCGCGAATGGGGGCGGCTCGTTCTCTCCATCCTCTCCGTCCTGCTCGGCCTCGCGGTGAGCTGTGGCGTGGCAGTGGCGGTGTGGGGCAAGGCCGTCGAGTTGCAGCACGCTCCGGGGCGCGTCGAGGCGCGGGGCGGAGCGGTAGCCATCTTCGCCACCTGGCTCGCGGGCGTGCTCCTCGCGCGGATCTGGTTCGCGCTGCTTCCCCGCGGACAAAGCGGCGCCCTCTTCGATCCCCGCCGCTTCCTCGTCTTCGCCGTGCCTCCGCGCCTCGTGTCGGCGCTCAACTTTGCGGCGGAGTTGCTCGATCCGGCCTGGCTCTTCTTCTGGCCGATCCTTTTCGCGATGGCTTTCGCGGGATCGCGGATTCCCGGCATGCCCGGACCGGTCGCGCTTCTAAGCGCCGAGGTCCTCTGCGTCTGGGCGGTAGCGGGCCTGTTGCACCTCGTCGCCACCCTTTCCGGAGCGCTCGATGCGCATCCCGCCGTGCGCCGCATCGCCAGCGTCGTTTTCTTCGCCGCGGCGTTCACTTCGTTCCAACTCGGCCTCGCCAAGGCAGGCCGCCGCGGCGTCGGGAGCCTCTTCGCCGGCAGCGCGTGGAAGGCGGTCGAGTACACGCCGCCCGGCTGGGCCGCCCATTTCGCGGCGGATGTCTCCAGCGGCGCCGTGCTACCCGCGCTTGCCTTCGCCTTTCTCCTTTTCGCCGTAGGTCTCGCCAGCGCCTCTCTCGCGCACGTCGTCTCGCTCCGGGAAGCGCGGCGTCCCGCCGAGGTGACTGTGGCGCCGTCGGCGAAGGTGAAGAGCAGGGGCTGGCGGATCCCGGGGGTCCCCGACCGCCTCGCCGCGCTCGTCGAGAAGGAGGCGAAGACGGTTCTGCGCGTCGGCTGGCTCCAGATCATCCTGGTGTCGGTCGGCTTCCTCGTCTTGCGGTCGGTCTTCTTCCGGGACGCCGCGGGATTCGTCCGCCGCGAGCCGCTCCTCTTCGCCGCGGTCTACGCGCACCTCGGCGTGCTGGAGCTCGCCACCAATTGTTTCGGGCGCGATCTCGGCGGAGCGCGGGCGTGGTTCCTCTGGCCGGTCTCGCCCCGCGCCGTCCTCGTCGCCAAGAACGCGGTCGCCTACGTCTTCTCGGTCCTCATCTTCGCCGCGCTGATCGTCGTGGCCGTCGCGACGGGGCCGGTGACGGCGGAGCAGGTGGCGATCGCTCTCCTCGCGCACCTGGCGCTCTTCCCGCTCCTCGCCACCGTCGGAAACGTCTCCAGCATCCTCTGGCCGGTACCGGTCCGCGGGATGCGCCTGCGGAGGGTGCGAGGGAGCGGTCCCGTCGGATCGCGCATGTTCGCGCTCCTGCTCTTGAGCCTCGCCGCTTGGGGACCGTTCGCGATCGCCGCGGTTCTCGGATTGCCCGCCGCCGTCGCCTACGCAGGACTGGCCGTCGCGATGAGCTTCGCTTACGGCGGCCTGCTCGCCTTTGCCGCTCGACTTTTCGAGACGCGCCGGGAATCGGTCGTCGCCGCGCTCTCCACGGATGAGTGATCAGTTGAGCGGAGGTTTGAGCGGCGTGTCGTCCGCCAGGGGTTCGTCGCTTCCTGGAAGGTAGTGCGGGTTCTTGCGCAGGATGCCCGGGCCGCCGTCCCAGCCGAAGAGCGCCAGGATGGTGTGGTAGACGCCGACCGCCGCCATGTAGAGCGCCGCGAGCCCCATCGCGCCGAAACATACGAGAAGGCCGATCATCCAGCCGCGGGCCGACTCCGCCGGTCCGGTGACGCGTGCCCTCACGAACCCGACGAGGCAAGTGAGCACCGCGACGGTGAGGATCGCGGCTAGGGTCCGGAGGAGCTTCGGCATCTAGACCTCGAAGCTCGCGCCGCACGAGCACGATTTGCGCGCCCTGGGGTTCTGGAAGACGAAGGAACGGCCGCGCAGATCCACCAGCGTTCCCTCGAGGAGCCTCGCGCTCGCCGCGTCCACCGCGACGCGAACGCCGCACGACTCGACCACGGCGTCGTCTGGAAGCGCCTCCGGCACCAGGTAGAGGTCGTAGGAGAGTCCGTTGCACCCGCCCGCCACCACGGCGATGCGGAGCAGATGATCCGACACTCCCGCCTCCCGCGCCCGGTCGCGTACCGCCTCGGCCGCCGCACCTGTCAAACGCAACTCCATCGGGACCATGTTCTAAGGCGAAACCCGGCGTGGCGGGAAGCGGGCCGACGACGGGTCTCGTGGGTCCCCGGCGGCGGACCGCGGGGGTGCGGGGGGCAGGCGGAGCCGGCCCCCCGATGAGAAAGCTGCATTGACATCCTGCGGCAAGGAGCGTTACGGCGGGACCTCAAGGAGAGCAGCCATGGCCGAGACCGCTTCGCAGGCCCTTCCGCTCGACGGTCCCCTTTTCGACGACTCCGCGCCGTCGGTTCGCCCCCCGCAAGGGACGGTGACTCCGCACGGCACGCTCGCCGTCTACGAGCCGGGAAGCGGCAAGCTGGTCGGCGAGGTGCGCGTCTCGACGCCTGCGCAGGTCCGCGAGGCGGCGGCCTCCGCCCGGCTCGCGCAAATGGAGTGGAGCGGCCGTCCGCTGCGCGACCGGGAGGCGATCCTTCTCGCCTTCAAGCAGTTGCTCCTCGACCGCGCCGAAGAGGTCGGCGACCTCATCGTGCGCGAGAACGGCAAGACCAAGAACGAAGCCCTCTTCATGGAGGTGCTGCCCGTCGCCGATCTGACCCACTATTTCGCCAAGCACGCCCGGAAGATCCTGCGGGACGAGAAGCTGCCGCTGCACATGTTCCCGCACAAGAAGAGCTACCTGCGCTACTACCCGCGCGGCGTCATCGGCATCATCTCGCCCTGGAACTATCCCTTCTCCATCCCCGGCGGGGACGTGGTGATGTCGCTTCTCGCCGGGAACGGCGTGGTGCTGAAGCCGAGCGAGTTCACCCCGCTCATCGCCGAGAAGCTCCGCAGTCTTCTCGAGGAAGCGGGAGTGCCGCGGGGACTCGTCCAGGTGGTGCATGGGCGCGGCGACGTGGGAGCGGCGCTCATCCAGTCGGGCGTCAACATGATCGTCTTCACGGGGTCGGTGGCGACAGGCCGCAAGGTCAACGTCGCCGCGGCCGAGCAGATGATCCCCTGCGTCCTCGAATTGGGCGGCAAGGATCCCGCCATCGTGCTCGACGATGCGGATCTGGAAACGACCGCGCGCAAGGTGGCCTGGGGCGCCTTCGCCAATTCGGGCCAGACCTGCGCCTCCGTGGAGCGCGTCTACGTGCACGAGAGCGTGGCGAAGCCGTTCACCGATCGGGTGGTCGGCATCGCCAAGGGATTGCGCCAGGGGGAGCCCAACCGGCACGACGTCGACGTGGGAGCGATGACGACGCAGATGCAGGTCGACATCGTGCGCCGCCACCTGGAGGACGCGAAGGCGAGGGGCGCGAAGGTGCTGGCGGGCGGCGAGATCAAGGTGACGCTGGACGGCGCCCGCTTCGTGCAGCCCACCGTGCTCACCGACGTCACCCAGGACATGGCCATCGTCCGCGACGAGACCTTCGGGCCGATGCTCCCCATCCTCACCTTCCGCACGGAAGAGGAGGCGGTGCGCCTCGCCAACGACTCGCCCTACGGCCTCTCAGCGTACGTCTTCACCCGCGATCGCGAGAGGGCGGATCGGGTCGCCAACCAGCTTCTCGCCGGCACGGTGATGCACAACGACGCGCTTTACACGCACGCCGCGCCCGAGACACCTTGGGGCGGGGTGAAGGCCTCGGGCCTCGGGCGGGTGCACGGCAAGCATGGCCTGCGCGATCTCTCCGAGGTCCGCCACGTCAACCTGGAGCGCTTCAACTTCCCGGCCTTCTGGTACTACCCGTACGGCGCGAAGGGATATCGGCTCGGTCGCAAGGTCTACGGGACGCTGATCGGAAACGGACTTGGCGCGCGACTGCGTGCCCTGTTCGGGCGGTAGCTCGTGGACACGATCGGCTTTCTCGGATTCGGCCGCATGGGACGGCCGATGGCGCACAACCTCGCCTCGGCTGGGTTCCAGGTGCTCGGCTGGAACCGGACTCCAGCAAAGGCGCCGCCGGGCGTCGCCGAGAAGCGCTCGATCGAGGAAGTCGCGCGCGATTGCCAGGTGGTCGCGACGATGCTCGCGGATGACGCCGCGGTCGAGTCGGCCGCCCACGTCCTCTACGAGCATCTGCCGCGCGGAGCTACCCACCTCGGCATGAGCACCATCTCCATCGCGCTCGCGCGGCGGCTCGCGTTCGAGCACGCTGCCCGGGGCCAGCGCTATGTCGCGGCACCGGTGTTCGGCCGTCCCGAGGCGGCGGAGAAGAAGCTGCTCTGGATCGTGACCGGGGGCGAGACCGACGGCCTCGCAACGATCTTCGACGCCCTCGGCAAGGTATCGCTGTCGCTCGCCGAGCCGTGGCAGGCGAGCCTCGTGAAGCTGACGGGCAACTTCGTCATCCTGTCGCTCATCGAGTCCTTGGGCGAAGCGCTGGCGCTGGTCGAGAAGGGCGGCATCGATCCCCGGGAAGTGATGCGGTTCATCGGCTCGACGTTCCTCGACGCCCCGGCGGTCCGCGGCTACGGCGGCCGCATCGCCGACACCGAGTTCGAGCCGGCGGGATTCGCGCTGGTGCTCGGCCTCAAGGACGTGAACCTGATGCTGAAAGCGGCGGATGAGTTGCGCTCGCCTCTCCCGCTGGCCGGAATCGCCCGCGATCATTTCCTTGCGGCGCTCGCCCGCGGTCGCGAGAACTGGGACTGGGGCGGACTTGCGAGTGCCATCCGCGAATCGGCGGGCCTGAGCCCCGTCAGGCGCGGCTGATGCGAGCCCGGCCGTTCCGCTTGCGTAACTAGGACTAAAGTCTCACTCCTTCGAGATGGATAGGCTGACCGCACACGCGCGCAAGGCGCTCACGATCTCGATCGGGATCGTGCTGCTGGTCGTGGGCGTTCTGCTGCTCATCCTTCCCGGGCCCGGGCTGCCCCTGATCATCGTCGGGTTGACCCTGCTCAGCGCCCACTTCGCCTGGGCGCGAAGTCTCCGGGCGCGGGCGTTGGACGTGGGCAAGCAAGGGCTCCGCTGGGCCAGGCGCGCCGGCTCCGCCGTGCGTTTCCGCGGTCGCGCGACCCCGCAACGGCCACCTTGACAGGCCCGTAGCCCGAGGCTACTTCCACGCGCCCTTCTGCAAAGGAGCGGGAAGTGCCTCAGTACGACGTCGCGGTGATCGGGGCCGGACCGGGCGGCTACGTCGCCGCGATCCGTGCCGGGCAGCTGGGGCTCAAGGTCGCCTGCATCGAGAAGGACGAGCGTCTCGGCGGCACCTGCCTCTTGCGCGGCTGCATCCCCACCAAAGCGTTGCTCCACTCCGCCGAGGTGCTGGACACCGCGCGCGAGGCGAAGGAGCACGGCATCGAGGTGAAGGGCGAAATCTCGGTCGACATGGCCGGCGTCTTGAAGCGCAAGGAGAAGATGGTCACCTCGAACGCCAAGGGCGTCGAGTTCCTCTTCCGCAAGAACAAGGTCGACCGCGTGCACGGCCACGCCCGGCTCGCCGGGCCCGGGCGCATCAACGTCTCGGGCGGATCGTCGGGAAACCAGACCGTCGAGGCGAAACACATCGTCCTCGCGAGCGGCTCCGCGCCGCGGCTTCTGCCCGGTCTCAAGGTGGATGGCGCGCACATCGTCACGAGCGACGAGTTGCTCGACAACAAGATCGTCCCCAAGCGCCTCATCGTCCTCGGCGCCGGCGCGGTGGGAGTCGAGTTCGCTTCCGTCTTTCGCCGGTTCGGGAGCGAGGTGACCATCGTCGAGCTGCTTCCCCGGCTGGTCCCGCTCGAAGATGACGACATCTCCGCCGAGTTCGAGAAGGGATTCCGGCGCCGGGGCATCAAGGCCCTCACCGCGGCCAAGCTGGAGAAGGTGGACCGCACCGAGACGGGAGTGAAGGCGACCGTCACCACCGCCAAGGGTACGCAGGAGCTCGAGGCGGAGATGTTCCTCTGTGCCGTCGGCCGGCGCCCGGTCACCGAGAACCTCGATCTGGAGAAGTTCCCCAACGTGAAGGTGGAACGAGGTTTCGTGGTCGTCGATCCGAACACCTTGCTCACCGGCGAGCACTGGCTCTCCGCCATCGGCGACGTCGTTGCGGTGCCGGGCCGCGTCCATCCACAGCTCGCGCATCTTGCCCAGGCCGAAGGGATCTTCGTGATGGAGCGCATCGCGGGTCAGAAGCCCCACCCGGTGAACCTCGATCTCGTCCCGGGCGCCACCTATTCGGATCCCGAGGTCGCATCGATCGGGCTCACCGAGCGCGCCGCCAAGGAGCGCGGCTACAAGGTGAAGACGGGCGTGTTCCCCTTCTCCGCCAACTCCAAGGCGAAGATCCTCGGCTCGAACGAGGGCATGGTGAAGGTGGTCGGGGAGGAGAAATACGACGAGGTCCTGGGCGTCCACATCGTCGGGCCGCGCGCAACCGAGCTGATCGCCGATGCTGCGTCGCTACTGCGGCTCGAGGCGACGAGCGAGGAGATGGTCCACGTCATCCGCCCGCACCCGACGCTCAGCGAGGCGGTGACGGAAGCGGCGCACGGCGTGAAAGGCAAGCCGATCCACATCTAAGTATCCGACTTCCGGTCGTTATCCGGCAGTCTGGACGGAGCCTTGAAACCGGATTCCCTCCCGGGTCACTCCCTTGGGAATGCCTGGTCCGGCCGCGGGTTTTGGGGCCGAACCCTGGAGGGCGTCATGCAAGTGGTTTCCGCCTCCGAGGCCCGGCTCTACAGGCGGTGCTCGCTCGCGGCGCTCGCCATCCTGCTCGGCTCCGTCGCCGGCGAGCGCGTCCTGAACAGCGACCGCGAAGAGCGGACGTGCGCGATTCGCCGTCCGTCGCTGGAATGGAACGTGACGTTGCCCTCCAAGCCCAACACGCTCCGCTTCCTCGATCATTTCATCACCGTCACACCGCGGCACGTTCGCTAGCCGCTCGCACTGAACACGGCTTTCGGTTATGTACGCCCGCTCGTGGCGGGTCTCGTCACCATCGGCGCGCAGAGGCGCGAGCCCAAGCCCGGCTGGCTCAAGGTCCCCATGCCGGGCGGCGGGCGTTACGAGGAGGTCCGCCGCGCCCTCCGCGAGCTCGGGCTCCATACCGTCTGCGAAGAGGCGAGCTGTCCCAACATCGGCGAATGCTGGGGAACCGGCACTGCCACGGTCATGCTGATGGGCGACGTCTGTACCCGGGGATGCCGCTTCTGCGACGTCGCCTCGGGGAACCCGGCGCCGCTCGATCCGCTGGAGCCGCGCCACCTCGCCGAAGCGGTCGGCCGCCTGTCCCTCGACTATCTCGTGGTCACGAGCGTGAACCGCGACGAGCTTCCCGACGGCGGCGCCGCGCACTTCGCCCAGGCCATCGTCGAGCTGCGGCGCGCCGCGCCCCGCACGCTGGTGGAAGTGCTCACGCCGGACTTCCAGGGCGTGAAATCCGCTCTCGACCTGATCATCGACGCTGCGCCGACGGTCGCGGCCCACAATCTCGAAACCGTCGAGCGCCTGACGCCCCGCGTCCGCGACCGCCGCGCGAGCTACGGCCAGTCGCTCGCCGTCCTGGGTCACTACAAGCGCGGGGGCATGAGGACGAAGAGCTCGATCATGCTCGGGCTGGGCGAGGAGCGGAAAGAGGTGGTGCAGGCGATGCGCGATCTGCGCTCTGTCGACTGCGACATCCTCACGCTGGGACAGTACCTGCGCCCGAGCGAGAAGCACCTTCCCATCGTCGAGTACGTGCGGCCCGAGGTATTCCGCGAGCTGGAAGAGGAAGGCCTCGCGCTCGGCTTCCGATTCGTCGCCGCCGGCCCCCTCGTGCGCAGCTCCTACAAAGCCGGCGAGTTCTTCATCCAGCGCTGGGTGGAACAGGATCGAACCGGTTCGTAGCCATGCCCCAGTGGAACATCATCCAGGCCGTCAACGACGCACTCAGGATCGAGATGAAGCGCGATCCGCGCGTCGTCCTCCTCGGCGAGGACATCGGCAAGTTCGGCGGCGTCTTCCGCGCCACCGCCGGGCTCTACGAGGAATTCGGCGAGACCCGCGTCATCGATACGCCGCTCGCGGAGGGCGGGATCATCGGCGCCGCCATCGGGATGGCCATGTACGGCCTCAAGCCGGTGCCCGAGATCCAGTTCAGCGACTTCATCTTCCCCGCCTTCGATCAGATCGTGAACGAGTTGGGGAAGCTCCGCTACCGCTCGGGAGGGCAATACTCCGCCCCGCTCGTCATCCGCACCCCGGTCGGAGGTGGAATCAAGGGCGGTCACTACCACTCGCAATCGCCGGAGGCGCTCTTCATCCACGCGGGCGGGCTCCAGGTGGTGTGCCCTTCGAATCCCGTCGATGCGAAAGGGCTGCTCCTCAGTGCCATCCGCGGCGAGGACCCTGTGCTCTTCCTCGAGCCGAAGCGCGTCTACCGGGCCGCGAAGGGCGAGGTGCCGGAGGGCGATTACACGATTCCCATCGGCGAGGCGAAGGTCGTTCGCGAGGGCAAGGGCATGACCGTCCTCGCCTACGGAGCGATGCTCCACGAGGCGGAAGCCGCCTGCGCCGAATCGCCAGACCTGGACGCGGAGTTGATCGACCTGCGCACGCTCTGGCCGCTCGACCTCGAGACGGTCACCCGCAGCGTCCAGAAGACCGGCCGTTGCGCGATCGTGCACGAGGCGCCTCGCTCCTGCGGCTTCGGCGCCGAGATCGCGGCCCTCGTGCAGGAGCGGTGCTTCTACCATCTCGAGGCGCCCATCCTGCGCATCGCCGGCTGGGATACCCCGTTCCCGTACACGCTCGAGAACGATTACTTGCCCCTCGCTCCGCGCATCCGTAAGGGACTAGGCGAGCTTCGCGGAAGGCGGCCGTAGCGCCTGCGACACCTTCGAGGTAGAAGGCCGCACGCACGCCCCCGGAGGACTTCATGGCCCGTTGGGAATTCAAGCTGCCCGACATCGGCGAGGGCGTGGTCGAAGGCGAGATCGTCAAGTGGCTCGTCCAGCCCGGCGACCAGGTCGTCGAGGATCAGCCGCTTCTCGAGGTGATGACCGACAAGGCGACGGTGGTCATCCCGAGTCCGCGGCGCGGGAAGGTCGTGGAGACGGTCGGCAAGGAAGGCGAGGTCACCAAGGTCCATTCCACGCTGGTGGTGCTCGAGGTCGAGGGCGGCGCGCCTGCCGAGCCGCAACAGGGTGCCGCCGCGCCGCGTCCGCCTGCCGCGCAGGAGGCGCCTTCGATTCCCGCGCGAGCCGCGGGAGAACCCGCTCCGCTCTCGACGGCGCCTGGTCCCGCGCAGAACCGCGCGGGGCAAACGATGGTTTCGGCGGCTCCCGGCTCGCGCGGCGGCAACGGCGAGCAGCGCGACCGCGTGCTCGCGACCCCCGTCACCCGGCGCATGGCCAAGGAGATGGGCGTCGATCTGGGCGCGCTCCAGGGATCAGGGCCGCTCGGCCGGGTGATGAAGAACGACGTCCTCGCGTACGTCGAGCAGCAGAAGCAGCCTGCGCCGCAGGTCCGCGCTCCAGCGCCGCAGCGCCCGCCTGCCTCCGGCGGCGAGCAGCGCATTCCCATCCGCGGCCTGCGCAAGCGCATTGCCGAGTCGATGGTGCGAAGCAAGTTCACCGCCCCGCACTTCACCTTCGTCGAGGAGTGCGACACCAAGGCGCTCAGCGGATTGCGCTCCCGGCTCAACGAGAAGCTCGCCGCGAGGGGCGATGCGAAGCTTAGCTACCTGCCGTTCATCGCCAAGGCGCTGGTGGCGGCGTTCCGCAAGTACCCCGACCTCAACTCCAACATGGACGAGGCCCGGCAGGAGCTGATCGTCAAGAACGACGTCAACCTCGGTATCGGCGCCGCCACCGAGCAGGGCCTCACCGTGTTCGTGGTGAAGGACATCGCCAATCTCTCGCTGCGCGAGATCGGCGCCGAGATCGACCGGCTGGCCAGGGCGGCCCGCGAGCAGAAGCTCGCCATCCACGAGCTCCAGGGCGGGACTTTCACCATCACCTCGCTGGGAAAGGATGGAGGCCTGCACGCGACGCCGATCATCCATCACCCGGAGGTGGCGATCCTCGGCGTGCATCGCATCCAGCAACTCCCGGTGGTCAACGAGGGACGCATCGAGATCGGCGAGCGGATGAATCTCTCCTGCTCGTTCGACCACCGCGTCATCGACGGCCACATCGGAGCGGCCTTTCTCTACGAGGTCATCCGCGCCCTCGAGGCTCCCGAGTTGCTCCTCGCCGATCGGTAGCCAAGGAGAATCCCTCGCCCATGCGAACGGCAAAGAGCATCGAAGGAGCGCCGCCGCGGGTCGCGCCGGAATTGCTCCTCCGCCTCTACCGCGAGATGCTTCGCCTGCGCACTCTCGACGAGCGGATGATGACGCTGCAACGGCAAGGGCGCGTCGGCTTCTACGGCGCCTGCACCGGCCAGGAAGCGTCCACCATCGCTTCCGCCGCCGCCCTCGAGCCGGGCGACTGGATCTTCCCCGCGCTCCGCGAAGGCGGCGCCATGCTCCTGCGCGGCTTCCCGCTGGTCCCCTACCTCTGCCAGATCTTCGGCAACGCGGGCGACGAGACCAAGGGCCGGCAGATGCCGTCGCACATGGCCTCGAAAAGCGTGAACCAGGTCTCCTGGAGCTCGTGCATCGGGAGCCAGCTCCCGCAAGCGGTGGGCGCCGCAATGGCCGCTCGCATCAAGGGAGACAAGACAGTAGTGGCCGCGTACATGGGCGACGGCGCCACCTCCTCGGCCGACTTCCACGTGGCGATGAACTTCGCCGGCGTCTTCAAGCCGCCGGTCGTCTTCGTCTGCCAGAACAACCACTGGGCGATCAGCATCCCGACGCAGAAGCAGACCGCGAGCGAAAGCATCGCCGTCAAGGCCGTCGCGTACGGATTCGAAGGCATCAAGGTCGACGGCAACGATGCCGAGGCGGTCTACGGCGCGGTAAAGGCGGCAGTCGATCGCGCCCGCGCGGGCCAGGGCCCCACGCTGGTGGAGTGCGAGACCTACCGCATCGGCGCGCACAGCTCGTCGGACGATCCTACCCGCTACCGCGACGAGCGCGAGGTGGAGATCTGGCGCAAGCGCGATCCCATCGAGGCGTTCCGGACCCGCCTCGTCGCGGCCGGCCTCTGGACCGAGGCCAAGGACGAAGAGCTGCGCGAGAAGCTCGCCGGCGAGGTGAACGAGGCCATCGCCGAGGCGGAGAAGAAGCCCGATCCGCCCCGCGAGACGCTCTTCGAGGACGTCTACTCGTCGCCTCCCTGGTTCCTGCGCGAGGAGCGCGAGGAGATGCTGGCGGTTCCCAAGGCGAGAAGGCCCGGCGCGGCGCAGTGACCGCGGTATCAAGCCTTCGGCTGTTCCGAGATGAGGCCGTCGGCGACCAGGGCATCGAGGATGGCGCGGACGAGTACATCGGCCCGCTCCTCGACGGAAACCAGCGTGCCGCCGGGAGTGTACTCGATGTCCGCCCGCCAGACGAGCTTGCGCAGGCCGAGATCCATCAGCTTGCCGTTGAGTCTCGCCGTGGCGACCGAGCCGTTGCTGTTGAGGGTGCCGCCCGCCGCGAGCAGCGAGAGGATGGAGGTCGCCTGGAACTCCTTCGCCTGCTCGGAGAGGGAAGGCGCCGTCTCGAGGGTCAGCTCGCCTTCGACGATCGCGTATTGCGACTCGACGCCGCGCGACTGCAACTGCTTTGCGAAGCGCGGCCTGAAGGCAACCACGAAGTCATCGCCCAACCGCTCGGGCGCGAAGACGATCAGCACCCGGTCGAGCTTCTTATCGAAGTCCGCGCGCTTGCGGGTCTGGACGTTGGCTTTCCCTGCACAGCCGGCGGAGACGAGCAGAGCGAGGCCAGCGAGCCCAAGCCAGAGCTTTCGCATCGGCATGGATTCCCCTCTCCGGAACGGCACAGTCTGGCACGACGTCGCCAGACGCGAACATACCCTCAACCGGGTACGCGGCCGCAATGGACAGGCAAACCCACCTCCGGTGCAATTCGAAAACCCGTCGCAGGTCAGCAGCACCTGGAAAGTGCCGTCAAGCGTTCGATCCGTCCCCTTCGCGCCGACATTTGATCCCATCGCGCATCGATCGCGGGAGTCCGTTATCTTCGCCCGCGATGCGCGCGCTGCACGTCCGACGCCTCGCGCTCGTGGAGTACGAAGACGGCCTTCGGGCCCAGCGCCTGCTCGTCGAGGCTCGCGCCGCCGGAACCATTCCCGACACGCTGCTCCTCCTCGAGCATCCCCGCGTCGTCACCCTCGGCCGGGGCGCACAGCCTTCCAACGTACTCTGGTCTCGCGACCAGTTGGGGGCGCGCGGATTCGAGATCTTCGAGACCGATCGCGGCGGCGACGTGACGTACCACGGGCCTGGACAGCTGGTCGGATATCCCATCCTCGACCTGAAGCCCGACCGCAAGGACGTGCGCAAATACGTCGCCTCGGTGGAAGAGGTGATGATCCGCACCGCCGCGGACTTCGGGATCGGCAGCGGCCGGATGGCGGGCCGCATCGGTACCTGGACCAAGGCCGGGAAGCTCGGCGCGATCGGCGTGCACATCTCGCGCTGGATCACATCGCACGGCTTCGCCTTCAACGTCTCGACCGACCTGCGCGACTTCGGGGCGATCGTTCCGTGCGGCATCTCCGACGCCGGCGTCACCTCGCTCGCCATGCTGCTCGGCAGCGCGCCTCCGATGGCCGAGGTCGAGGAACGGGCCATCGCCAATGCCTCAGCCGTCTGGGAGGCCGAAGCTTTCGAGGTGCCGCCCGAGCTGGAGACGGTGAGCATCGTCGTGCTTCGCGGTCGCGAGGTCCTCCTCGCGAGGCGGACCCCCGAGCGGGGCGGTTTCTGGCAGATCCTCACCGGCCGGCGCGAGCCGGGTGAGCCCGCGCACGCCGCTGCAGCGCGCGAGCTTTACGAGGAGACCGGGTTCGCCCCCACGCTCGACGAGGTGCGGAACCTCGGGTACGTGCACTCCTTCGCGCTGGACCCGGCCGTGGTGCGGCGCGAAGGACCGCCGCGGTTCGCGCACGAGACCGCGTTTGCGGTGCGGGTGCCGGAATCGTCCGAGGTGCGCCTCGATCCGGGCGAGCACGATGCTCATGAATGGGTCGAAATCGACGAAGCGCTCCGCCGCCTGCCTTTCGCGGGCTTGCGCCGGGCAGTACAGCTAGCTAACAGCCTTCGAGCGCCGTAGCGCGGGGAGCGTCCCGATGCACGAGATCCGAGCCGAATTCACCTTTGCCGCCGCCCACCGGCTGCCGCGTTACCAGGGCAAGTGCGTCAACCTGCACGGACACAACTACAAGCTGGAAGTCACCTTGCGCGGCGAGCCCGACGGATACTCGGGCATCTTCGTCGACCTGGGAGACGTCGAGAAAGCGGTCAAGGAAGGCATCCTCGCCAAAGCGGACCATGCCAACCTGAACGACTTCATCGAGAACCCCACCGCCGAGAACGTCGCCGCCTGGTGCTGGTCGCGGCTCACCGGCAAGCTTCCCGGTCTCTACGAGGTGCGCATCTGGGAGATCCCCGGCTTCTCGGTCGGCTACAGGGGCCCCGAGGGCTTCCGCTGATGCTCCCCGACCGGCCGGCGCGGGCCGCGGATCGCGAAGGCGTCGCCAAGGCCATCGCCGACCTGCTGCTCGCCTCGGGCGCGGAGCTGGACGCGGAGACGCGCGGGACTCCCGAACGCGTCAGCAAGGCGTGGATCGAGGATCTGCTCGACGGCTACGGGAAGGATCCGGTCGCCATCCTCGAGAGCTCGCTCGTTCCGGCTCCCAAGAAGGGCGAGCTGGTCATCGTCTCGCAGCTCGATTTCCACGCCATGTGCCCGCACCATCTCCTTCCCTACAAGGGCGTGGCCGCGGTCGGGTACGTGGCGGATCGCAACCTGGTTGGGTTCGGAAAGATCGCCGAGGCGATGGACGCGCTCGCCCACCGTCTCATCCTCCAGGAGAACCTCGCGCACCGCATCTGCGGGTCCGTGATGGAGGCGCTCGCTCCCCTCGGTGCCGGGGTGGTCATGGCCGCCGAGCACGGGTGCATGCAGGTTCGCGGTCCGAAGCGTCCGCAGAGTCGCGTGACGGTGGAAGCGTGGGCGGGAGCGTTCGAGCGCGACGCCGAGCTTCGCGCGAGCCTCGCCCGGCGCGCGGAGGGTTGACCTGTCTCTGCAAGGAAAGGTCTGCGTCGTCACCGGGGCCTCCCGGGGCATCGGTCTCGCCTGCGCGGAGGCGCTCGCCGCGGAGGGAGCGCGCCTGGCGCTGTGCGCTTCGGGAAGCGTTCCTTCGGCGCGCGCCGACCTGTCCCGCCGCTGCGACGTGGCCGACGGAGAGCAGGTCCGGCGATTCTTCGCCGAGGTCGAGGCGCTCCTCGGTCCCACCGACGTCGTGGTCCTCAACGCCGGAGTCCTCGAGCGCGGCCCGATCGAGGAATTCACCGACGAGCAGTTCGACCGGGTCCTCGGCGTGAACTTGCGTGGCGCCTTCCTCTGCGCGCGCGCGGCGTGGAAGGGGCTCGCCCGGAACCGCGGCCGCCTCATCGCCATGGGCTCGATCAGCGGCACGCTGGGGACCGCCGAGGCGGCCGCGTACAACGCGAGCAAGTGGGGCCTCACGGGTCTCGTCAAATCGCTCGCCGAGGAAGGCCGCGAGGCGGGTATCTTCTGCGCCGCCGTGCTGCCAGGAAGCGTCGATACGGACATGCTGAGGAAGACTCCTTTCGAGCCGCAGATGACCCCGACGGACGTGGCCCGCGTCGTGCGTTTCCTCGCCGGCGAGGCGCCTTTCGCCCTGACGGGAAGCGCGGTGGAGGTGTTCGGATGAGTCTCGTCGACGATCTTTCTCGCCTCGTGCCCGGCGCGACCGTGCTCCCGCAGGGCGAGCGCGCCGCGGCCTACGAGCAGGACGAGAGCGGCCTCGGCAAGTTCCCTCCGCAGGCGGTGGTCCTGGCTCGCAGCGCCGAGGAGGTGGCGAAGATCCTCCGCTACTCCCGCGAGACGCGGATCCCGGTCGTGCCGCGCGGCGCCGGCAGCGGCAAGAGCGGCGGCGCGCTCGCCGAGCGGGGCGGGATCATTCTTTCCCTGGAGAAGATGGACCGCATCGTCGAGATTTCGCGCGCCGACATGGTCTGCGTCGTGCAGCCCGGAGTGATTCTCGAAAACCTGCAAAAAGCGGTGGAAGCGGAAGGGCTCTTCTATCCGCCCGATCCCAACTCCCAGTCCTGGTGCTCCCTGGGCGGCAACCTCGCGCACAACGCGGGCGGGCCGCGCGCGCTCAAGTACGGCGTGACGTCCAATTACGTGCTCGCCGTCGAGGCCGTGCTTCCGGACGGCCAGATCGTTCGCATGGGCCACCGCAGTTGGAAGGGCGTTGCCGGGTACGACCTCGTGCACCTGCTCGTCGGGAGCGAAGGGACCCTCGGCGTCATCACCGAGGCAACCCTCAAGCTCATTCCCCTCCCTCGCCGGGTGGAGACGATGCTCGCGCTGTTCCACAGCGAGGACGAGGCAGCCGCCTCGGTCCAGGCCATCTTCGACGCCGGCCTGCTTCCCCGGGCTTGCGAGCTGTTCGACGGACCGACCATGCGGACCGTGGCGCCGCGCGCACCGTTCAAGTTTCCCGAAGGAGTCGGCGGAGCGCTGCTGGTGGAGTTCGATGGGCACGGCGACGGCGTGGCCGAGGAGCTCGCCCGGAGCGGCGAGCTTTGCGCGGAGCAGGGCGCGATCGACGTACTCGCAGCGCAGGACGAGGCGCAGCGCCGCAAGCTGTGGGAGACCCGCCGGATGACCTCGGTTGCGCTCACCGATATCCGCCCGTTCAAGATCAGCGAGGACGTGGCCGTCCCGCGGGGGAAGCTCGTCGACCTCATCCGCGAGGTCCGCCGCATCGGCGAGAAACACGGTCTGCCTACCGCGTGCTACGGGCACGCCGGCGACGGCAACCTCCACGTGAACCTGCTCTTCGACTCGTTGGAACAGCGCCACGAGGGAGAGGAGGCGGTCATCGAGGTGCTCGACGCGGCGCTGCGCCTCGGCGGCACCATCACCGGGGAGCACGGCGTGGGTCTCGCCAAGCGCCCGTTCCTTTCCCGCGAGCAGTCCGCCCCGGTCATCGAGCTGCAACGGCGGCTCAAGCACGCGTTCGATCCGGAGAATCTCCTGAATCCCGGCAAGATTTTCCCCGAATGACGGAGGAGCGGGCTTTGCCCGCGACGGGCGGAGCGCGCAGGCGCGGAGCATTGGAGAGGAGCGGGCTTTGCCCGCGACGGGCGGAGCGCGCAGGCGCGGAGCATTGGAGAGGAGCGGGCTTTGCCCGCGACGGGCGGAGCGCGCAGGCGCGGAGCATTGGAGAGGAGCGGGCTTTGCCTGCGACGGGCGGAGCGCGCAGGCGCGGAGCATTGGAGAGGAGCGGGCTTTG
>Ga0209474_10000517_pt1 | contig 42108 bp, 48 predicted proteins | sample GraSoiAngelo_145_FD_185902 | JGI IMG/M metagenome (GOLD analysis project Ga0209474, IMG submission 185902) | Grasslands soil microbial communities from the Angelo Coastal Reserve, California, USA - 14_1009_05_20cm (SPAdes) (version 2) | ecosystem: Environmental > Terrestrial > Soil > Grasslands...
GCACATGGAAGTTGGGCGGAAGACCTGAACCGCGTGACGGAGGTTCTCGGAACGTCGTGTTCTCCGAAAACCATCTGCTGCTCGCGGCGAACGTGTCAGGCAATCGCGTTTTCGGTACGCTGGACACTGGCGCCGTGACGACTGACTTGAACAACAACTTTGCCACCCAATTCGCGGCCTTGATCCAAAGGAGCGGAACGAAAGAGACCCGTGATATCACCGGGCTTGGCGGAACCGTGTCGGTCGATGCGGTCACGTTGCCTGAGATCGTCTTTGACATTAGCGGGGTACAGGCCGCTCTTCGACCCGCCGCTGTCACCCTTCAACGGACATCCGCCATTGGCGGGAACTGCTGCGTCGGGAATTTTGGACGTGACCTGCTGACACAAACGGGCGAATTCACTCTGGACTTGTCTGCGATGACGTTGCATCTGCAGTAGGATCTTGCCTGCAATTTCGACGGCGGTTCGTGACGGTTTCACCATGCCGATACGATCGGGCTCTCTCACACGCAAGAACTCAACCTGTTGTAGTGCACCACGGCGACGTCGGCGAGGCAGCAGTTCGCAATTGGCTCATAGCGTTTCTGCCGAAACGATATGGTGTGACCGCTGGATATGTCCGCTCACAGGGTGTGCCAGACTCGTTTCAGAGTTCGCATTTCGACGTCATCGTTTACGACCAGCTCGAAGCCCCCACGCTATGGACTGAGGAGAACAGAGATAAGTCTCAAGCTGGTCGCGCTCGTATAATTCCGGCTGAACATGTCGGAGCAATCATCGAAGTGAAGTCGGCGTTTCATCGTCGTTCGGTCGGCGACGCCGCGGCAAAGCTGCGCGAGCTGACTCCTCTGATGACGGCTGAAGATGCTGTGGGCGAGCGCTATCCAAGGTTCTTGCCCGCAACGGCAGTGCTCGCCATGTTATTTTTCGAGCTACGCGCCGCGGATCGGAACGACGTGGCCGCGCTCGATCAGTTTCGTGAGATTTCGTTCAATCGACCGTTTTATGGCGGAGTGATCTTGCGAGGTGAGGGGCTGGGCCAAGACGATACTGGGATAGTTGGCCCGGCAATTTCCGACGAGCCGATGGAACCACTTATCACCGAGCGGGGGTTACTATGGGGCACGTCGCTCGCCGGCACAATTCAGAAGGACAGCCAGCTGCTTACTGCTATTTTGATGTGGTCTGATACCAATTTTGCGCGCTTCGCTTTCGATCTCTTGGCATTGCTGAAGGGTACTTATATTCACGGCCGTGTTTCGAGCTTCCACGGCCTTGATTTTGGCGCGATGATGAAGGACGCAGGACGAAGCTAACGGATGTCGCCTAACCGCAACTGGAGAGGGCGGCCCCTGAACGACGGGCCGCGGCTCAGTTGCAGCCGTTAGCCAGACGAGGACTTCTTGCTGCGAAACCTTTCGGTTCTCTGGCTCGCGTTCTGGTTGTCGGGACCGTCCGGTGCCGAGACACCGATCATCCGACAACATCAGATCGGGTCAGTGTCAATCGGACAATCAGCGCAGTCCGTGTACGAGGCTTTCGATCCCGATCACCGTCGATTGGTCGACTTGAGCCTCGAAGGCTTCCTCTCGCCGGCGCTCGAGCTTACGCTGCCAGGTTCCAAGCGTCGAGCGGGAGTGGTCGCTGAACTCGAGGCCCGCGGCAACAGACTGGTCGTTTCTCGCATTTCGATTACCGATCCCATGGCCCGTACGGAAAAGGGAATCGGTGTCGGATCGACGGTGGCCGATCTTCGCGCAGCGTATCCGGTGATCAAGGTCTCGGAGGGTGAACGCGCAATCATGTTGCGGCTCGACGAATTGTCAGCGAGCTTTGGGCTAGGCGAATCAAGTGCGGGCGGCGACTGGGTAATTCGCGTGCGAGAGTTGAAGGACATTCCGGGTACCGTCAAGATCGCGGCGGTTTTGCTGACTCGGTGAGAACTGGCTTGGCTAACTTGCCGCTGCAGCCGACGAGCGGCGCGGACGGAACGGATTACTCGGCGTAGTAGTGATGCGCCGCTCGCGGCTGAGCGGCAGGATGTTAGGCCGAATCAATATCCAGCTTGTACCTGAGACAACAGCTGAGGAATTGCGAAGCCGTTTTTGGTGTCGAGCCTGGGCGCAATGATGAAGAAGAGAAGATCGTGGTGGCTTCTCAGAAGCGTGCCCATCCTGTTCGTGCTCGAAATGATCGCGTGCCAACAGGCTGCTCAGGATTCCGGCCACGTTCAACACATCGAAGACGGTCTGCTGACCGCCATTGTGATCCACGGCCAGCCCTCGCCAATGAAGCTGACCGAGCGAATGACATACTACCGCGTGCCGGGTGTGAGCATTGCGATCATTAACAACGGCCAGATCGAATGGGCGAAGGGCTACGGCATGGTGGAGGTGCGAGGGACGAAGGCCGTAACTGCCCTGACGCTATTTCAAGCGGCCTCGATCAGCAAGCCGGTGGCGGCGATGGCGGCACTCTCACTCGTGCAGGCGGGCAAGCTCAGTCTCGATGAAGACGTGAACCTCAAGCTCAAGTCGTGGCAAGTGCCCGACAATCAGTTCACCAAGGATCAGAAGGTCACCTTGCGGCGATTGCTCAATCACAGCGCCGGATTGACAGTAAACGACGTGGGAAGTTACGGGGCTGATGAAGCCCTGCCGACGTTGGTGCAAGCACTTGATGGGCTCACGCCGGCTCACTCTCAGCCGATTCGCGTAGATGTTGTGCCAGGCACCAAGTGGCGCTATTCAGGTGGCGGCTACAGCGTGGTGCAGCAGCTGCTGATCGACGTGACAGCCGAACCGTTTGCTGAATTGATGCAGGAACTCGTGCTTCACAAGATCGGCATGACCCACAGCACCTTCGATCAGCCGTTGCCCCATGATCGGGAAACCGTTGCCGCCACTGGACATGACGTGAACGGTGAACCGCTCAAAGGCCGTTGGCACATCTTCCCGCAGGCGGCTGCCGCGGGGCTCTGGACGACGCCCACGGATCTGGCGCAATTTGCCATCGAGCTGCAGGAGTCGTACAAGGGCAAATCGAACCGGGTGTTATCGGTCGACATGACCAGGCAGATGTTGACGAAGCAACTAGGCGGGTACGGCTTGGGCCTGTGGCTGGGTGGAAGGGAAAAGGTGACGAACTTCAGTCACGCCGGCCAGAATGAGGGATTCACGTGCATCCTGGTAGCCTATCTCGATACCGGTCAGGGCGCTGTAATCATGACGAATGGCGATCGTGGCAGCGGCCTGTTTAATGAAATCCTGCGGGCCATTGCCCGCGAATATGGTTGGCCTGATTACCAACCAACTGAAAAGACGGTCGCTGATATCAATCCGGCGGTGTACCGATCGTACGTTGGTGAATATGACGCGAACGGTATTCGAGCCACGATCAGCACGGATGGAGAGCAGCTGTTTGCGTTCGCATCGCCTCTCGGTCCGCAACGCGTCCGATTGTACCCGTCTGCTGAAGATCGTTTTTTCTTGTTGGATCAAGACGTGGATTTGACGTTCGTGAAAGACACGCAGGGACACGTGACTGAAATGCGAGCTCTTGCTAATGGGCAGGCAGTGACCGCCATAAGAGTGAAGTGACCGGTCCGATTCGGCCTAACTTGGCATGCAGTCGACGGCGCTCGGCGCGATCGTAGAGCGCCGCGGCTGATGCCTGACGTTAGGCTTACTGAACAACGTTGAATGCCGGATGCGAAAGATATTCCGTTTTTCTTTCAAGCGCGAATCGTACTGGCTCGTCGTTCTGTACGTCGTTCTTCCCCTGCTTGCGATTCTGCTCTTGATAGTGATTCCTGGCTTGTTGCGCCGCTGGTTTCCGTGATTGAACACTGCGGGACGTCGCGCTCGCTCTCATCTTTGGCGCAACGGTGTAACGTTGTTCGCGGCCCGACAGCTGGCTAACCACGGCTTGCAGTCGACGGCGGCTGGTGCGATCCTGAGCCGCCCGCGGCTGAAGCCGGTGGCGTTAGCAGACGGATGGTCATGCGAAACGGCGACGGACACAGCATGAAGATGCCCGCAATCATCCTCGGATTGTGCGTTCTCGGCCTGTGCGTTCTCGGGCTGTTCTTGCTCAAACCGCTCGCGTCCCAAGAACCACGACGAATTGTGTGCGAGTCCAGCCCCACACAGGATCTGTTACCGACCCTCACTGCGCCGATGACGGGCGCGTCTCCGGTCTGGCTCGTGGACGGCTCTGCGACTTGGCCGGGTGACCTTGTGCCGATTAAGACGCTTTGGGTATTGCGACGAACGTCCGACTCGGTTCGCATCTCTGGTCATCGAATGGATGCGCCGGGGACGGCCAAATTGCGTTCTGGCAGCGAGACGCCGTCCGACGTCTTCTTCGTCGCTAATCCGAGCCGCGACTCAGTGATGCGGGGCGGGTCCCCGGCCGACGCGATGCAGTCATTCGTGTTCTTGCCGTCGCACGTGTTCTACCCGAGTCCCGGGTGCTGGCTCTTTACGGTTCACATCGCGCAGCAAGAATTTCGGATCGTTCGTGAGCTCAAGACGAAGGGCCTGTTCGATTCAACTCGTTAGGTTGAACGACCGCTGCAGCCGGCGAGCGGCAGGCGTTAGCCAGGTGTCTGAGCCAATGGAAGTGTCAGCAGAAACTCTGCGGAGAGTGAGAGTGCGACTAGCCGACTCCAAACTGCTCGTGCTGCTTAGCGCGACTGGAGTTCCCAGGATTTACGTGAGCAGGCTCCAGCAGGTTCGTGCGAAGACGCTGGCCGAGCTCGGCGGGCGCAAAGACCAGTGGCTCGAGGACAGGACATCCTCCAGCGGCGGGGAGGTGAACAATGACTTCAAGTGGTTTCACGTGTTCGGTCACGAAATCAACCATAGAGGGCAGATTCGTTGGTCGCGCACACGCGCGACGAGCCGGCCATCATGACAGGCCGCGAATCGCACTGACGCGCGACATGTTCATCCGCTCATGAAAGCGGCCGTCTACACGCGGTACGGCCCGCCGGACGTTCTCGAAATCAAAGACGTCGAAAAACCGGTCCCCGCGGACAATGAAGTCCTCGTTCGCGTCCATGCGACGACCGTCTGCGCGGCCGACTGGAGGATGCGAAAGGCCGATCCGTTCCTCATACGATTGATGAACGGACTTTCGGCTCCGAAGAAGATCCACGTCCTCGGGATCGAGTTCGCCGGCCGAATCGAATCCGTCGGGTAAGCGTTCGACGAATCGCGTCTTGAATTGTGCCTGAAGGTCGTCGATTCTTCGCCCCAGAGGATCGACCATGATCAAGAAACGCACATCTGTGCGGATGGCGCGGCTGGTGAGGCAGTGGCGTCAGAGCGGTGAATCGCAAGCAAGCTTCGCCCGGCACCATCAGATCCCGACCTGGACCTTCTGGTATTGGTGCCGCAAGCTGGCGGCCGAGGCGAAACTGACACGCGATGACGTGCCGGCGCCGACATTTGTGCCCGTGCGGATGGCCGCAGACACACCCGCGCCGGTCATCGAGATCGTGTTGAGCGGTGGGGAGCGCCTGCACATCCGCGCGGAGGCGTCGGCGGATCTGGTACGGGCCGTGATGACGGCGTTGCGGGCACGATGCTGACGCTGTCGCCGGCAGTCCGCATTTATCTGGCCACAGGTTCGACGGATCTGCGACGATCGATCGACGGCTTGGCGGCCCTCGTCCGGGAGCGCCTGACGCTCGATCCGCTCTCGGGTCATCTGTTTCTGTTTCGCAATCGGCGCGGCGATCGGCTGAAGGTGCTCGCGTGGGATCGCTCGGGCTTCTGGATTCTGTACAAACGGCTCGAGCAGGGGACCTTCGCGTGGCCGGCGAACGATGCGGCGGGATCCGTCGAAATGCGCAGCACCGACCTGGCGCTGCTGCTCGCGGGGATCGACATCGCGCAGACACGCCGGCGCCGCTGGTACGAACGCGTCGCGTAGTCGCCGCATGATCTTGTACGGCTGATCGCCTTCGCGTATCATGTCCGCGTGGCTGATGATCGCGCGGTCGACGTCGACGATCTCGCGACCGCGCGCACGCTCATCACTACTCTGCAGAACGAAGTCACGAAACTGCAGCGCGAGAAGGCCGCTCTCCAGCATCAACTCGACGTTCTCTGCCAGCGCTTGTTCGGCAAGAAATCCGAACGGGTCAGTCCCGATCAATTGCGGCTCGCGTTTGCGCAGCTCGCCAACGAGCCGGGCGAGGCGTCCGAGCCGATCGAAATGGATTCGGGTGAGCGGCCGGGCCGCCCGCGGCGCCGGGCCGCGCCCCCGACGGGGCGCCGCCTGTTGCCGCCCACGTTGCCGCGGCAGCGCGTCGAGATCGATGTGCCGGAGCCGGACAAGATCTGCGCCTGCGGGCAGACGAAGACGCGGATCGGCGAGTCGGTCTCCGCGAAACTCGAGTACATGCCCGCGAGCTTGCGGGTCATCGAAACGGCGCGGTTCAAGTACGCATGCCCGCGCTGTCATGACGGCGTCATCGAAGCCTCGGCGCCGCCGCAAGCCGTTGAGAAGTCGCTCGCTGGGGAAGGGCTGCTCGCACACGTCGTTGTCTCGAAGTACGTCGATCATCTGCCCCTGTACCGACTCGAACGGATCTTCCTGCGCCAAGGCCTGGACTTGTCACGCTCGACCTTGTGCGGGTGGGTCGCGGAGGTCGCCACGGCACTAACGCCGATCGGCGACGAGTTGCGTCGCCACGTGACCGCCGCGACGTATCTGCAGACCGACGATACGCCGGTGACGATCCTGGAGCCCGCCGGCGGCAGTCGAAAAGGGCGCCTGTGGACCTACCTGGATCCCATCGGCCGGCAGGTGGTGTTTGACGCGACGCCGACGCACGAGCGGGACGGTCCGGAGACGTTTCTCGCGTCGTTTGCGGGGGATCTCCAGGCCGATGCGTACACCGGCTACGACGCGCTCTACGCGACCGGCCGGATTCGGGAGATTGGCTGCTGGGCGCACGCGCGCCGGGGCTTCGTCGAAGCGTTGACCACCGATGTGTGCGCAGCGCTGATGGTCGCCTTGATCCAGCAGCTCTATCAGGTCGAGGGCGTGGGGGCCGAGCTCGATCCAGACGCGCGTCAGCGCCTCCGGCAGGCGCTGCTCGCGAAAATCGCAGCCGAGCGCGACCGGCTCGCCTGCACCGTGCTGCCCAAGTCGCCGCTGGGCGAAGCGCTCCGGTATCTGACGAATCAGTGGGCCGCGCTGCAGCGCTTTGTCGACGATGGGCGGCTCGCGATTGATAACAATCGCGCCGAGAACCAACTCCGCGTGGTCGCCCTTGGTCGCAAGAACTGGCTCTTTGCGGGGAGCTTCGAGGGGGCCCGCCGCGCCGCTCTGCTCTACTCGCTCGTGCAAAGCTGTGCGCTCGCGGGCGTCCCACCGTTCGAGTACCTGAAGGACGTGCTCATGCGCGTCGCGACCCACCCACATCGGCTGATCGCTCAGCTCACGCCGCACCAGTGGGCGCAGACCTTCGGTCGTCATCTCGCCGCCGCGTAATTCTCCGCCTCGACGGTCGCGATGTCGCACGTGTCCCGAGGACGGCCCAAACAAACGCCGAAGCCAGGTGCGCCTCGAAAGCTCGCCAAGCGTCGCCTCAACCAACTCGTCGAAGAAGCGATCATCGACGCGTACGGCGAGTCCGAACAACGCGTCGGCCTCCTCGCCACGCTGCAGCTCAAACTAGCGTGCCCGTTCGTCACCGAGATTCTCGGCGTGTCGGTCCGTGTCGACGGCGTGGATGTAAACGATGCCGACGAGATCGTGGCGATCTGTCGCCGCGGACGGCAGCGGCAGCTGATCCCGATTCTCGACCTCCCACTGCCGTCACCACCGCCGGCTGGGTGGGAGTGGATTGAGGCGTACCGCCACTGGGCGCGCGGCGGTCGTTAATCCGGCTTCATGCGGCGCGGTCAAAAGTGGAGCCATCGATGCCTGCCGATGCAACGGTGTCCGGCGAACGCTTACTCCGTCGGCAGGACCGTCACCCGTTTCAGGGAAGGCGACGAAGTCTTTGGCGCGACCGGATTCAAGTTCGGAGCGCATGCCGAGTACGTGTGCGTGCCAGCGGACGGCGTCATTGAGATGAAGCCGGCCAACATGACGCTCGAGGAAGCCGCGGCGGTCTTTTTTGGCGCCGTGTCGGCGCTGCATTTCCTGAGGAAGGCAGGAATCCGGGCCGGACAGAAGGTGCTCGTCTACGGCGCATCCGGGAGCGTCGGTGTTTTCGCAGTTCAACTCGCGAAGCACTTCGGGGCGCACGTCACCGGAGTGTGCAGCACCAGAAACGTGGAGCTCGTACGATCCCTGGGCGCTGACGAAGTGGTCGACTATACGAAGGAGGATTTCTCGCGAGCCGGCCGGGTCTATGACATCGTCTGCGATACGGTCGGCAAGAGCGGTTTCTCGCGCAGCCTGAAATCTCTCGTGCGAGGCGGTGCTTACGTTCTCATCGGGTACTCAGGACAACTGCCGTCGTTTCTTGGAGGGTTGGTGCGAGGGATGTGGGCTTCAGCCACCGGCGCAGCGAGAGTCATCGGTGGAGTGGCGCACGCGGCCGCCGGAGATGTGACTTTTCTCAAGGGCCTTATCGAGGCCGGAACGCTTCGAACGGTGATCGATCGACGCTATTCACTCGACGAGATCGCTGAGGCTCACCGCTACGCCGAGGCGGGACACAAGAGAGGCCACGTCGTCATAGTCCTCGAACAAACGAGCCGGTAGCGCGGTGCACGTGTTCTTTGCAAGTGTCATGGCGACGCAGACTGACATCCGGCGACGGGCCTCGACGTTGCAGGTCGTTCTCAAGGTACTGGCGCTGACGATGGTGCTGTTCGTCTGCTTCTCGGTGGCCGGCGGCGTCGTTGCACAACCCGACGTGCTGCAAACCGCCCCACCGGCTGGTGCTGCGGCGGCGCTGCGCGTCGGTCGCGACGACGTCGCGGCCGAGCGGCGCAGACGTACATGGCACGCGTCGGTCTCGGTGAACGATCGGGTCAGTACGGAGCGTTTCTGGCAGCCCTCGCGTGGCGGCGTGCCGGTCAGCCCGCACGTGCGGACGCGGCGCTGGCTGCGGCGGAGGCGGCAATCCCCGAGCGGACGTGGACCGCGTCGGTCCTGCAGTTTCTTCAGGGACGCCTTGATGCGGATCGGTTAATCGCCGCCGCGAAGATCACCGCTGAAAAAACCGAGGCGCACACCTATGTCGGCTTCAGACAGGTCGCCGGCGGCGCACACGACGCCGCGCGAGCGCACTTCAAGTGGGTCGTCCGAGCACGGCGCGAAGAATTACCGCGAGTACACGCTCGCGAGGAACGAGCTCGCACGCCTGGACCATGCTGCGTTGGCGCGATGAACCCCTAACGTCCTGCGTGGGCTTCTGCTACGATGCCGGCATTCAGAAGGAGCGACGATGATCCGAACGCGCCTGTATTTGGTGGCAGCAATCCAAGTCCTCACCCTCGCGTCGGTCGCCGGGCAGGCGCAGCCGCCGGCGGCACGCGGCGGCGCGCCGGCGGCCCCGGCGATGACGCTGACCGTATCCGGATTTCCTGACGGCGGCGACATCCCGGTGAAGTTCAGTCAGGCGGCGCCGGGCGCCGCGCCCGGCGAAGGCACCTCGCCGTCGATCAGCTGGGCAAACGTGCCTCCGGGAACGCAGTCGTTCGTGCTGAACATCCGCGACCTCGATGTCGCGCGCAACAAGACGACCGACGATCAGGCGCATTGGGTGGTGTGGAACCTGCCGTCGAGCACGACGAGCCTCCCCGAAGGCGTGCCGAAGGGGCCGAAGCTCTCGAACGGCGCGTACCAGATCAGCGCAACGGGTCAGGTCTACCGCGGGCCTGGCGCGGGGGCGAACGGGCCAAAACACCATTACATGTTCGAAATCTACGCGCTCGATTCGACGGTCGACGTCCAGCCGGCAGCCGACGCGTTTGAAACGCGCGCGAACGTGTTCAAAGCGATGCAGGGACACGTCCTCGGCAAGGCCGTGTACGGCGGCTTGTTCCGCCGTCCGCAGTAGATGCGGCAACGAACCCGAAGCTCAGTTGAGCGAAGACCTCAGTCGGGATCGGCGAACGATTTACCTGGTGCGCGAGTCCGACGGACCGGAAACGGTCAACGAAATCGTCGACGAATACTGGGAGGAGATTTTCGAGCAAGAGCTCTCCGCCTGGATCATCTCGGCGGACAAGTGGCCGCCGGCACGGACACGCGACATGTTCGACGCGTGGTTCGATGTCGAATTCACCGACTCCGTGTGCGATCTGCTGCCTGACGAGTCGCTCACGCAATCGGACGTGGACATCGCAGATCTCCATTCTATCGACGGTCGAATCAGTCTAATCGCGGACGCGAACGTGGAACCGTCACTCCATGAGTCCCGGACTTGATCTTGCGGATGCGGTCGCCGCAGCCTGGAAGACGAACAACCGGGTCACGGCCTTCTTGTTCGAGAACCTTCCTTCGGAACTGTGGCCAATGGCGGTGCCTGGCATGTCACGGCGGACCGTGCGGATGATCGCCGGCCACGTCCATAATGCCCGGTGCATGTGGATCAAGATGCTGGGGAGACGCCATGGCATCCGGGTACCGAAGAGTGTCAGTCGACATACGGTGACGCGCCGCGAGCTGCTGCCTGCGCTTCAACGAAGCAGTGACGGCATCCTGGAGCTCCTTGAACTTGGTATGAGTGAGGGTGGCAGAATCCCCTCGTCTGGCGTGCCGTGGGTGAACCTGCCCTTGGATGTCGTGCATTTTCTTGCGTACTTCGTGGCGCACGAGGGGCATCATCGCGGCCAGATCGTGCTGCTGGCCCGACAGACGGGTCACCGGCTGCCCGGCGAGATCACAGCGGGCCTGTGGCAGTGGTCACAGCGGGCGAAAGAAGCAAAATAAATCCAACAAAAACCGGACGGATTCGGCGAAGACGTTCCATTGCGCCGCCACGGGAGGCTTCGATGCGACAATCGATTCGTCGTCAGCTCCGATTCCTGCTTGCGTACGCGGCGGCGACGACCCTGATCATCGTAGCGGCCGCGGCATCGGCGTTCGTGCAGCCGGCGTCGCCGCGCAATCTCGGCGAGATTACGGCCGAGCGGATCAACATCGTCGACGCCGACGGGACGCTGCGGCTCGTGATCTCGAACAAGGATCGCATGCATCCGGGAGTCATCGGCGGCAAGGTCCTGCAGCGGCCGCGGCCGTACGCGGGATTGCTGTTCTTCAACGATCAGGGCGACGAAGCCGGCGGGATGACGCTGACCGGCCGCGAGTCACCTGGCCGGCGCGATGCGGACGCCGGCCTGATGTTCGATCAGCTCGGACAGGACCAGACGATCGGGCTCGAGTACACGGAACGGAACGGACAGCGGAGCGCCGGGTTCAAGGTGTGGGATCGGCCGGACGCGCCGCTCGCCGATCTGGTCGACGAGCTGAACCGCGCGCGCGCGATCCAGGATCCCGCCGCGCGTGATGCGGCGGTCGCGCGCGTGCGCGCCGGCGCGCCGAAGGCCGCTCAGCGCGTGTTCGTCGGCAAGACGCCCGACCGCGTCGCCAGCGTGCTGCTCGCCGACGGGCAGGGGAGGAACCGCCTGGCGCTGAGAGTCGATGCCGACGGCCGTGCGTCCATCGAGTTTCTCGACGCCGACGGCAAGGTGGTCCAGCGCGTTGGACCGAACGCGCCGCGGTAACTGAACGCCTCCTCGCTTTATGCCTCCCTTCGACACCAAACGATTATCCGTCGTGCGCGATGGTATTGCGCCCGACGGATCGGATGTGCGAGTGCTCCTCGCTCTCGGAGGAGGAAGCATGGCCCATTTCGAGCTTCCGCCGGGACACACGTCGAAAGCGGTCACGCATCGCACGGTTGAAGAGATATGGTTCTTTCTTTCGGGACGGGGCGAGATGTGGCGGAGGCAGAACGGACAGCCGGAAACGATCGTTGCCGTCGAATCAGGCGTTTGCCTGACCATTCCGTTGGGTACTCACTTTCAGTTTCGGTCATTGGGCGCCGGGCCCCTTTCAGCCGTCGGCGTCACCATGCCTCCGTGGCCGGGCGAAGGGGAGGCTGTCGTCGTTCAAGGTAAATGGGAAGCGACCGTACGGTGAGGAAGTAGACGATCATGGAATCCTTCGAGCGCTTCGCCGAGAGCCACACATCGCCGGCGCTCGTGGCGTAATGTGAGTTTCCGGTGTGCTGACTATCGTAGTCCGCACGACGAATGCCGACGTAGTAGTTGCGGGCAGCGTCCGCTGCAACCGCGAACTCCATTGGATCGCGCGCCGTTTCGTGTTTCCGCATGAACGAGCCGAACGTGATCGCACCTGAGAACTATCTGACGCTGCTCGACTGGCGGCGGCGGATCGCAGACATCTACGGCGAAGTTCGCGCGCGGCTCCGTCGAGATCCGATCGGTGTCCACACGTACTGGCGCGACCGCCGGAACGATCTGTTCCGCACTCATCCGCAATCGCCGCTTCACGTCGACGTGCGCGCCGGCTTTCCGGGTCTGCGCTGCTTCGAGTACGACGCGCGGTTCGCGTTCACGGCGAAGATTCGGCCACTTCCCGAAAAGTGTTTCGCTGTCGACACCAGCACCGGCGGCAAGATTCCTTTCGTGCGCTTCGGTGTTGTGGATCTGCCGGTCGGGACGCTCGAAGTGATGTGGCTCGACACGTACGGCGGCGGCGTGTTCCTGCCGTTTCGCGATGCGACTTCGGGCAGGACGACGTACGGCGGCGGACGCTATCTGCTGGACACCGCGAAGGGCGCCGACCTCGGCGTGCGCAGCGACGAGCTCGTGCTCGACTTCAACTTCGCGTATCACCCGTCGTGCGTCCACGACTCGACGTGGACGTGCCCCCTGGCGCCGCTCGAAAACCGGCTCGCCGCCCCGATTGACGCCGGCGAGCGGATGCCATGACCGCGCGGGAGCCTTGCCCGGCGCTCCTATGCTGTTCACCAAACGCCTTCGTGAGGGAATCCGGCGCGGGAGGATCAGGTGCAGCGTCCGCATCTGGACGCGTCCGCATGTAAAAGTGGGCGGCCGTTATCGCATGGACGAGGGGCACATCGTCGTCGATTCGATCGCGCCGATTCGAGTCAAGGACATCAGCTATGAACTGGCCTGCGAATCGGGGTTCGACAGCGTGGACGATTTGCTCCGGATCGCGAGGCACGGCAGGGGCGACAAGGTCTATTTGATTCGGTTCCACTACTTGCCTCCGGGCGCGTGGGACGGGCCGGTGTGGAAGCGGCGCCGGAAGATCGAGTCGTGATCGCGACCGCGCCGCCATATTACGCAACCGGATAATCCGAAATCGGAGATCGTCTTTGCCGTATTTCGAGCGGCGGTTGCGGTTGCGGCTCGCAATTCAAGAGCAGCAGTCGCGACGCATGGTTTGGGCGTTCACCCGGCAGTGTTGCAGTTTCTGTCACGCGATCGTCCGGCGCCGTGGCAAAAATTGGTCGCGTCGATTGCACACGAATTGAGGTCGCTGTCACGGTCGAACGTGCGGCGACGATGCTACGATCGGCGGCGGCATGGATGCGGAAACGCTCGACGCGATTGACTCGTTGCGGAATGAGATTCGGCGGCTCGGGACCTCGGTGAACGCGCGCTTCGATACCGTGGAATCGCGCTTCGATAGCCTGGACTCGCGCTTCGATACTCTGGAATCGCGCTTCGATACCCTGGAATCTTCGTTGGCGGCGAGAATCGACGACGCCAAGGCCGACATGAAACGGCATTTCGACATCGTCGCCGAGAGCACGCACGACGACGTGCGGATCATTGCTGAAGGGCTGGTCGCGTTGAACGCGAAGGTCGACGCCATGCGACGGTCGTGATGCACGACTCGACGTTCGTCACCGTGAAGCTGCATCGCGCGCTCGATGGCCGCGAGCGCTCGCGAGGTGGCGAAGAGGACGACGACGATCCGGTGCAAAACGGCTCAGCCAAAACCGCGTTGATTTCGCTCGAGCGGTCGGAAGCCGCATGGCGTGTTATCGCGCAGGCGACGTCGCGCGAGGAAGCCGGCTCGCTTGCCGATGCGGCTCGCGATTTGCGGCGCCTCACGCTCGAAAAGTTTCCGCGCGCGATGTCGTTCATTAGACCGGGCTTCGACGAGCCATGGCGGTGCGCGCCGCCGTCGCCATCACCCGATTAGCGTTTCGAGAATCGGCCGCTCGATGATCAGCGTTCGTCTGGAAGAGGACGGAGACGCCGCAGCGATCAGACAGGTGAACGTCGCGGCGTTCGGCGGGACCCTCGAGGCCGATCTGGTTGATCTTCTTCGCGACCGCGGCAAGCTCCTCGTCTCGATGGTCGCGCAATCCGATTCCGCGATCGTCGGCCACATCGCGTTCAGCCGCGTCGTCATCGAGTCGCACGCCGGGCTTCGTGGCGTCGGGCTCGCGCCGATGGGTGTGCTGCCGCGGATGCAAAGGTACGGAATCGGCTCCGCGCTCGTTCAGGCCGGGCTGGATCGGTGTGGTCGTCTGCAGTACGAATTCGCCGTGGTCCTCGGCCACGCCGCCTTTTATCCCCGCTTCGGGTTCGTGCCGGCCGGTCGCTTCGCGCTGAGATGCGCGTGGGATGTGCCTGACGATGTGTTCATGGCGCTCGAGCTGCGCTCCGGCGCGCTCGCCGGCGTCGCGGGCGTCGTCGCGTACGAGCCCGAGTTCAGCGTAACCTAGTGGCGTTCGAGGTCCACGATATGATCCGCAAGCTCGCATCCGGCAAGTTCCGTCTGTATTCGCGTAAGAACGATCCGAAGACTGGGAAGCGCCGCAATCTCGGCACGTTCGCCACCCGTGCCGCCGCAGAGCGCCACGAGCGCGCGGTGCAGTTCTTCAAGCGACGGTAAGGGCATGAGAACCGCGGCGGTGAACGGAGCGACGCTCGCCTACGACATCACGGGCAGCGGACCGCCGGTCGTGCTGATCAGCGGAGGCGGCACGCTCGACCGGCGCATGTGGCACGCGCAGGTCGCGGCGCTCGCACCGCTCCAGACGGTGCTCTGCTATGACGTGCGCGGCGTCGGCGGCTCGTCGCCCCCGGACGATTCGTTCTCTCACAGCGACGATCTCCACGCGCTGCTGCAGTCGATCGGCATCAGGCGCGCGTCGCTGGTCGGCCTCTCCTTCGGCGCCGGAGTGGCCATCGACTTCTCGCTCGATTATCCAGAGATGGTTCAGGCGCTCGTCCTCGCCGCGCCGGGTCTCAGCAGCGACAAGGACGCGAACGTTCAAGCGGCGCTCGCCGCCGCAGAGGCCGCGCGGAAGGAAGGCCTTCCGACGATCGTCGACGCGATCGTGAACAACGACGCCGTGCTCGCCTCGGCTGGCGACGATGTGCGACGACGTGTCCGGACGATGTACATGGATAACGCGCACGTCTTTGCTTCCGATTTCGCGATGGTTCGCCTGTGGCGGCCCACCGATCCGCCGGCAGCCCAGCGGCTGTCGACGATTCGAGCCCGGACGCTCATCCTCGTCGGCGATCGCGACACCGCGCACGTTCGCGATACGGTCGACCGACTGACGGCCCGGATACCATCTGCAGAAGAGAGAGTCTTCAAAGGCGCCGGACATCTCCTCAATCTCGACGCGCCCGACGCCTTCAACGAAGCCATGCTGGACTTCCTCGCACGAGTGCAGCACGCGCGCGACGACAACGAGCTGTGACGTTCTGTCCTGGATACACGCGAGGGCTACGGCCCGAGCGTGTCAGCGCGCGGGTTGAAACGCACTGCGACGTTCTGTTCTGGATACACGCGAGGGCTACGGCCCGAGCGTGTCAGCGCGTGGGTTGAAACGCACTGCGACGTTCTGTTCTGGATACACGCGAGGGCTACGGCCCGAGCGTGTCAGCGCGTGGGGGTGGGGCCCCACGCGAGATAAGAAATGACCCGCGAGTGGCAGTCTGCCGAGCACGCGGCGGCGTATCTCGAGCGAGCCGATCGTGTGCCTCACCGATCGGCCGGCGAGACGACGCTCGTCGATGAAATCCCGGCGATCGTCCATCGTGTTCTGGATCTCGGTTCCGGCGATGGTCGGTTGCTGGATCTCGTGCTGCGCGCGAGACCGGACGCGCGAGGCGTCGCGCTCGATTTTTCGCCGCCGATGCTCGAACAATTGAACATCCGCTTCGCCTCCTCGCCGAGAGTCGAGATCGCCAATCACGACCTCGAGCGGCCGCTGCCGGATCTCGGCACGTTCGACGCCGTCGTGTCGAGCTTTGCCATCCATCACCTCCCGCACGAGCGGAAGCGGCAACTCTACGAAGAGATCTGGACGGTGTTGGAGTCGGGAGGCGTCTTCTGCAATCTGGAGCACGTCGCTTCCGTGTCGCCTGGAGCGCACGAACGTCTTCTGGGCGCGATGGGCATCACGGCCGCGGACGAGGATCCCTCGAACAAGCTGCTCGATATGGAGACGCAGCTGCGATGGCTGCGCGAGATTGGATTCGCCGACGTCGACTGCTACTGGAAGTGGCGCGAACTGGCCCTTCTCGTGGGGCGGAAGCGATGACGGCGACGCGTTGCCGGGAGTAACGGTATGGTCGATTTCATCGATTCGCTCGTCACCGCGTACGAAACCGGATCGCTCACCAGACGGCAACTGTTGCAGGCGCTCACGCTGATGACCGCACCCGTCGATGGCGCACAATCGCCGAACGCCGGTGCGACGAAGGGACGCATGCTCCATCACGTCAACGTGCAGGTGGCCGACGTCGCGAGATCGGAAGCGTTCTATCGAAAGCTGTTCGGCCTGCCGCCCTCGCGCGTCGTCCAGGGACCGGACAACCATGGACTCGATCTCCCGGGCGGCGGGCTGATCATTCTCCAGAAGAGCGAGAATCCGGGGCGGATCGATCATTTCTGCATCGGTGTGGACGACTTCAACGCCGATCGGCTGAGAGCGGCGGCGAAGGCGTCGGGAATCGAGCGCGTGCAGGGAACGGCGGGCGACAACTTCTTCGTCACCGATCCGGACGGCCTTCGCGTGCAGCTGTCGGCGGTCGACTGGCCCGCATAGCCGATGCAGCAGCCGGACGCTCCCTCGGCGGTGCGATGATCGCCGGGCGTTCGTGAGCCGTCGGCGAACGGGCGCGCGCGTACTGCCTCGAGAGGACCCACCCATGGCCGGAGACTTTCAGGTCAGCGGAACCAATGCCGCTGCGCTCTTCACCTTGAAAATCCACCGCGGCGACGGGATGGCGCTCGTCGCGATGAACTGGAAGAAAGGGAAGCCGCCGGCGAATTTCGTCGGATTCGCGATCGAATACAAGGAGCCGGGAGGCACGCAGTTCTTCGCGCTGAAGAATCGCCTGTGCTTCCCCGGACCCGGCGGCGCGATCAATCCGAATCAGCTCTCGACGAGGCTTTCGCCGATCCAGAAATTCCGCTGGGTCCATTTCCCGCGCAACGCCCAGCTCTCCGGCGAATTCGTGTACCGCGTGACGCCGGTCTTCATGAACGACGCCGACGAATTGAGTTACGGCGATTTCCAGGAGGCTTCAATCGAGCTGCGGCGCGAGACGTATCCGGGCAAGCTCAACGTGACGTTCACGCGCGGCTTCGTGTCGTCACAGGCGTTCGTCGATCAATACGAGTCGAAAGGCGACATCTCGACGCTGCTGCCCGACAACGCCGACGCGGGACTCACGTTCAAGCCGACGCATCCGCTGGCCGACGAGGCGCTCGCGTGGATGGGATTCGAAGCGCGTCAGGCGATCCTCGATCTCCTCGACGAGGCGATCGCCGACCCGAAAGCGCAGGTCCGCGTCGTCGCCTACGACCTGAACGAACCGGAAGTTGTCACACGCCTCGAGAAGCTCGGCGCGAAGGTGAAGCTGATCATCGATGACGACGGGTCGCACGGCCGGAAGGGATCGGCGGAAACGCAGTCGCAGACGCGCGTGGCCGCGTCGGCGGGCACCGCCAACGTGAAGCGCCAGCACATGGGTCAGCTTCAGCACAACAAGACGATCGTCGTCGACGGTCCGAAGGCGCGGGGCGTCGTCTGCGGATCCACGAATTTTTCGTGGCGCGGGTTCTTCGTGCAGTCGAACAACGCGATGGTGCTGCGAGGGAAGAAGCCGGTCAAACTGTTCCTCGACGCCTTCAACAACTACTGGAACCATGGCGACCCGGCGGGTTTCGGCGGCACGCCATCGGCGATGTGGACCAGCGTCGGGCTGACGGGGATCGACGCCAACGTCGCCTTTTCGCCGCACGCGCAGAAGAACGCCGCGCTCGCGTCGATTGCCGACGACATCGGCAGGAAGACGACGTCGAGCCTCCTGTACTCGCTCGCGTTTCTCTACCAGACGCCCGGACCGATTCTCGACGCGATCAAGAAAGTCACCGCGAACGCCAAGATCTTCGTGTACGGCATCTCCGATCGAAAGGTGGGCGGCCTCGACGTGCAGAAGCCGGACGGCAACGTCGCGCCGGTGAGTCCGGCGGCGCTCACCGGCAATGTGCCCGAGCCGTTCAAATCGGAGCCGACCGGCGGCAGCGGCGTCCGCATGCACCACAAATTCGTCGTCATCGACTTCGACAAGCCGACGGCGCGCGTGTACCTCGGGTCCTACGACTTCTCCGCCGCCGCCGACACCAAGAACGGCGAGAACCTGCTGCTGGTTCGCGACCGGCGCGTGGCCGTCGCTTACATGGTCGAAGCGCTCCGGATGTTCGACCACTACCATTTCCGCCTCGTACAGCAGGACGCGAAGGAGAAGAAGCGCGAGCTCGCGCTCTCCAAGCCGCCCCGCAAGAGCGGCGATGTGGCATGGTGGGCCGAGGATTACTCCGACCCGCACAAGATCCGCGACCGCGAGCTCTTCGCGTAGCGGGTCACCAGGCGTACAATCCCCTTTTCATCGGAGGGGGAACACGATGACGCGCCGTCATCCGATCGCGCTCGTCGCGATCTGTTTCGCGTCGATCGTCTGTTCACCGGCCTTCGCCCAGCAGCGCGCGGCGGACGGTGTCGCGATCAACGAACAGGGGCAGCCGCAGTACTCCACGTTCTCGCTCTGCGCGATCGATCCGGCGACGGGCCTTTCGGGCGCGGCCGTCACCACGCGCGTGCCGTTCGTCGGACGCGCGGTACCGCACGTGCGCGCCGGCGTCGGTGCCGTCTGCACGCAGGCCTCCACCGTCGTCGAATACGGTCCGCGCGGGCTCGATCTGCTCGCCAGAGGCGTCGAGCCGCAGGCCGTGCTCGCGCAGCTGCTCGCCGATCAGCAGCGCGAGTCGAGGCAGGTCGGCGTCATCGACATGAAGGGGCGCGCGGCGGCGCACACCGGAAAACAGAATGGCAACTGGGCCGGCAGCCGTCAGGGGAAGAACTACACCGTGCAGGCCATCGTCTCGATTACCAGGGCGATCCGCCGGGCTTCGTCGACGGGCGGATGGTCGATGCGCTCCGATCCGCGTTCGTCGAAAAGAAGAAGAATCAGAGCCGGTGACGTTGGACTTCGTCGGTGACGTTCTGTTCCGGATACGCGCGAGGGCAGCGCCTGCGGCTCGAGCGAGCGCGTTTGCGCGAGCGGGGCGAGTGGGCGTGGGGCCCCGCGCGAGAAGAGTTGTTCGCGCCGCCGTCGCCGTTCTGCTGCTCGCGACGCGCGCCGCCGCCGACGAGATCAAGGTGATGACGTCGGGCGCGTTCACGGCCGCGCATCTCGCCGTCACACCAGAATTCGAGCGGACGACACACCATCATGTCGTCACGGTGTACGGCGCGTCGATGGGGAACGCGCCGGATTCGATTCCGAACCGCCTGCAGCGCGGCGAGCCGGCCGACGTCGTCATCATGGCGGCGCAGGCGCTCGACGATCTGATCAGGCAGGGCAAGGTCATCGCCGGCAGCCGCGTCGATCTCGTGCGATCGCAGATCGGCCTTGCCGTGCGCGCGGGCGCGCCGAGGCCGGACGTCACGTCGGTCGACGCGCTCAGGCGCGCGCTGCTGCAGGCGAAGTCGATCGCGTACTCGTCGAGCGCAAGCGGCGTGTACCTCTCGACCGAGCTGCTGCCGCGCCTTGGCATCGCCGATGCGGTGAAGGCGAAGAGTCGGGTCGTCGACAGCGGACCGGTCGGCGCCGTGGTCGCGCGCGGCGACGCGGAAATCGGATTCCAGCAGGTCAGCGAGCTGCTGCCGGTGGAGGGAATCGATTTCGTCGGACCGCTGCCGGCCGGGGCGCAGCGCGTCACCGTGTTTTCGGCCGGCGTTGCGGCCTCGTCCAGCGCGCCGGAGGCGGCACGCGCGCTCATCGCGTTCCTCTCGTCGCCGGCGGCCGCGCCGGCGATCAGGAAGACCGGGCTCGAACCGCTCGCCGACGAGATCACGCTCATCGCGCCCGGTGGAATCCGAACGGCGATCGAGCAGCTGATTCCCGCGTTCGAGCGCAGGAGCGGCTACCACGTCAACGCGACGTTCGGATCGGGCGGCGGCACGAAGCAGCAGGTGATCCGCGGCGAGGCGTTCGACGTGCCAATCGTCCAGCCGCCGCTCGCCGACGTCGTCTCCTCCGGCCACGTCGTCGCGTCGAGCGAAACGCCGCTCGCCACGGTTGCTGTCGGCGTCGCCGTGCGCAAGGGCGCGGCGAAGCCGGACATCTCGACGGCGGATGCGGTGAAGCGCATGCTGCTCGCGGCGAAAGCGATCTCCTATCCGAACGGCGCGTCGGGAGCGGCGGCAGGTGCGAGCTTCGACAAAACGCTCGCGCAGCTCGGCATCACCGCCGAGGTGGAGCCGAAGATCAAGCGCGCGCAGGGCGGCGCCGGCGCGATGACGATGCTCGCCAAAGGGGAAGTCGACATCGGCCTGACGTTTCTCAGCGAGATGAGCGATCCCCGCGTGGACGTCGTCGGCCCGCTGCCACGCGCGATTTCGACGCCGACGGCACTGGTCGGCTTCGTTTCGGCCCACGCGAAATCGCCTGACAGGGCTAGAGCGTTGCTGACGTTCCTGTCGTCGCCGGAAGCGGCGGCGGTGTACCGCGCGTGCGGGCTGCAGCCGGGACGCTGATGTTGGCTTTTTGGTGAGCTCCTCGATACCTTCGAGCGGCTACGGATGGAGAGCCTGGCTCGCCTGGGCGAACTGAAGCTGACAGACGCCGACCTGGCAAAGCTCGGGAGGCATCCGGAGCTCGGCGTAGGGCCCTGGCGGGCGTATCTGTCCATTCTTCGGCGCACCTGACGGCGCGCTGGACACGACACGCCCGGCTGAATTCAGGCGCCGCAGGGTGAACGATTCGGGGGACGGTAGAAGAGCGGAACTATTGTTTAAGAAAGAGATTCATCGATGCGTGTCAGATTCATCCTCGGACCGGTGCTCGCCGCTGCGGCCGCGATCGCGGCCGTCGCGGCCGACCCGACACCGCTCCGCTTCGCGGTTTCATTTCCCGCCTCACGCAGCGCCCAGCCGCTCGACGGCCGGGTCCTCCTGTTCATTTCCGACGATGGGAAGACCGAGCCGCGCGCGCAGAGCGATCAGTACCGCGCCAACACCACGCGGCCGATCTTCGGCGTCGACGTCGACGCGATGAAGCCCGGCGCCGACGTCGTCATCGACGAATCGGTCGTGGGATGGCCGGTGCGCAGCGTGAAGGACATTCCCGCCGGCGATTACTGGGTGCAGGCGCTCATCAACCGCTACGAGACGTTCCATCGGTCGGACGGTCACACGATCAAGATGCCGATGGATCAGGGTGAAGGGCAGCGCTGGGAAGCGAAGCCCGGAAATCTGTACAGCAAGCCGGTGAAGCTGCGCGTCGATCCGGCGCGCGGCGGCGACATCAGAGTCGCGATGGATCAGGAGATTCCGCCCGTCAAGCCGCCGGCCGACACGGCGCAGGTGAAGTACATCCGCGTGCTGAACGATCGGCTGACGAAGTTCTGGGGACGGCCGATGCACCTCGGCGCGATCGTGACGCTGCCGTACGGATGGGACACGCACCCCAACGCACGCTATCCGATGGTGATCCATCACGGTCACTTTCCGAGAAGCGCCGAGGGCGACGGATGGCGCGAGACGCCGCCCGACGCGCGGGCCCGCGACGTGCAGCGCGAGCAGCAGCAGGCGGCGTATCGGTTCTACAAGGACTGGAACGGGCCGGGCTTCGCGCGCATGATTCACGTGCTCGTCCAGCATCCGACGCCGTACTTCGACGACTCGTACGCCGTCAACTCGGCCAACAACGGCCCGTACGGCGACGCCATCACCCGCGACTTGATCCCGTATCTCGAGAAGCAGTTCCGGGGCATCGGCGAGCCGTGGGCGCGCGTGCTGATCGGCGGATCGACCGGCGGGTGGGAGGCCTTCGGCGTCCAGCTGTTCTACCCCGACGACTACAACGGCGCGTGGGCGCTCTGTCCCGACCCGATCGATTTCCGATCGTATCGCTCGGTGAACATTTACGACGAGCACAACGCTTACTACTACGAAGACAGCCGCTGGAAGAAAACGCCGAAGCCTGGCTATCGCGACTACCGCGATCATCTCTACTCGACGTTCGAGGATCGCAATCTCGTCGAGCTCGCCCTCGGCACGCACGGCCGTTCGGCGGGGCAGCACGATGCGTGGGCGTCGGTGTTCGGACCGGTCGGCGACGATGGGTATTACAAGCCGCTGTATGACAAGGTGACCGGCGCCATCGATCCCGAGGTGGCGCGCTACTGGCGGGATCACTATGACCTGCGATACATGATGGAGCGCGACTGGAAGACGCTCGGACCGAAGCTTCGCGGCAAGATTCACATCACGAGCGGCACGATGGACAACGGTTATCTGAATAATGCTGTCTATCAGATGGAGGAGTTCTTCAAGAAAGCGACGAACCCTCCGGCCGACGCGGAGATCGTCTACGGCGAGCGGCGCGAGCACTGCTTCACCGGCGACACCGAGCACTCGAACGTCGTCGGCAGCCGCACGCTGCACCAGCGCTATATGCCTGCCATGGCGAAGTGGATCATCAAGACCGCCCCGACCGGCGCCGACACCACCAGTTGGGTCTACTAGGTGACGTACGTCGCGTTGTTGAGAGCCATCAATCTCGCGGGTCGCAACCGGGTCGCGATGTCGGCGCTGCGCGAGTTCGCCGAGGCGCTCGATCTCGACGAGCCGCGGACGCTGCTGCAGAGCGGCAACCTCGTGTTCCGAAGCCGCGCGCGCGCCGGAGCGCTCGAACGGCAGCTCGAGGCCGAAGCGCAGCTGCATCTGGGTGTCGATGTCGAATTCTTCGTTCGTTCGGCGAGCGAGTGGGAATCGATCGTCGCGCGCAATCCGTTCAGAAACGAAGCGAAGCGCGATCCAGGCCATCTGGTCGCGGTGTTCCTCAAGGACTCGCCCGATCGAACGCGTGCAGCGGCGCTGCACGCCGCCATCGTCGGACGCGAGACGGCGCGCGTCGACGGCCGCGAGGCGTATATCGTGTTCCCCGATGGGATCGGTCGCTCGCGCCTGACGAGCATGCTGATCGAAAAGGCGCTCGGCACCCGCGGCACCGCGCGCAACTGGAACACGGTTCTGAAGCTCGGCTCGCTGATGGCCGCGATATAAGATCGGATCACAAGGAGGCAGTTGATGAAGCGTCATGTGTTTCGCGTCGTATTCGCACTACTTCTCGTCGCTCCGCTTGCCGCTCAGTCGCCGAAAGGCTGGAAAGTTCGCCCCGACAGCAGCGCCAGCGCATCGGATCCCGACGCTGCCGGCAACATCAAGTTCGTCACGATGGGCACCGGGTTTCACGCCACGAATCCGCGGGCGGCCGTCTACTGGAATCCGGCGAACACCGCGACGGGCAATTACACGCTGAAAGGAACGTTCACGCTGATGAAGCCCAGCGGCCACACGAACTATTACGGCCTCGTCTTCGGCGGCAGCGATCTCGAGGGCCCGAAGCAGAGCTACTTGTATTTCCTCGTCGCGCAGGACGGCACGTGGCTCGTCAAACGCCGCACCGGCGAGGAGACCGATGACGTCGCGCCGAAGACGGCCAACGCCGCCGTCAAGAAACCCGATGCGAGCGGAAAATCGACCAACGCGCTCGAAGTGCGCGTCGGCGCCGACAAGGTCGACTTCGTCGTCAACGGCACAACGGTGCACTCCATGCCGAAGGCGCGCCTCAAGACCGACGGCATCTACGGCATGCGGGTCAATCATCTGCTCGAGGTGCACATCGACGGGTTGGCGGCGACGAAGACGTAAGCTATCCGATCCGCTGCGCCGTTCTGGAAGCGAAAACGAATGATGCGTGCGGCCGTCGTACTCGCGGTCCTTGCCATCCCGTCGCCGGCGTCCGCCACCTGGTCGATCGTGGCTGTCGATCGCACGACGTCCCGGATCGTCATCGCGTCGGCCACCTGCGTGGATCGAGACGACGACTTCCTGAAGGGCGTGCAGGCGGTGATCGTGCCCGGTAAAGGCGTCGCCGCATGCCAGGCGGCGGTCGACAACACACATCAGAATCAGATGCTGGTGTTTCAGGAGCTGCAGAAGGGTACCGATCCGAAAGACATCATCAATCTGCTCAGCAAGGATCCGGCGTATCAGAGCCGGCAGTTCGGCATCGTCGATCTGCAGGGACGTCGCGCCGGCCACTCGGGTCTGACCAACGGTTACGTGTCGCAGGACGTGCAGGGACAGGTGCCCGGCACGGAGATCTTCTATTCGATCCAGGGCAACATCCTGAGGCCCGGGCGCGTCGTGCCGAACGCCGTGCAGGCCTTCGTTCACGCGTCCGGCGCGATCACCGATCGCGTGATGGCCGCGATGGAAGCCGCGGACGGCTCGGGCGGCGACAGCCGGTGCAGCTGTCCGCCATGGCCCGAGGACGGCGGCAAGCCGGCGATTCCGTGCGACGGCAAGACGGCGCACGTCGCATACATCCTGATGGCGGAGAAGAGCGACACGAACGGCGACTCGCACAACAACGGCAAGTACGCGATGTACATCAACGTCTCGCAGCCGGCGCCGGACCATCCAAAGGGGATCGTGGCCGGCGAGAACCTCAATCCGGTCAGGACGCTTCGCATGCGGTACGATGCGTGGCGCAAATCGCAGCCGCCGTCCTTCAAGTGATGCTATCCGCCATCACACTCGCGTGTGTCGTGTACGGCGTCGTTGGCGCCGGCGCACAGCGTGGCGCCGTGCCCGCGCCTCAACCGCCGGGTCCAGGACGAGGCGGCGGGCGCGGCGCCGTTCAGGTGATGACGCTCGCGTCGAGCGCCTGGCGCGACGGCGGCGAGATTCCGATCAAGTACACGCAGGCCGGCGAAGAAGCGTCGCCGCCGCTGACGTGGAGCAACGTGCCCGACGGCGTCGCCAGCTTCGTGCTGATCGTGCACGACGTCGATGCGGCTGTCGGCAGCGGGACCGACGACATCCTGCACTGGCTGGTCTGGAATATTCCGGCGGCCGCGACGACTCTTGCCGAACGCGTGTCGAGCATGCCGCAGCTGTCGGATGGTACGCGGCAGATCAGCGCGACCGGCCCCAACTACCGCGGCCCCGGCGCTCCGGCTGCCGGTCCGCCGCACCACTACACGTTCGAGTTGTTCGCGCTCGACACCACCCTCGACGTGCCAGCCGTCGGCGCGCCGCCGGCGCAGACGCGCGCCGCAATCGTGGCCGCCATGGCCGGCCACGTGCGCGGCAAGGGCGTTCTCGTCGGGCTGTTCCATCGGCAACCCTGAGCGCGCCAGCCGATCGCGTCGCCTCGAGTCGAAGCCGGCGCGAAGGTGTTCCGCCCATTTCGTGCACGGACAGTCAGCATCGCGCTCGTGCCGGACGCGGTCGGCGATAACATGCGCATGCGCGCTCCCGCATGCGCGGCGCGCTGAACACGCTCACAAACGGAGGTCGTGATGACGGGGCTGACGATGCTGTGGCTGCCCATTCTGGTGGCGGCGGTGCTTGTGTTCGTGGCGAGCTCGGTGATTCACATGGCGTCGCCGTGGCACAAGAGCGATTACCCGAAGATGCCGCGCGAAAACGAAGTGTTGGACGCGCTCCGTCCGTTCTCGATTCCGCCCGGCGATTATTTCGTGCCGCGCCCTTCGGGCAGAGAGGAGATGCGATCGCCCGAGTTCGCCGACCGCGTGGCGAAGGGACCGGTGGTCGTGATGACGGTCTTTCCGCAGGCGCAGATGTCGATGGGCAGAAACCTCGTCATGTGGTTCGCCTACAGCGTCGTCGTCGGCGTCTTCGCGGCATACGTGGCCGGACGCGCGCTGCCGCCGGGCGCGCAATACGTGCAGGTATTCCAATTCGCCGGTGTGACGGCGTTCATCGGCTACTCGCTCGCGCTCTGGCAGATGTCGATCTGGTACCGCCGGGCGTGGACCACGACCATCAAGGCGACTGTTGATGGACTGATCTACGCCTTGGTGACGGCTGGCGCGTTCGGTTGGCTCTGGCCGCGCTAAGGCGGCGCATCAGCGCCTTCTTCGCGCTCGACGTCATCGTCTCGGCGGTCGTCTTGTGGACGTTCGTGTTCGTTGAAGGATCGCGGCGCGGCGTCAAACGACTCTGGATGCCCATTGCTGCATCGCTCATCGTCGGCGTGTCGCTCGCGCTGCCGCTGTTCCTCTATTTGCGCGAGACGCGCGCCGAGAATTGATCGCGCGGTGCACCGTCCCGAAACATCGGAAAAAATCGAGAAGTTCGATTCGCGCGCAATCGCGATCGTTTTGCGTGGCACACGCCTTGCGAAATGACCGGCATGGCCACATCAGCTCTCGCCGTCGTCTGCGCGTGGTGCAATCAGGTCGTCACGCCGGCGCCGGCGGGTGCGCCGGTGACTCATACGATCTGCCCGTCCTGCATGGAATGGGCGTTCGTCCACCGTGGGGCCGCAGCCCCGCCGGAAAAGAAGCGACACGCTCTGCCGGCGAGTTACTTCGGAATTAAATAGTCGTTGGTCGTTAGTTGGGTCTCCTGCCGCGCGACGCATGAACCGCGTCTGGCGGGCGTCGTGTTACCATCCCGCCCGCTCTGAAAGCTTCCACCCTCAGGACATCAGTGTACGCCGGCTGGCCCGATCGCTTGTACGTGATCGATCGGCGCGGCCGCATTGCCTACAAGAGCGCCGCAACTACTGAGATCTTTTCTTGGACGCGTACGCCTTCGACTCCTGCGCGACGATGTCGATCAGATTTCCCATCGCCAGGTTGACGTCGATCAGGTGCAGACCCCAGTTCGCCAGCACGTTCGGCGACGCGCCGATGTCACCGACGATGTCGTCGACGCGCGGATCCGAGGGGTTGCCGTGCACCGTCACCTCGAGATAGCCCGACGCGTTCTCGTTCGACGTGCACTTCGCCGTCAGCAGTCCCGGCACGCTGACCCACGGCGTATCGATCGGCTGTTCCGGCGTCACCCATGGTCTGGGCGCGATCGTGTTCGTAATCGTCTTGCCCTTCGCGTCGAGGTAGGCGTGCAGCTCGCCGCTGCCGCCGCCGAGCGCGGCCGGGTTCGTGCACGCGGCTTCCAGGCTGGGGTCCGGCACCTTGCCGAAGAGCGTGTTCGCCGGCGGAGCGATGGTCGATCGGAACGACCCGTAGGTGATGACGCATCCGAGCTGCGTCGCCGACTTGCACACCGCGACGTGCTGGAACGATCCGCCGACGTCTTTGCCTTTCGGCACGGCGATCGTCGTGCCGAGCAGGATCGCCGACAGCATGCGCGACTGGATCGGCTTGCCGTCGATCTCTTCGCGGATCAAACGAGTCAGGATGAACGATCCCTGCGAGTGGGCGACGAGGACGAAGCCGCGGCCGCTGTTGTCGTGCTGCAGATAGTAGTTCCACGCATCCTTCACGTCGTCGTACTGTGGACCCTTTTCGAGCATCTCGCCGCCGCCGCCGCCGGCGAGCAGCCGGCGCAGACCGGCGAGCGTGATCTGACGGTACATCGGCGCGTATGGCTTGCACTGCGACGCAAAGCGCGCGAACTGCTGCCGGATGACGTTCAGCTCCGCCGGATCCGCGGTCATGTCGCTGTTCGGCGTCTGATCGGTCGACACGGTCGGATAGACGTAGAAACAATCGATCGGCGCGTTCGGATTCGCCTTCCACGTCTCGCGCGTCAGCTTGCCGTCGGCCGCGACGATCGTCGTCGTCTCGTCGATGTCGCAGGCATCGTGTCCGCCCGGGCGACACAGCCACGATTTCGCGTCAGCGTAGTTGTTCGGTTGAACCGGCTCCGTCTGAGCGAGCGCTACGGCGGCCGTCGAGAACGCTGCCGCACACACGACACCGACCAGAAATCGTTTCACGAGCGCCCCTCCATCCGTTTTGAGAAAGTCGGACTTTATCACGATCACTCAACGTGGGCATCGAAGGCGGCGGTCTCGACGCGGCCGGCGCGCTTCACCTGCACGAAGATCCGATAGTCGCCCGGCTCGGGAAATCCGTACGGAAACGTGACCGTCGGCGGAAGCGTAGCGTGCGTCTCGTGCCCGGCCTGCACCGGCGTGGTTGCGTGACCGATGTGAGTCGGAGCTGCCGCGAGCGCGAGCGACGCCATCGGCGCCGATCCCGCGGGATGCACGTGCGCGAAGACGCGGCGATCCCTGCGCACGAAAATCGCGTGGCCCGGCATGCCCATGTACAACTCGAGATCGGTCGCTGGCGCTCCCGACTCGTCGTCGGCGCGGAACGTGAACATCGTCAGTCGCTTCGTCGTCAGCGGCTGCGAGTCGCGGACCCACGCGATGTGACCATTCGACGTCGGTCCCATCCACTCGCCGTCGTCGCCGGACAACGGCGTGCCGTTGGTCGCCGGCACATCCAGCGATGCCGTCAGCGTTTCCGGCACGCCGGTTTCATGAACGCGAGCAGCAGCATCACCGTCCCGAACTCGATGCCGAAGAATCCGGCGGCCAGCACCATGTGCGGCGGGCTGATGATCTTCACGTCGAGCCCGTACGCGTTGTGCCACCAGTCGTCGAACGGCGCCGACGCGAGCATCGCCACGCCGCCCCACGCGCAGATGAACGCGCCAAGCGGGCCGTAGAGTCCCCAGATGCGTACGCTGGCTGCGCGCATCGCCCCGCCGGGTCCGAACGTCGTGTTGAAGATCAGGTATGCGGACGCGATGCCGGCGAGGACGCCGCAGGCGTAGATCGCCATGTGCGGCGCGGTCCAGAACGTGTCGCGGCCGATCGAGCGGTGCCACGCGATGTCCCAGTAGTCGCCGACGTAGGCCGAGGTGATGGCGAGCGCCGCGCACCATAAGTACCACGGGATGGCGCTGGCGCGGCGTTCGAGCGCGACGGTTGGTGCGGAAACGGCGAGCGTGCTCACGCGCTACAGCGTAGCACCGGCGGACACTTTGAAGTGATTAGCGCGCTAAGCGTCCGGCAATGGCGCTGGCGCTCCTCACTGCGTCCGCATGATGCAGGTACGTGTCGATGGAGCCACGACGACTCGTGCTTCGATCGTGGTGAGGATGTCGATTCCGAGCACGTGGAGGCGCGCGTAATAGTCGATGACGATTCCCTTATCGAGCACGCGGTCCGTCACGTCGACAACTGACAGCTCCGTGCGACGGTCAAGCGGCATGGCCCTCCTCAAGGTTACCGCCGATTTGACTTCAAAGAAACGCCGATCAGCTTGAGTCCGGCCGTGGCGATTCCGCGCTTCGCGTGGCGGACCAGATTGTCGTCCTCAACTGTTTCAGCACACGAGCCTCACCAGGCCTCATGAGCAAATTCGCGAACGGCCACTGCCCGGCGACGAACGCGCCGAAGAATGCCAGATCGGCGGCGGCAGCTCGGGAGGAGCGGCCGCCACGTGTGGGTCCGCTAGCGCGCGCGACGCTGACGTGCGACCTTCGAACCCTGCCTGCCGAGCGCCGTGCGCGTCCGTTTCGGAAGATGCGCGATCGTCCGGCGTCGCTTCGCGGCGGCTCCCGCCTTCCTGATGTTCCGCCGTGCGGCTGTACGCTGACGAGCCGTCGTCATCGCGCACCGCCTCTGCGTCCGCCCTTCCGCATCGGCTCGTGGTCTTCGCCTTTGCCGGATCCGCCGCCGCCGGGCTTCTCGCCGCCGCCGTGCACCTTATTTACAGTCGCCCACGCCCGGCGTTCAGCCTCGTCCTCCGGAACTCCGCGCTCTTCGTACCCTTCTTCGATGTGCTCGGCCTGGCGCTTCTGCTTGTCCGTATATAGGCGCTTGTCTCCGCGTGGCATATTGATCCTCCGTTCAAAACGCCGCAAACGGAATGCCACTGATTCCGAAGTTCGGGCTGATGGGTGCGGATGGATTCGAACAACTGATGCGTTACCTCGAGTTCCGCAACGCGATCGAGAAGGAACTGCGGTGAAATCGTTTGACGCGCCGGCGCGATGGCCGCCGCGGGTTCGTCTGGACGCTCGACCGCGGATCTTCGGTGCGCGCGCTGCCGGCTCGCTGACGAACGCAGACCCCGAATCTGGATCGTCAACGGGGCGGACTGGCCGGCGGCACCAGCGAGCGCGACGAGGTGCCCGATCATTGCGGTACCACCGCAGGAATCACGGCGCTGCGGACGGGCGCTGTCAGAACTGCCCACTCGGCTTCGCCGTTCTCGGCGCACCGCACCTGCGCGATGCGGTCGACGTCCAGTGCAGCCGGCCGCGGCGGCGAAGGAGACGTCAGCAGATTGGGTTCGGACGTGACGGCGAGCAACTCGGCGCCGACGACTTCGAACACGATCCATCCGAGCTTCCAGGCCGGTTGATCGGCGGTCTCGTCCGGCGACCACATGAAGAATTCGATGAAATGACGCGCGGCGCCGGGTGGCCGGCACGCAGCGAGTTCGAGGTGCCGTACGGGCAGGAACGTCCAGCCGACGCCGCCGGCGAGGATCGTCGTGTGCTTTCGCGTGCCGTTGTAGGTCACGGTCACGCCGCCGGGGCTGACCACGACCGAATGATTGCGTTCGAGCGCGATTGACGTCGACGGCAGGGAACGGTATTCGTCCGTGCTCATCGCGACGCAGAGCGGCGCGAGCGTCGGCGATGCGTTCTGCAGCGCGTGCGCCAGCGTGAGCGCCTGGTTCGTGAACGGATTCGGCGACCTCGCCGCGCGCAGGAACAGCGGGCAGGCCTGAATCGGATCCATGGCCACGCCCTGGCCGGAGCCGTACAACATCGCCATGAAGAACTGCGCGATCGGATCGGGCTGCGGCGCTTCTTCGGCGAGCGGCCGCAGGATGCGCGCCGCCTCGTCGTAGTCGCCGCGAGCGATCGCGATGACGCCGTCGCGCGTCGTCTGTGCGCTCGCGTCGAGACATCCGAGCAGTACGAACGCAATCAGGAAGCAGCAGGTGCGAATGTGTGGTGACACTGGGATTGGTGTCAGAACGTGCAATTCGTGCGCCGCGTCACACACGCGCAATGACGCGCAATCCGTGCAGCTCGCCGCGCCGGCGTCGAACGATATGAGACAGCGATTACAAACCCGAAACAGCGAGAGAATGGGTTTCGTGCTTTTTGCGATCAGACGTGCGTCAGCTGCCGCTCGATCCGTCGATCGGGCACGAACCACATGATCGCGACCGCCGCGTACAGTCCCTGCGCGATCCAGTGGCTGACGAACGCGAACGCGATGGCGAACGCGTACAGTGCAATCGACAGCTTGCCCTTCACGTCCGACCGCACCATCGACGCGAGCCGCGAATGCGGACCTTCCGCGCGGATGATCGTCGTCTGCAGAATCGTGTAGGCGCACGCCGCGAGAATGAGGACGACGCCGTAGACGGCCGTCGGCAGCGCGCCGGTCGGGTTGTCGCCCATCCAGTTCGTCACGAACGGCACGAGCGACAGCCAGAACAGCAGATGCAGGTTCGCCCAGAGCACCGCGCCGTTGATGCGCGTCGTCGCGTGGAGCATGTGGTGATGGTTGTTCCAGTAGATGCCGAGGACGACGAAGCTGAGGACGTACGCGCAGAAGGTCGGCACGACGGGGCCCAACGCCGCGAGGCTCGAGCCGACCGGCGCGCGCAGCTCGAGCACCATGATCGTGATGAGGATCGCGACCACGCCGTCGCTGAAGGCTTCGAGGCGCGTCTTGTTCACTTTTCTGTGACAGCTTCCAACTTGAGTCTCGTCACCACTTGATTGAATCGCGGCAGGTAGGTCGAGATCACCTGCTGCAGTTTGTCGGTTTCCGTCCGCAATTCACGCTTCAGGTCGTCGAAGATTGGCCCGGCGTTGCCGGTCGGCCGGCCGTCGCCGGTCTGCACGACGCGCAGCAGCGACGCGAGGCGGTTGTTCGTCTTGATAGGGAAGTTGAGCGGATCCTGGTTGCTCTGATTGCGGACCTGATACACGGTCTCCTCGACGGCGCTCAGCTCCTTGATGAACTGATCGCCCAGCTCCTTGACGTCGGCCGTCTGTGCCTTCGACTGGCGATCGAGAATCGCCTGCTTGAGGCGCCGGATCTGCATGACGGCGTTGTTCGCTTCGTTCACCTTGTCGCGGATCTGGCTCGCGAGCTCGTACTGCGCGGCCATGTCGGCGTCGGTCACGTCGTGCCACGGGTGCTTCTTCACACTGAACGATTGCGCCTGTGTGCGGCCATCGACGGTGAGCTTCGCCTGATACGTGCCGGGCAGCACCGCCGGCCCGTTCGTCGTCGCGCCCCAGAACACCATCCCGGGGAAGCTGACGACCGGTTCGGCCTGCAGATCCCACGTGAAGCGCTGCAGTCCGGCGGCGATCGACGTGGTTTGCGGACCGCCGCGCCCGCGTCCGCCGCCACCTTCTTCTTCGGTCTCGCCGGTCGGCGTGGGACGATCGGCCTGTTCTTCCGCCCGTCCTGAGCCTGCCTGCCCTGAGCCTGTCGTCCCTCGGCTCGGCTCTGAGCGACCTCCTCGTCCTTCCGCCGGCGCCGCGCCTTTGATCGTTCTCACGGCTTGCCCGCTGGCGTCGACGATCTCGAGCGTCAGGTTCTGCGCCGGCTTCTTCAGCCAGTAGTCGATGCGCGCGCCGGGCGCCGCCGTACGAACCGCATCGCCCGGCTTGAACAGATACACATCGGACGCGCTCGTCGCCTGCGATCCGAACTGGCGCAGCGGATTCACGTCATCGAGCACGTAGAAGCCGCGGCCGTGCGTCGCAATCGCGACGTCGTTCGCCTCGATCCAGATGTCCGATACCTGCGTGTCCGGCAGATTGAGCCGCAGCGACTGCCAGCGATCGCCGTCGTCGAGCGACAGGTAGAAGCCGTGCTCCGTGCCGGCGTACAGCATGCCGCGCCGCACCGGATCCTCACGGACCGACGACACGTAGTCGTTCGCCGCGATGCCGTTGACGATCTTCGTCCACGTGCGGCCGAAGTCGTGCGTGCGGACGATGTAGGGCGAGAAATCCTCGAGCAGCGGCTTCTTCACCGACACGTACGCGGTCCCGGCGTCGAACGCCGATGCGTCGATCTGGCTGACGCGGCCGAGATCGGGCATGTCGCGCGGCGTCACGTCCGTCCACTTCCTGCCGCCGTCGCGGGTCACCTGCACGACGCCGTCGTCGGATCCGGCCCAGATCACGTTGACGTCCGTCTTGCCGGGTCCGAGCGAGAACACCGTCGCGTAGATCTCCGGGCTGTTCATGTCGTGCGTGATCGGCCCGCCCGAGTCCTGCATCGTCTTCGGATCGTGGCGGGTGAGATCGCCGCTGATCCGCTCCCACGTTCGTCCGCCGTTCGTCGTCTTCCACACGTGCTGCGAGCAGGTGTAGAGGACGTTCGGGTCGACGGGAGAAAAGATGATCGGATACGTCCATTGCCAGCGCTCGACGACGGAGGAGGAATTCTCGCCGGAGAAGAAGCGCGGATAGGCGCCGGCTTCCTTCAGCTCGCCGCTGCGGCGATCGAGGCGCGTCAGAAACGATCCGTTGTTGGCGCCGGCGTAGAAGACGTCCGGATCTTTCGGATCGGGCGCGATGTAGCCGGGCTCGCCGCCGCCGGCGACGTATGGCGCCACAGAATTGCCGCGTCCACCTCCGCCGCCGCCGCCCCGTCCGCCGAGATTCGTGGTGCTGTCGACGCACATCGTCGTGTTGTCCTGCTGCGCGCCGCACACATGATAGGGAACGTGCCGGGTCGTGATGACGTGATAGAACTGGCCGGTCGCGTAATCCTGATTGGTCCAGTGGCGCTGCGGCGCTGCGACGTCGTAGCTGATCGTGCCGCCGCCGTCGTTGCCCAGCATCGCGTGATTGGCGTCGTCGGGATCGATCCACATGTCGTGGTGATCGCCGTGCGTGCCCTGTCCGATCTGCGCGAGCGTCTTGCCGCCGTCGGTCGATCGGAACGCGCTCGTGTTGAGCGCATACACCGTGTCCTTGTTGTTCGGGTCGGCGAACACGTGCGTGTAGTAGAACGCGCGCTGCCGGATCGTCCGCGCGGCGTTCACGAGCTTCCACGTCGCGCCCGCGTCGTCGGAGCTGAAGAGGCCGCCGTTTTCGTTCTCGACGAGCGCGTAGACGCGACTGGAGTCGGCGCCGGAGATGGCGATGCTGATCTTGCCGACGAGCCCCGACGGCAGCCCCGGATTGCGCGTGATTTCGCGCCACGTCTCGCCGCCGTCGGTCGACTTGAACAGCCCGCTGGCCGGTCCGCCGCTCGACATCTGATACTCGACGCGATACGCCTCCCACATCGCCGCGAACATGACGTTCGGATTCCTGCGATCGATCTCCACGTCGACGGCGCCGGTCTTGTTGTCGCGGAACAGCACCTTCTTCCACGTCTTGCCGCCGTCGGTCGTCTTGAACACGCCGCGCTCGTCGCTCGGCGCGCCGTACTTTCCGAAGTCGGCGACGAAGACGATGTTCGGGTTGCTGGGGTGAATGCGGACCTTCGAGATCGCGTCCGAGTTGGTGAAGCCGACGTGCGTCCACGTCTTGCCGGCGTCGGTCGACTTGTACACGCCGTCGCCCGGCATGATGTTGCCGCGGATGCACGATTCGCCGGTGCCGATGAACACGATGTCCGGATTCGATTCCGAGACGGCGACCGCGCCGACCGACGAGGTCGTGATCTGGCCGTCGGTGACCGGCGTCCACGACAGGCCGCCGTCGATCGTCTTCCACAACCCGCCGCCGACGGCGCCGAAGTACCCTTCCTTCGGACGCCCTTTCACACCCGACACGGCAATCGATCGTCCGCCGCGCAGCGGGCCGATGCTGCGCCAGCGCATGGCGTCGAGGATCGCCTTGTCGATCGTCGATTCGGCGCCCTGCGCCAGCGCGCGCGCCGGACGAACGCCGGCGCCCCATGCTCCGGCGACGATCAGGAAGACGGCCGAGCTCCAGAAAACGAATCGCTGAAACATGACGGAGAGTCTAACATCGCCTCTGCAGGTGACATCGTGGCGAACAGATTGATGCGGATCGTCGGGGTGGCCGCTCTCGCCGCGGCATGCAGTCGTCAGGCGGCGCCGTACACGCCCGGCCTGGGCGAGATCATGACGCTCACGCAGATGCGTCACGCGAAGCTGTGGCTGGCCGGCGACGCAGGCAACTGGCCGCTTGCCTCATACGAACTCGACGAGCTCAAGGAAGGCTTCGACGACGTCGTCGCGTTTCATCCGACGCACAAGGATGCGCCGCTGCCGCTCTCCGAGCTCATTCCGAAGATGATGGACGCGCCGCTGAAGGATCTGGGGGAGGCGGTCGCCGCGAAGGATCGCGATCGATTCGCGGGCGCGTTCGACGATCTCACGAAAGGATGCAACGGGTGTCATCAGGCGACGAACTTCGGCTTCAACGTCGTGACGCGCCCGAAGAACAATCCGTACGCGAATCAGAGCTTTCAGTCGCCCCAGTAAAGAGAATTGCTAGCGCCTGGGAAGTAATGCCTTCGGAATCTTCGCGACGACGGTGAAGTTCGGATCGACGACGTTCGCGATCTCGTACTCGCTCGCCTGGCCCATGAACGTCTGTGCGCCGCGCTCGGTGAAGCCGTAGTCCGCCTGCAGCCACTTCTGCAGCTCCGTCGTCGCATGCTGGAACGCCTCGAGCAGCGGCCGCGCGCTGCCGAGGACGAGGATGTGGGTGCTCGTCTCCATGCGCGGCCAGCCGATCGCTTTCTTCTTCACCAGATCGACCGTGAACTCGACGTCCATCGAGGTCTCGAGCCCGGTGCCCACCGGCTCCCCTTCGCCCATTCGCGCGTGGCCGTCGCCGAGGAAGAGGAGCGCGCCCGGCTCGTTGACCGGCAGCATCAGCCGTGCGCCCGCACCCATCGACGCGTAATCCATGTTGCCGCCCCACGCGCCCGGCGCGGACGTGGAGATCGCTTCCTTGCGGGCCGGCGCGACGCCGATGCAGCCGAGCATCGGCTTCAAAGGCAACTCGATCCCGCCCGGCTGGATCTCGCCGCCGGCCGTCTGATCCAGCCGCGCCACGCCTTTGGCCTTGTCGATCGTCCACGTCAAGCGCTTCGGCTCGCGATCGACGCGGGCGGCGATCGCGCCGGGATCGACTGTGTACGGCGCAAGCAGGCTGCTCGAGTAGGCCATCGTCCGGTTCGTTTCGACGCGAACGATCGTCACGACGAGCATATCGCCCGGCTCGGCGCCGTCGATGTAGAACGGTCCGGTCTCCGGATTGGGTCCCTGCGCCACCGACCTGCCGTTCCAGTCGACGCCGCCCGCATCGATTGTCTTGGTGACGACGCGGTCGCCGGGCTTGACGTGCAGCGCCGGCGGGTGGGCGGCCGAATAGGTGTTGTAGAAGCGGTCCGGCACGTACTGATGCGTGTCGGCGGCGTGAACGGTGAGGCGCGCGACAGCGAGTACGATGACGGCGATGAGCGGGCGGATCGGGCGTGTCATGCCGCGGATTATAGCGATGGCGGGCGGCGCGCTCATCGTTTATCAATGGGCCTTGGCGCGTCCGCTGTGGCTCGACGAAGAGATGATCGCACTCAACCTTCGCGAGCGCGGCCTCCTCGGTCTCGTGGGACGGTTGTCGCCGGAGATGGTGGCGCCGTACGGCTGGCTCGTCGTCGAGCGCCTGGCACTCGTCGCCTTCGGCACCGGCGAGCAGGTGCTTCGCTTCTTTCCGATGCTGTTCGGCCTCGCGACGATCGCGGCGGCATTGTGGATCGGCGGGCGCTGGTTGAACGCGGCCGGCGCGTCGATCCTCGTGCTGCTCTGTTCGTTCGGACAGTGGATCACGTACTTCGAGGTCGAGCTGAAGCACTACTCGGCAGACGCCTGTCTCGCGCTGCTCCTGCCGGCGCTCGCGGCGGGCGCAATCGAATTGGGTGCCGACACGGACGTCGAACCCGGGTCCGACACGGGTCCAACACGTTTCGGACCCCCGTACGCGTACAGGTACCCGTACCTGTACTGGTGGATAGTAGCGGCAGTCGGGCAGTTGTTCGCCAACGGCGCGCTGTTCGTCACACCGGCGTGCGCCGTCGTGATAGTGACGATCGCGATGCGACGCGGCGGTCCGCGTGCCGCGCTCCGCGCCGCGGTGCCCGGCATCGTGTGGCTCGCCGCCTTCGCGGTGAGCTACATGGTCACGCTCCGTCACGCGCAAGGCAGCGAATTTCTGCAGGGTTACTGGGCATTCGCGCTCCCGCCCGAATCAGCTGGAACGTTCGGTACCGTTCGCTGGATCGGCGAGCGGCTCTTACCGTTCGCCGAGAAGCCCGGTGGCGCCGGATTCGGTGTGCTGTTCTGGATTGCCTCGATCGGCGGCTTCGCGGTTGCGAGCGGATCTCAGCGTCTGCTCGCGCTGACGTGCGCCACCGTCCCGCTTTCAGCGTTCGTGCTCGCCGCCGTCCGCGTGGTGCCGTTCTTCGAACGTCTCGCGCTGTGGGTCGTGCCGGCGTTGTACGTCGGCATCGCGCTTCTGGGCGATCGCAGCGTCGCGGCACTTCGCAGCGCCAGAGTCATCCGGCTGAAGCCGGATCGCACTGATGCGGCGTCCGGTTTCGGGACTCCGATCCAGATCGTCGCCTTGTTAATCGTGGTGGCGGTTTGCGGCGATATCACGTACCACGGCCTCGACGATCTGCGAGTGCGGCCGAAGAACGCGAATCACCAGCTCGACGATCGCGCGGCCGTGCGCTGGCTTGCCGCGCAGCAGCGGCCCGGCGACGTGTGGATGACGACTCGTCTCGCGTTGCCGGCGTTGTGGTGGTATCACGACTCCGGCGCCGACACCATCCTCGAAGCAAAGTACGCACCGCCAGGACCGGATTGCCGTCCTGGAGAGCTGCGCGGCACGGTGAAAGGCTTCCGCCGCGTCATCGTGTACTTCGGATTCCGGTTCGACGACGTGCCCAGAGGCTTCGACGATCTGCTCCTCGAACGCCTCGGGGATATCGGATCGCTCGTCGGCTATCGCCCGTTTGCGCAAATGAGCCGTGCGGTCATCGTCGATCTCACCGAGCCGAGCCGTCACGATCGCAATGCGCCGGTCCGCCCGGACGCTACCGGAGAAGACCTTCGCATCAAGCCCGATGGCTGCATCGCTGTGCAGCCGGCTCGCCGCTGATAGAATCGGCGAAACCTGGAGCATGTCATGAGCCGATTCCGTCTGCTTGCGCTCATAGCCGTTCTCTTCGCCGCGTTCGGCGCGCGGTCGCTCGTCGGCTCCACCTCCGCCAAGGCTACGGTGGACGAGCCCACCAGCGCCGAGGCTTCGATGGACGGGCCGTTCGACGCGCTGCATTTCCGTCCGATCGGTCCTGCCGCGATGTCGGGGCGCATTTCCGATCTCGCCGTGTACGAAGCGAACCCCGCGATCTTCTACGTCGGCACCGCGCACGGCGGCGTGTGGAAGACCACGAACGCCGGCACGACGTTCCAGCCGCAGTTTCAGGATCAGGGATTGATGTCGGTCGGCGACATCACCGTGTCGCAGAGCAACCCCGATCTCGTGTGGGTCGGCAGCGGCGAATCGAACAACCGTCAGAGCACGTCGTGGGGTGACGGCGTGTACAAGTCGACCGACGGCGGCAAGACGTTCGTCAACATGGGACTCCGCACGTCGCGCTACATCAATCGCATCGTCATCGATCCGCGCAATACCGACGTCGTGTTCGTCGCGGCAACCGGGAGCCTGTGGGGGCCGGGAGGCGAGCGCGGCATCTACAAGACGACCGACGGCGGAAAAACATGGAAGCAGGTGCTGAAGGTCGACGACGACACCGGCGCGAACGATCTCGTCATGGACGCAACCAACGATCAGATCCTCTACGCGTCGACGTATCAGCGCCGCCGCACGGCCTGCTGCATGAACGGCGGCGGACCCGGCAGCGGTATCTGGAAGTCGACCGACGGCGGCGAAACGTGGACGCGTCTCCACCCCACCGCGCAAAGTCCGCGCGGTGGGGACCCCCGGCGGGGAAATGGGCTGCCGGACGGTCCGCTGGGCCGGATCGGACTCGACGTCTACCGTCGGCGGCCCAACATTATTTATGCGCTCATCGAAGGCCCCGCGCCGGCAGGCGGCCGAGGCGGCGCGGGACGAGCCGCCGCGCCCGAGCCGGAAGAAGCGACGGCGCCGCAGGGCGGCGGGCGCAACATGGCCACAGGGGTGAATCCCAATACAGCGACCGGCCTGTATCGATCCGACGACGCCGGCGCCACGTGGAAGAAAGTCAACAACGAAAATCCGCGGCCGATGTACTTCAGCCAGGTGCGCGTCGATCCCAACGATCCTGATGTCGTCGTCTACGGCGGCGTCGGCCTGCACTTCTCGAGCGACAGCGGCAAAACGGTCCATACCGACATCGCCGCGTCGACGCACGACGACGTGCACGCGATCTGGATCGACCCGTCGAACTCGAACCACATGATCATCGGCAACGACGGCGGGGTCGCGGTGAGCTACGACCAGGCGAAGACGTGGGTGTTCCTGCCGAATCTGCCGGTCGGCCTCTTCTATCACGTCAGCTACGACATGGCGACGCCGTATCACATCTGCGGCGGCATGCAGGACAACTACGTGTGGTGCGGGCCGAGCGCGGTGCGCGGATCGGCCGGCATCGCGAACTTCCAGTGGCAGACGATGCAGGGCGGCGACGGGTTCGTGGCGCTGCAGGATCCGACCGACTTCCGCGTCGCGTACAGCGAATCGCAGGACGGCAACATGGTGCGCATCGATCGCGTCACCGGCGAGACGGTGTCGATTCGCCCGCAGGCGCAGCCCGGCGAGCCGCCCGTGCGATGGAACTGGGACACGCCGCTCGTCATGTCGCCGCACGATCCGAAGATCATCTACGCCGTTGGCAACAAGGTGTTCCGGTCGTCGAATCGAGGCCTGACGTTCGAAGCGGCGAGCCCGGACCTCACCACCAACGCAAACCGCGACGACGCGGTGACGATGGGGCTGAAAGGCAGCGACATCACGATCGCGAAGAACGACGGCATCCAGGCGTGGCCGACGATCGTGTCGTTCGCCGAGTCGCCGAAGCGTCAGGGAATTCTCTACGCCGGCACCGACGACGGCAACGTGCAGGTGTCGCGCGATACCGGACGCTCGTGGACGAACGTCACCGACAGGATTTCAGGGCTTCCGAAGGGCGTATGGGTTTCGGAGGTCGCACCGTCTCGCTTCGACGAAGGAACGGTCTACGCGACGTTCGACGCGCATCGGCAGAACGACTTCGAGTCCTACATCTTCGTCAGCCGCGACTACGGTCAGTCGTGGCAGTCGGCGAACGGGAATCTGAAGGGCGAGGTCGTCAAGACGATCACCGAGGACGTGAAGAATCCCGACGTGCTGTACGTCGGCACCGAAACCGGACTGTTCGTGTCGCTCGATCGCGCGAAGACGTGGACGCGCGTGAAGGCCAATCTGCCGACGGTCCGCATCGACGAGATCGCCATCCATCCGCGCGACAACGCGATGATTCTGGCCACGCACGGCCGCGCGATCTGGATCCTCGATCACCTCGAACCGATTCAGGAGTACGCGGCGGCGCAGGCGGCGTCGGCTGACGCAAAGCTGTTTTCGCCGTCTCCATCGGTGATGTACCGTCGTCCGTCGCGCGATCGCAACTACGAGTTCTGGGGCGACCAGACGTTCTACGGCGAGAACCCGCCGCAGGCGGCGGTCGTTTCGTGGCTGAACAGGAAGCCGGTCGGCGAAGTGAAGCTGAAGATCACGGACGCCGTGGGCCACGAGGTGCGGGAAATCTCGGGATCCGTGCTCGCCGACCGCAACAAGGCGGGCATCCAGTCCGCGTGCTGGGATCTGCGCGTGCAGCCTGCGCCCGCGGCGCCGACTGCGGCTCGCGGCCGGAGCGGAGGGCAGACCGAGGGTCAGGCTCGGGGTCAGACTGAGGGTCAGATTCGAGGTCAGACCTCGGGTCAGACTGAAGGTCAGACTGCGGGCCCGAGTGAAGCACAGCAGCAACACAGTCCGTTCGGCGCGGGGTGCGAATCGCCTGGGCAAGGTGGAGGCGGCGGATTCTTCGGCGGCGGCAACAACACGGCCGGACCGTGGGTGCTCGCCGGCATTTACACAATCGCGCTCGTTGTCGACGGCAAGACGGCGGACACCAAACCGCTGCGCGTGACCGACGACCCGGAGGTCGCCTTGACCTCGGCCGACCGCAGGCGGATGTTCGATCTCGCCACCGAGATGCACGATCTGCAGAAGCGACTCGTCGAGGCGCAGACGGCGCTCGCGTCGCTGAACCGGCAGTTGACCGAGCTCGCCGACGCGATCGGCAAGCGTACGGATTTGCCGGCCGATGTAAAGACGTCGTTCGACGCGGTGAAGAAAGACGTCGACGCGCTCACGCCGAAGCTCACCGCTCCGGCCGGACGCGGCTTCGGCGGCGCGGGACGCGGCGACAATCCGAGCATCGTTACGCGCATCACGCAGGCGAAGAACGGCTACACCGCGGGAATGCCGGTCACCGAAGGCACGACGCGCGCGTATACGGAAGCGAAGAATCAGGCGCCGAAGGCGGTGGCCGATCTGAACGCGGCGATCGCGAAGGCGGCGGCGCTCAGCACCACGCTCGCGCGCTACGACCTGACGCTGAACGTCCCGCAGCCGGTGAAACCGATCGAGGCAGCGGCGCCGGTAAAACGATCGTCATTGTAGGGGGCCCCTTTC
>Ga0209474_10000518_pt1 | contig 42061 bp, 43 predicted proteins | sample GraSoiAngelo_145_FD_185902 | JGI IMG/M metagenome (GOLD analysis project Ga0209474, IMG submission 185902) | Grasslands soil microbial communities from the Angelo Coastal Reserve, California, USA - 14_1009_05_20cm (SPAdes) (version 2) | ecosystem: Environmental > Terrestrial > Soil > Grasslands...
GTCGCGCTTGCTGGATTTGCAGGCGTAGTGGTCGTTTTCCGGCGTGAATCGGTCCACGAGTGGTCGCCGATCGACAAGTTCCGGCTTCGGATTTTGCTGACCAATTCCATTCTTCCCCTCGCGTTCTGCATGATTGGCCTGCTGATGCTGACGATTAAGCCCAACCCAGCGGGAGCCTGGCGTTTGTGCAGTGGCTTGACGTTCGCGGTTCTCTTCCTCTTCGGAATAGAGACGATGAGGATTTTTCGCAGTTTCGACCCGGCTCAGTTGCGGAGCACCCGCGCTACGGGATTTACTTTCTATTTGTTCTCGATTCTCGGGACCGCGGCGATGCTATTTCAATTATATAACGTTGCTATCCTCGGTGCATTCTGGCCGTTCTTCACCGGAATCGTCGTCCAACTTCTCGCCGCAATGTTCCAGTTTGTGCGAATCATCCTTCTACCGCCGGAACAGCATAAGAGCGATCCAGACTAGCGCCCGGTCAGTCATCGAAGGGTGTTTACTGGTCGGCGGAGGCCCCGTCATATCCGTTACCGTGAACTGCAAATTCCACTTGTTCGGTGTCGTGAAGGCGGCCGTAATCGACGGTGAGCCGGCCGCCGCCGTGCTCGGTGTAGATTTCGACAAAGCGGTGGCCGAATTGAATGTCGCGCCAGCTATAATCCTTTTGCGTTTGAACGGCGGCCGCAATGACTGGATCGATTCCAACAACGGAGACAATAAAGAGGACCCGATTGGATTCGAGCGACTCGAGAGTTGCGCCAAACAGCGGACTCGTTTCGTCGATCGTATGCCGCAAAGTCAGCGCCGCGGGAAAAACCGTCAGCCGATCAAAATGGAGTTTGAGAACATAAAAGTGGCGGAAATCTCCGCCTTCGAGCAACGGTTCATCGCGCGAAAACATGATCCGGAACTCGGCCTCCACCATGCTGTGCTGATTTTCGTTACCGATCCGCACCATCAGCGTCGGTTTCCCGTTTAAGGGCGCAACGACCATGGAATTGCTGAACATGACCCGCGCGGTCGGGCGCGAAAAGCGGACAAAGATCAGCCCAGTCATGACTGCGAACAAGAAGATGCCGCTCATGATTTCAATGGTGGTAATGATGTGCCCATAGAGCGTTTGCGGATACATATGGCCGTAGCCCACGGTGGCCAGGGTTTGCACGCTGAAAAAGAAGCAATCGAAAAACCAATGCCCGCCAGTGCTGCCGGCGATACTGTTTGGTTGGAAACTATAGAGCGCGGCAAAAAGAAAGTTTAGGCCGAGGTAAAGACTGGCGACAAACGCGGCGAACCGCGGCCAGTTCAAACCGAGCAACCAGCGATAGACATCGCGCCACCTCCAGGCGTCCGTCCCGACTTTGACAAATTCGACCTGACCAGCGCGGATGGAAACGTGACTGGGCCTCCTGATCATATTCTTCTAATCCGCGGCCAGCGGCAATTGGTCAACAAATCGAGTGACGGCTTGGAGAATTCGCTGATCGATGTCTTCCTGTGTTTCGCCTGTTCCTTGAAGTTGGCGTTTAGGCACGCGCAGGGAATGATCGCCGCCTTCAACAACATGCAAAAAGTTTGGCGCTTTCATTTCCGCGCGCACCCGCTCAAGAAGATCCAGCGGACAAAGCGAATCGCGGGTGCCTTGCACAAAGAGAATGGGCGTGGTCAGGGCGCGCAAGACTTCATCACGGAGTTTGGTCCGGTCGCCCATTGCGCACAGCGGGTATCCGAGACAAACGAGTCCGTCCACGTTTTCGGTGAGCGACACGTGGCATCCAATACGCCCACCCATGCTTTTGCCGGTCAATATTGTAACCGCATAGGGGGGTTTCTTCTGCGCCTCAGCCAACGCTTGTCGATGCGCGGCGATGAGTTGTGGCAGAGGATCGGGCCGTTTCCGGTGTTCGCGCGTGTAGGCATAATCAAAGATCTCCACATCCCCGATTGTTTGTAAACGCTCTTTCCACTGCTGCATGCACAGATGCGTTGACGGCGCGCCTGCACCTGGAGCGAATAAGAACAAAGGTTTCATACGTTATCGCCGGTGTCGCCCCTGTGGAATTAAACTAAACGGTGGTCAGCGACCTCGGCTACAGTAACTTGAGGGTGGCCGCTTGCGCTTAGGAAAAAAGGTTCGGCAAGACGTTTGCAATAAAGTCCACCGTACCGTGGCCGATCATGTTGGCAATGAGATCGCGGCGCCAAAGATAGAAAGCGCTTAGAATAGCGCCGAGCACCAGCGCGATCAGAATATTGGCCGCGCCTCCTGTCCAGTGTCCAAGCGCAAAGATAACGAGTGGAATTCCGGCCGCCCAAGCGGGCTTCAGTCCAAGGGCCTGGAGCCGTTCGATCGCATAGCCGCGGTAAAATAATTCCTCCACAACTCCGGCTCGTAAGACAATCAGGGTGATCAGCCATAACGGAAGTTTTTCAAAGGCAGCCGAGCCTGGCCCGTGGCCATACCCGGTAAGCGCAGCCAGTACGCCGCCGGCAGCAGCGGAGGCAACGGCGATGACCAAGCCCCAAAGAATCGACTTCCACCAGCAAGATGTGCCGAGGCCGATCGATGTTAGAGGTAATCGTTCGCCGCGGCGTATGATGAACAACAGAGTAATCGCGCTTACCCAAAGCAGCGTTTCTTTCCAGATCGCCGCTGTAAAGGTAAGGGTCGGCCAAAAATATGAGACCGATTGCCGGACCAGTAACATCGCGAACAGCGATAGGAATAGACCCAGCCAGGTCGCGCGTAAAACTTTCGGCGGCAATGCAGCCTTGCCGGAGCTGAGAAGCGTTTGCTCGCTGATGTTGTTCGTTTGCACAGGTTTCCATTGAGATGCCGAAACTGGCATCTTGGATTCAAGAAGTTTCCTTTCCTGTCGACTTCCCGCCGACGGACCGAATTTTCGTGCCAGAGATGAAGCAAAGATGGACAAAACGAGCGGCGATTGACCCCAATCGATCAGCGCTTCGCTCGCGACTGAGACGCGGTCTCCCCTATATCGTCTACCGGCTTATTTTCCGCCTTGAACCGAAAGCTCCCAACGGTAACCGTCAGGATCGTGGAACCAGAGGCCCATGTGCGGCGAGCCGGGCCCTTCCGGTCCGATTTCATCGCCCGGATCTTCCAGATCAGCCTCGACGCTCTTCAGGTGATTGAGTGCTTTTCGCAACGTCGCCACGTTCGGCAGATGAAACGACATGTGATCAATCGTTTCAGGCGACGGCTTGCCTTTGAATAGCGCGATCGTGACGTTGTCATTACCAATAGCAACGCCATTTCCGAATTCGAATTCCTTTTTCAGGCCCAGCGCGCGCTCGAACCATTTCGCGCTTTTCTTCGGATCGCGCACCGCTAATCCAAAGTGACCAACCACCCCCAGTGTGAACGGGACTTTCGCCATGCCGCTTACTCTCGGCCCCAAATCATAGCCACGGAAGTCGTAAGACTACCACCCATATTGAAGGTAAGGAATTTTTTCGCGTCTTCGATCTGGCGCGTGCCGGCTTGTTCGGTGAGCTGCTGATACGCCTCGAATACCTGACGCACACCGGTCGCGCCGACCGGATGACCATCCGCAATCAAACCACCACCAGTGTTCACCGGAATCTCGAACGGTAGCTTGCCGCGCTTTTGATTTCGAACCTGTGGCAAGGTGGTCGCGCCGCTTTTCACGAGCTCGACCCCTTTGCCCGGCTCAGCCAGTCCGAGAATTTCGTAAGCGACGATCTCGGTGATGGAAAAGCAATCGTGCACCTCGGCGCCTTGCATGTCGCGCGGCTTCAAGTTCGCCATGCCAAATGCTTTTTCCGCTGCTTTACGGGCGGTCGAGAACGTAGGCGCATCTTTCTTGTCGAGCGGGAGATAATCGGTGGTGTGACCGTACCCGAGCAAGCGCGCGGTCTTATGTTTGTCGCGTCCGATCCTCTCGAGATACTTTCCGGAAACGAGCACAACTGACGCCGCGCCATCTGTGATCTGGGAGCAATCAGAGACTTTGAGCGGCGGGGCGACACTCGGGTTCTTGTCGGACACTTGCGAAGCGCAATCGAGAGTGAGATCGGCATCGCGCATTTGCGCGAGCGGATTCAGCTTGGCGTGCGCATAATTTTTCCACGCCACCTGAGCAAGGTCCCCTTCACTCGCCCCGTACTTCTCGATGTAAATTTGTGCGATTCGCCCGAACAATTTCGGGAACATGAAATCGCCGTACTCCGGTTTTTCATTGTGATAATCGGCGGCCGCGCCAAGGACATCCGAGCCATCGAGCGACGACATCGTTTTCTGCTGTTCCGCGCCGACAACGAGCACGACATCGTGAAATCCGCCCATGATCCATTGCGCTCCGAGCAAAACCGAGAGCGCGCCAGACGCACATGCCGCTTCGGTGTGCATCGTGGGAATGGCGCGCAATTTGGGGTCGATCTCCGGAATGAATGCGCCAAGTTGCAACTGTTTGGTGAACTGGCCTGCATTGAAATTTCCAACCGCGCCGGCTTGAATTTCTGCTGGATCGATCTTCGCATCGTCGATCGCTTTCCTGCCGGCTTCGATAATCAAGTGCCGGATGGTTTTGCCCTCCTTCTTGAGATTGCGCTTAAAATCGGTGCGCCCACCGCCGAGAATGTAAACAGGTTCGCTCATAACAATTTCAATTTAGCTAATCTTCACCCGCTGTCATCCTGGGCTGTGCAACCTGGATGACATTTTCGATTCTAAGCGGCGGTATGTTGGTCTAGTCGTTGTTTGCGCGGATCAGTCTCTGAGATGATCAAGCTGACCGCGTGTTGGTTAAATCCTTTGAAGCCGCCTTTGCGCTGCAAGTTTTCCAGGTGACTGCCGATTGCGCCTTCCGTGGCGAATTGCTGAAATTGCTTATCGGTGATTAATTTTGCCGCGCGCAATTTTTCCAACCGCTCACGGCGCACCGGCCAGCGTTCGCCTTCAGTGAAGGCCTGCTTTAGAAACGGAAAATCGGAAAACGGCTTCATCGTGACGATGTCGATCTTGGACAGTTGCTTCCGCAACAGCGCGTGATCGAACCGGCATTCGAGATGATGCATCCCGGCGCCGAGGAAACTTTCGCCGTGCAAACCACACCAAAGTCCGACGGTGCCAAGCGATTTTGCCGCTGACAATTTTATGCGTGAGAAATCGATTTCCGTTTCCTCCCGCGTAAGGTCGATATCGGCAAATACGACGATGCCTTCGAGCAGTTGCTCGAGAATTTGCGAGCCCCAACCCGCTTCCGAGCCAGCGTAGTATCGTTCTCGCCGCTCGAAGCCAAGCGTTTCGAGCGCTTTGATCAAATCGATAAAGAACTTTCGGGAAGAACGGAAGGTATGATGATCGTGGTTAGCCCAGCCTAGGCCTAACGAATCCTGGCGGCGCTTTTGTTCCCGCCCGGCGCGATTCCGTTTCTGCCAATAGGCGCGCTCTTCTCTGAAAAATAGATGGCATGCCAGATCGCGCCCGGCCAGATCGACGGCTTCTTTTAAGCACTGGTGGGCATGCGCGAAACCTTTGGCATCATCATCCCAAATTCGCTGTCGTCTCTGAAAAAGTTCCCGCACCGCGCAATATGCTTTCAGGTCGGGTGCGCTAGAAGTATAACCACGATAACCGCGACGCTCGATCGCGTAAAGTTGTGTCCCGTTCTCTTCCCTAACAAGAAGTTTGCGAAAACGTGACAACGGTTCCCCCTCGATTTTGTTGTTGATGCCGTGAACAATGGCGAATTCGGCCGCGAAATCCGGACGCACCGCCAATGCGAGGGGAAAACGGGCGTTGCTCGCCGCAATTAACACACGCGGCAACATGGCTTCCGGATGCCAGAGCGCTTTGTGTCCGGCTACATTGTCCCCGAGCGGATCGTCGACGTAGCCGGTCTCGCGCAACGCAGCTTCATCCGACGCCGGAAGGAGCAGATGATCGGTCCAATCGAGAATCAGCGTCCCGGTTTCATCACGCAACCGTTTCGCGAGCGTTCGCGCAAAACTATTCCGCTCGACAAACGCGTGGATGCGATTAAGGATGAAATTCTCGGCTTCGTAACATAGCGGCCATTCGAATTTCGCTTCTGTCGCGCTTTTATTCGTGGTTAAGGTCGCTGTTGTCATGATGAATTTGGGTAACGCGCGCGTCTCGCGTGTTAGCGGTGGCGTCCGCCATCACGAACTTTCCCAAGACATCTTATCTCAAAGACCCTCATTTGTCTCATTCGTGCCGCTAAGAAAAGCGTGACGCGTGCGCTGGGCAATAATCGCACCGCAATCAAGACGTTCTGATAAAACGTATTAAATTCGTCATATCCTTTCAAACCTCCGATCCGCGAACGGTCCGGCGGTTGCCGGATTGGTTAGGATCATGGAAATAGCACCCAGCATGGCACGACTTCACGAATATCAGGGCAAAGCCATTCTTGCTGCCAACGGATTCAAGATCCCGCGCGGCCGCGCCGTTTCAACAGCTGACGAAGCGGTATCGGCGGCCAAGCAATTGATGGGGCCGAAGGGCGGCGAAGTCGTTGTGAAGATTCAGGCTTGGACAACGGGGCGAGCGGGAATTGGTGGCGTCGCCTTCGCCAAGAGACCAGCCGATGTTCGCGGTCATGCTGCCCGAATGCTGTCGATGAAGGTTGGACAGTTTCCCGTCGAAGCGGTCCTGGTGGAAGAGAAGATCGTGATTGAGCGGGAGTTTTTTCTCTCGTTCGCCATTGATGATGCCGCCCGCGCTCCGATGATTATTCTCGCGGCCGGCGGCGGCAGTGGAATCGAAGCGCGCGCCGCTTCGACGCGGCGCATCGCCTGCAATGTGAAGCACGGACCACTGGATTTGGCAGTTACCGAAGCCGTCGCTTCGTGCGGACTGTCGCCGGCACACGCGACGCAACTGGCCGACGCGATTCAAAAATTATTTGTCGCCGCGCGCAGCGTCGAAGCCCGGTCGCTTGAGATCAATCCGCTGGTGTTGACCAAAGACGGTCAGTTCGTTGCGGCCGATTGCCGCATTACGATTGATGATTACGCCGTGGCGCGACATCCCGACCTTGGGATTGAAATTGCGAGAGAATTCGATCATCCCCCGACGGCTCTTGAACGCGTGGCCTACGCCATCGAACAAAATGATCATCGCGGCACATTTTATTTTGCGCAGTTAGCCACGGCTGCTGGCAAAGATTCCAAAGGTCTGGTTGGTTTTCACGGCGCCGGCGGCGGCGGATCGATGATGTCCATGGACGCCATCGTGAACGCCGGATTCACCATTGCCAATTTCACCGATACCAGCGGCAATCCATCCGCGTCCAAAGTGTATCGCGCCAGCCGAATTATTTTGGCGCAGCCTGACCTAGTCGGATATTTCGGTTCCGGCTCCGGCGTCGCCAGCCAGGAACAATATTGGTCTGCGTATGGACTGGCCAAAGCATTTTGGGAGCTCGATCTGGATATTCCCGCGGTGATTCGTTTGGGTGGCAACACCGAAGATCGCGCCGTGGACATTTTGCATCGAATGTCGGGGCTGCTTCGTGCGCCAGTCGAAGGCTATCGCAAGACCGACGCGCCGGCCATGATCGCCGCGCGTTTCGCGGAACTTGTCGAGGGCGGGCGCGGCACCAAATGGAAACCGCGCGCGCCGCGTGTGCCGAAGTTCGTGAAAGATCCATCGGCCATCATGCTCCCCGTAAAAAGCGGTCGCGTGTGGATCGACGCTGCGGAATGGCCGCAGATTCGCCGCGCCGTCGAGACGCACTCTGGGCGATTGATCGTGGATCACGCGGGCGCACCGGTGGCGGCGCTGGCGAGCGAGGAGTTTGCCACCAGAGATTCCGAATTGCTCGCGTGCGATGTCGAATGTCGCCTCGCCGGAGTCGAAGGCTTCTATTTGGAACTTGATATCCCGGGACTGGACGGACTGATTGGAGGTGCTCGCTAAATGGCAATTTTGATCGACGAGACCAAGCGCGTTCTTGTGCAAGGCATCACTGGCCGCGAAGGCCGGGCACGCACGCGCTTGATGCGCGAGTACGGAACCAACGTGGTCGCGGGTGTGACGCCCGGCAAAGGTGGGCAGACGGTGCTTGGTGTGCCGGTATTCAACACGCCGCAGGAAGCAGTGAAAGCCATGGGAAAGATCGACATCTCCGCGCTTTTTGTGCCTGCAGTCGGCGTGAAGGATGCGGCAATTTCGGCCATTGACGCGGGGATCAAGCTCACGGTGCTCGTGCCCGATCGCGTGCCGGTGTGGGACGCCATGGAGATCGCCGCGGCGGCCAAAGCAAACGACGCGAATTTTCTTGGACCCAACACGCTTGGAGTGTTAAGTCCGGGCAAAGGCGTGGTCGGCATGATCGGTGGTCGCGCGGAAAGTGCGCGGCAGTGGTTCAAGCCGGGAATTCCAAAAGGTGTTGGAGTGATCAGTCGCTCCGGTGGCATGGCTTCAAGCACGGGCTATTATCTGGGACAGTCGGGGGTACGCATCTCCACCATCGCGCACATTGGCGGCGACGCCGTTCTTGGAATTCGTATTCCCGAAGCGGCGCTGTTGTTTGAAGCGGATCCGCTCACCGAAGCCGTCGTAATCTTTGGCGAAATTGGTTCGTCGCAGGAAGAGGAACTGGCGCAGCTGATTCGCGAGCGAAAAGTCACCAAGCCGGTGATCGCATACATCGGTGGCAAGGCGGCGCGCGAAGGCACGCGGTTCAGTCACGCGGGAGCGATCATTGAAGGTGGACGCGGCACCCATGCTGGCAAAGTGAAAGCGTTGCGCGAGGCTGGCGCAACGGTGGTCGATGCCTTTGGCGAACTGCCGAGGGCGGTAGTTGAAATTCTCAAGCAAATGAAAGGACAGAGTCTTATGAGCGAAACCGATAAAAACGCTGTCTGGAATACCGCGATAACGCGCATCGAGCCCAACCGGGTAGCGGTGCGCGGATACGACATCGCCGAGCTGATGGGACGCGTCTCATTCGGAGCCGCCGTCCATCTGCTTTTGACCGGCGAATTGCCCTCGCCGCCTGTCGCGCGTTTGATGGACGCGGTGTTGGTGGCATCGATCGATCATGGCGCGACGCCACCAAGTGCGCTCGCCGCGCGCATGGTCGCATCCACCGGCGCCTCGTTGAGCGCGTCGGTCGCCGCCGGCATCATGTCGATCAATCGTCATCACGGCGGAGCGATTGAAGATTGCGCCCGGCAACTGAAGAAGATCGCCGATCGTGCCACGCGTGAATCCATTTCAATGGATGAAGCCGCCACGCGCTCGCTCGCGGAGATGAAAGAAGCCGGCGACCGAATGCCGGGATTTGGTCATCGTTATCACACCAAGGATCCACGCACGGCGCGGCTGTTCGAGCTGGCGGTCGAAGCCGGCGTGGACGGGGCGCACATGAAAGCAGCGCGGGCCGTTGAAAAATCCTTCGCCGATGCCAAAAAAATGCTGCCCATCAATGTGGATGGCGCGATCGGCGCCATCCTTGCCGATTTAGGAATGAACCCCGCGGCTTTCAACGGTATTTTCATGATCGCGCGAACGCCCGGACTCGTGGCGCATGTCATCGAAGAGCAAACGCGCGAGAAACCGATGCGTCGAATTGATCCGGTCAAGCATGGCTATGACGGGCCGCCTCCCAGAAACATTTCCGAATAAATCAGAATCGATATGACCACTACGACAGCAACCCAACGAATCAGCTATAGCGTCACTCAGATCGCGCAACTCTTTCCCAGCTTGAAGAGGATCAAGGACAAGTCGCTGCGCGAACGGGTGGCCGCGGTCTGGAGCGAAGCCATCACTACTGGCTGCGGCGGCAAAGGCTGGACCTTTGACGAATTGCGCGCGGTCAAGTTCACCCTCCTGGCCGGCGATATCGAAATGACTTTCGTCGAGCATCTCAATTCCTGCGCGCGGCAATGCATCGCCATTGCGGATGTGCTCGAGAAATCATTCCGCTGCGACATTCCCATTCAGCGCGACTACCTGATCGCGGGCGCGTTGCTGGCCGATGTGGGCAAGCCGCTGGAGTTCGATAAGGACAAGTCAGGAAAAGTGATTCAGGGGAAATTTGGGCAGCAAGTGCGGCATCCATTCAGTGGCGTCGCGCTGGCCTACAAGCACGGCATTCCCGGCGATGTCATGCATATTATCGCCACGCACAGTCATGAGGGCGACAAGGTGGATCGCTCGATCGAGTCGATTATTTTTCATCACGCTGACTTCGTGGACTTTGATATCGCCAAGCTTCTGGGCAAACGCGCCGCCAAGAAGTGACCCGTTGGATTGACATCGGTTCGCCAGAGTTTGTTTTCCCTACAATCTCGGGCTGCACGGTCTTGAGATGAGGGCCGGCCAGCTATGAACGAGATCGACATTGTCCGCGACATCTCCCGCAGATTCGAGCAGGCGGCCATCCCGTACATGCTCACAGGTTCCATGGCGATGAATTATTACGCCCAACCGCGAATGACCCGCGATATCGACGTCGTGATCGCGATTGGCCCGGAGGACGTCGGCCGCGTGGCTGCTTTATTTCGGCCGGACTATTACGTGAGCGAAAAGAATATTCGCGAGTCGCTCGTCCGCGAATCGATTTTCAACCTTATTCATCAAGAGAGCGTCATCAAGGTGGATTGCATCATCCGAAAGAGAATCGAATATCGGCGAGTTGAGTTCGAGCGGCGCCAGATAATCTCCATTCTCGACTTCACTACGTTCATCGTGAGCAAAGAAGATCTTATCATCTCAAAACTCTTTTGGGCAAAGGATTCGCATTCTGAGCTTCAACTGGGCGATGTGAGAAATCTGCTCGCTACCGGATATGACGCTGCCTATCTGCAATGCTGGACGCGCGAACTGGAGCTGGATACTTTATTAGAGGAATGTCTCAAATGAATGATACGCCGCCCGAAGTTGAGCGAATGCTGCGCGAAAAATTGATGGCGCGCTCGGGCGAGGAACGTTTCGTGATGGGCGCGCTGATGTTCGATAGCGCTCGTGAAATGGTGAAGGCATCGCTGCCGCGGGGATTATCCGAGGCGGAGCGGCGACGGCAACTGTTCAAACGGCTTTATGGGAATGAAATTGAGATGGGATAACTGATATGGGCCTCACGCTTGTCGAGAAGATTGCCGCACGGCACGCTGATGGACTCGCTCCGAATGCGGTGGTGCACGCCGGCGATTTTATTTCTATTCGCCCGCGCCATGTGATGACGCATGACAATACCGGCGCGGTGATCCCAAAGTTCAAGCAAATCGGCGCGACTGCGATCGCGGACCCCGCCCAACCGGTATTTGCCATCGATCACGACATTCAAAATGTCACGCCAAAGAATCTGGAGAAGTACGCCAAGATTGAGGCGTTTGCGCGCGAGCACGGCATCGATTTTTACCCGGCGGGCACCGGCATTTCGCATCAAGTCATGGTCGAACAGGGCTACGTCATGCCCGGCGCCATGGTGGTAGCCAGCGATTCGCACTCGAATTTATATGGCGCCGCGGCAGCGCTTGGCACGCCCGTGGTGCGAACCGATGCCGCGAGTATTTGGGCGACCGGAGTCACATGGTGGCAAGTCCCCAAGGTGGCTAAGGTTCTGCTTAAGGGAAATCTTTCGCCCGGCGTCACCGGCAAGGACGTCATCATCGCTTTGTGCGGGCTCTTCAACAAAGATGAGGTGCTCAATCACGCCGTTGAATTTATGGGCAACGGCGCGGCGAATCTTCCGATGTCCGCGCGCATGACTATCGCCAACATGACTACCGAATGGGGTGCGCTGGCAGGTGTGTTTCCATTCGATGGAGTAACGGTGAATTATTTGCGATCGCGCGTCGGCGAATTCACGAGTGACAGACGCCCGGGAACGCGCGGCCCCAAGAGTCGCTCCGGCTACGCCAACGCCGACATCGATGGGTGGTGGGAGAATCGAAGCGAACTCAGTGCTGACGTGGACGCGGACTACGCAATTGAACTCGAACTCGATCTTGCGACTGTCGTTCCGCATGTGTCCGGGCCTAACGAAGTGAAGACGATGGTATCGCTGCCGGAAATGGAGCGGAAGCATGTGTCCATTCAGAAGGCATATCTGTTGTCGTGCGTAAACGCGCGCTTTGAAGATTTGCACGACGCCGCGCAAGTGGTGCGCGCCAAAGCCGGACACGTTGCCCATGGTGTCGAATTTTATTTGGCCCCCGCCAGCGCCGAAGTGCAAGCCAGGTCCGAGTCCACTGGTGATTGGCAAACTCTGGTAGATGCGGGCGCCATTCCGCTGCCGCCCGGTTGCGGGGCCTGCATTGGCCTGGGTCGCGGCCTGGTGCAAAAGGGCGAAACTGCGATCAGCGCCACCAATCGTAATTTCAAGGGCCGGATGGGTGATCGCGATGCCTACGTATATTTGGGTTCACCCGCCGTCGTGGCGGCCAGCGCCTTGGCCGGATTTATTTGCGCGCCAAAAAATTTCGCTGAGCGCGCCGCGGGCACTGCAGTCCGACGTGCCCAAAGCAAACCGAAAGCGCCGGCTTCGGTTGAGATCATGGCCGGTTTTCCGCCAAGTGTGCGCGGTCGCGTCCTCTTCATTGATAAAGACAATTTGAACACCGACGGCATTTACGGGAGCAAACACACTTACCGTGACGACATGACGCCAGAGGAGATGGCGACAGTGACATTTGAAAACTACGATCCCAACTTCAACACGCTTTATCAAAAGGGTGACGTCGTGGTGGGCGGACTCAATTTTGGAAGCGGCTCGAGCCGCGAGCAGGCGGCCACGGCGCTGAAGTTCAAAGGCATTCCGTGCGTCATCGCCGCCAGCTTTTCCGAAACCTACAAGCGCAACGCGTTCAACAACGGCTTCGTAGTGTTCGAGTGCCCCGAGTTGGTAACACACCTGCGCGCCACGTTGAAAGATCGTGCGCCCACGACGATCGCCTCGGAGATGACGATTGATTACGGCAAATCTACGCTGACCATCGATGGAAAATCATTCACCTTTCCGCCGCTCAGTCCCGCCGCTCAAGAATTGATCGTAGCCGGCGGCGCCGAAAATCTGGTGGCCGCGCGGCTTCATGCGAAGCTGCAAAAAACCGCATAATCTCGCGCCCTGTCGATCTTAAGACCAGCTCGGGACGCACTTGCCGTGCGTCTACCTGCTCACAACGAGGCTACTCGCAACACCAACGCGGCCACGGCCAGCAGGAGGAACACAACCGCTAGGCCGAATGAGTAATCGCGTGCGCGCAGGTGAGTGATGATGGCGCCGACAAAGAACAGGACGAGGCCGACTGCGGCAGCCGTCCCGATCAGCGGCACGCGGATGCCGACGAGCAGTCCGAGCGCCCCTGCTACCTTGAGGGCGCCAAGCATGGTTATCCACGATTCGGACACGCCCACCTTAGCCATGTTAATGAGAATCTGCTTAAAGCGAATGAAGTCGAGTGTGGCCGAGAAAATGTTAGCGGCAGCGGCCAGAACAGTAACGATGAGGTAGGTAGTAAACATGGCGAGATCCAACAGTTATTTCGCAATGCCCACGATCTTGTGAAAATGTTTCCTCTGCTCGATCGCGTCGAGCATGAATGCCGCAACCGCTTTGCGAGCCAGAGTGAAACCCATTTTAGGAGCGGCGCCTTCCCGGCTTCGATACGTCGAGTATTGTTCCTGAGTGAGACGTGGAGGACGGGCGATCGTCCAGTTAAGACCGCTGGTTTGCACGATTTCTTCCATGGCAAGCGAATCGCGCATGTGGTTTCGCATGATAAAACTGGCGATCCGATTGGGAATGCCGGGAAAGTGCGCGGCAGCCGAGAGAACAACCAGCCGCTTCACGCCTGAATGGTTCATTGCCCGAGTAGCCGCAAGTGCGCTGTCGTGGAGCATTGAGCTTGGTTTGAAGACTTCTCGCGGTCCCAGTGTCGAAAGGACCGCGTCGTGACTTTGCATTGCATCAAACAGTTGGTTTTCGTCCATGGCATTCCCTTTGAGGACGACAAGCCGCTCATTTTTTAAGGCGATGTTTTCCGGTGAACGAACAAACGCGGTTACGTGATGACCTCTTTCGAGAGCTTGCTGAACAATCTCCCGCCCGGTCCGGCCAGTCGCTCCGATGAGAAATAGTTTCATAATCGGTTCCTTGTTATTACGATTCTCGTTCTATTGGTGTTCCGTTCGCAGAATGCTCTGTTTGCCGGCAAAATGTTGATGCGACATCCGAATCAGATCCATCGCCGGCTCCAGATCCTCTTCATCGTCCACAATCAACGTGACGTAGCCTGCTTCAGGTGCCCAACGGTGCGGGCCTGCTTTGCCTTCCCTAAGAACCCGCTCCTGATCATCCTTCGGCAATCGAATATCGCAGTGACCGCGGCCATGGATATGCATGAACATTGTCCGTCCGACAAAAAACGCGTCTTCGTGGATTCCCGCATTCTGCCGCTCCGTCACACCGGGCAGGTTGAGAATCCTTTGCCGTAATTCCTGATGAAGCTCTTCTGATTTCATAATCGGTTCCTTTCTGTTGCAATCATTACTCTTAATCCAATGTCTGCCGGTAACGTTTCATGGCGATGAACATCGCAACCGCAGCGAATAGTGCGGTGGGCTCCAGTGGCGTGTACGAACCGCCGATGGTGCACAAAGTAAAACACATTCATGTTTTCCTTCCTTTCGGGGTGATCACGCCTTCGAGAACAACTTTAACAACTGATGCGAACCCGGTTTTTGGCGTAAGGCCGAGTTCTTCTACCTTCGCCGGATTCACGATCGCCTGGACCGCGGCCAGCAGAATCTCGATCATTAGTTCGGCCGGGAGATCCTTGCGCACCATTCCCGTGCGCTGACCTTCCGCGAAAAGTTTTCCAAAAAAGCGCTGGATCAATTCGGCTCGCCGACGCTCGACGATCTTGAAGGCCTGCGGCGCCTTCTGGCGCATGTCGCGGACGAACGGCGGTTTGATCTCATCTAATTCGCGTTGCGTATTGGCCAGTAATTCATGCAGCGTTGCCGGGAAATCGTGCGCATATGCACGCTTGATTTCTTCCAGCTTCGCTTCGACGCCGGCGAACTTATCGGCCAGCACAGCCTCGAGCAGCGCAATCTTGCTCGGGAAATGCGCGTAGAGCGTTTTCTTGCTGATCGCGAGCTCCTCCGCCAGATCGTCCATGGTCACGCTGCGGAATCCGTGGCTGAAGAAGTGTGCCCGCGCCGCCTCCACGATACGTTGCCGACTGGAATCGGGGGCCCGGTTCCGCCTCAAGAGCTTGCGCCTGTGTTTCATATCTAGAATGGTTTAATACTATAGAAACGATTTTAGTATATTTAGTTTCCAAAATTAAGAAAAAGTTCAAGCAAAATTTCTATCGACTTGGCCGACTCAGCAGACCTTAAAGGAGTCGGGGGTCTGATTCTGACCTCCGACCTGCGACCGCTATCTTCAGTTCCTTGTCTTCTGTTCTCTGTCCGCTGACTTCTGGCTTCCTATCCTTTGCAGCAGCAGGCGTGTCGCCTGACAGTTGCTTAATTTCTGCGGCCGGCAGGGCCCGCCACTACAGAGAAGCGAATCTCAATAAATGAGCGAACGCGAACGCGCCCTCAAAGAAACTTTACCAGCGCGTCGGTCGTCTCTTTCGGTCGTTCCTCGAGCGGGAGCGAGTGAGTCAAAGCTTTCGGAGTTTAGACGCGACCCACTTTGCCAATCGGAACTTTTCTCTCTCGTGGACCCTGTTTAGAATTGCGCCGTGAGCTCTCCCAATCCGGTTACCGTCGAATCCGGTAGCGACGAGCGCTGGACGTTTTTGCGCGACGTCGTCGTCTTCCAGCTCAAGATGTTCCTCGATAACATTCGGGATTTTGCCCTTATGCCGGTCTCGCTGGTCGCGGCGCTGATTGATCTCATCTTCAAGGGTAAGCGACACGGCTCGCTCTTTTATCAGGTGCTCAGGTGGGGCGCGCACAGCGAGGAAGTGATCGACGTCTATAGTGCGATCGAAGCGCACGAAAGGCCTAGCGTTAATCCCAACTACACCGTCGACGCGGTGATCGCGCGGCTGGAGGGCGTGCTGGTGCGGGAATGTGAGAAAGGTGGGACCCGCCGCGAGTATCAAAGCCGCGATGGACCGGGCGATCGATCAAATCCAAATCGAAACGAGCGGGCCGCGCGATCGAGCGAGGGAAGCGGCGGTGCGAGTGGCGAAGAAATTCCGCAGCAAGCTCGACCCCGCGCCGCCCGATTGCGATTCCGAGAGCTAGTCCACCTCTGCCCTCTGTTCATGTTTTCTTACGACCGCATTCGCAGCGCTGACTGATCCGTCACCAATGCCAAAACATCTTGTCATTAGCACGAGCGGCAACCCCAATAGCAACAGCCGCCGCATTGGCCGGGTCGCCCTGGCGCATCTGCAAAAGCGAAAGGTGGACTGCGATTGGATCGACATCAGCGAAATGGATCTGCCCCTATGCGACGCGGACAAGTGTTACGGGATGCCAGCCTCAAAGAAATTAAGCGCCGCGATTAAGACCGCGGACGGGATCTTGGTCGCGGCGCCAGTATACAATTATGATGTCGCCGCAGCGGCGAAGAACATGATCGAGCTCACCGGCAGCGCGTGGGAAAACAAGATCGTCGGCTTTCTTTGCGCGGCCGGCGGCACGGCCAGCTACATGTCGGTCATGGCTTATGCGAACAGTCTCATGCTCGATTTTCGTTGCGTGATTATTCCACGGTTCGTGTTTGCCACCGCCGACGCCTTCGATGGCGACAACATTAGCGACAAAAAGATCATCAAGCGCACTGAAATCGTGGCAGATGAACTGGTCCGATTCACCAAAGCGCTTCGCAGCTAAACGGCGTTTGCTGTAGCGGCGGTCTATGACCGTCGATAAAATTCACTTTCCATGAACGACAATGAAGACAACATCCGACTCAGCGCGGTGGGAGATCATGACGGGATATCGATGCCAGTGCAGCTCGCACCCCGGCGGCAGGAACGCGATCGAAGAACACCATGTCGGAGCTCAAAAATATCCGAGGGCGCTACAAAGCCGCACTGGCGATAAAACGATTTGCTCGCCGTACTCGGCCACAGAATGACCGCGTCGGTACCCCGAGCGCGGCACCATGATAACGCTTTGTTCAACAATCTTTTGCCGAGTCCCTGATCCCGCATTTCCGGGATGACATAAAAGCTGGTTATATAAGCATGAAGCTCTGGTTCGTTAACGGGGTTGGGGATTTTCTCAAACAACTGCACGCAAACATGGCCGAGCAGCCGTTTGCCGTCGTCGAAGACCCAACAGCGCCACGGGCAAGAGCCGGCGCGAAAACGCTTCTTCATCCATGATGTGCACCTTCGCACAAACTGCGATTTGGTTTCGGTCACTGATTCATCTTCAGCGCGAAATCGATAGCGGAGTTCGGCCAGGGCACGGCAATCATCTGACCTTGCCAAGCGGATCCGGACCCGAACCATCGATCGATGGTAATTGATCGAACGAGTGGTCGCTACTTGTAAACACGTCATCTGCTGTCCTCCTTGTCACGCCGTAGTCTGGCAGTTGCCGGATGAAGGCGGATGAACTTGCCGCTCCGTCGGGCCTTTGTCAGGATCGCAACATGAAGCATTTTCTTCTGGCCTGTCTCTTTCCGATGGCGTTAACAGCTCAGAACATGCAGCTGACCGAACAGTTGGGTAAAACTGTCCTCTACGATGACATTGCCCTTTCTCCGAATGGCGCACATGTCGCGTGGGTGCAGTCGACCGCAGCAACGACAACAAACCAGACTCACATTCGTGGAACATCAGGTGATGTTGCGGCAGTGCGGGTTAATCTTGCGAGCAGTGGTGAGAGAAGGGACTCAGGTCCCGCCTGGTCTCCGGATTCCAAGACCCTCGCATTTTTTTCCAATGCCGGAGCGAAAGACCAAGCCCAACTCTGGACGGTGAATGCTGATGGTTCCAACCCTCAAAAATTTACCAATCTGAAAGGGTATGCGGCACGTCCTCGCTGGTCGCACGATGGAAAACATGTTGCCTTCCTCTATATAGAAGGCGCAGTCGGCGGCGGTCCGTTAATGGCCGCGCCAGCCACGACCGGCGTGATCGATACCGCTATTCATAATCAGCGGATTGCTGTTGTCGATGTTGCCGGTCGCCATCTCCGTCAGGTTTCGCCGACGAATCTCCACATCTACGATTACGATTGGTCTCCAGACGACAAGACGTTCGTAACAACTGCGGCTCCCGGTCCCGGCGACAACAATTGGTGGATCGCGCAGATTTACAAGATCGACGTCGCGAAGGGCGACGCCACATCCATCTACAAACCTTCTCTTCAAGTGGCGGTTCCACGGTGGTCGCCGGACGGGAAGTCGGTCGCATTCATTGAAGGCTTGATGAGTGACGAGGGATTTCATGGCGGTGACCTCTTCACTATCTCGGCCGACGGCCGCGACCTATCCAACCGGACGCGAGGCCGTAAAAGTTCGGTTAGTTCAATCTTCTGGCGGACGCCAGATCGTATCCTTTTCACCGAGATAGTCGGCGGCGGAAGTGCGATTTCTGAATTGACGCTCGCCAATAATTTGGTGCGAACGATTTGGAAAGGCGCGCAGGATCTTCATGCCTTCGGTAATTTCCCTAACTTTGCTGTTTCCAAGGATGGCAAATTCGCGGCCGCAGAACGCAGCAGCTTTGAGACCCCACCGGAGATCTGGGCTGGACCGATCGGTGAATGGCGTCAGCTTACTCACTACAATTCCGCGCTATCGCCGACATGGGGCAAGGCCGAGAACCTCGATTGGACGAACGATGGCTTCAACATTCAAGGCTGGCTTCTCCCACCCGTTCAAGTGGAGTCCGGCAATAAATATCCCATGGTCGTTCTCATCCATGGCGGACCTTCAAGCGCAGAGACACCGGAGTGGCCCGCTTCGTTTGGAATGCCGAGAGCCATTATCGCCGCTCTCTCATCACGAGGTTACTACGTGCTATTGCCGAATCCTCGTGGAAGTTACGGTCAGGGTGAAGAGTTCACCCGCGCCAACGTGAAAGATTTCGGCGCGGGCGATCTGCGCGACATCCTCGCCGGGGTCGATGCCGCGATAAAAAAAAATCCGATCGATCCTGCGCGTCTCGGCGTGACGGGGTGGAGTTACGGCGGCTTCATGACGATGTGGACAGTTACGCAGACTAATCGCTTCCATGGCGCCGTAGCCGGCGCTGGCATTGCCAATTGGCAAAGTTACTATGGCCAGAACTTGATCGATCAATGGATGATGCCTTTCTTCGGTGCATCGGTTTACGACGATCCCGCCGTCTACGAGAAAAGTTCTCCCATTCACTTCATAAAGAAGGTGAAAATACCGACGCTGGTCATTGTCGGTGAGCGCGACGCGGAATGCCCTTCGTCGCAGTCCTACGAATTCTGGCACGCCTTAAAGACGCTCGGTGTGCCGACGCAGCTCATCGTCTATCCCGGCGAAGGTCATCTTTTCATGAAACCGGAGAACCAGGCCGATCGAATGGATCAGACGGTCGCATGGTTTGACAAATACTTGAAGTAACTGCTGCCGTTTTTTGCCTTCGTTACGAAGGGTAATGCAGCCGAAACAGCTGCGGCTTATCGCCGAGCGTGACGATTAACAACTCTGAGTAGTCCTCGTCAGGAACGTTGATCGCGCTATTGATTCCAAGCGATTTGATGATGTTTGGAATTGTGTCGCCATGGCCAACTACCAGCGCGTTGCCGCTTAGCTGATGCAACTTCGCGACGAGCGCCGCAGTATCTTTCGCGGAAACAACGGTTGCCGTGACACCGATTGATGTCGCAGTCGGCGCCGCGGTCTCCTGAGTGCGCTTGAATTCGCTGGTGAAAATTGCCGTGATGGCTGAGTCCTTCAAAATGCGTCCAAGCTCGTCAGCCCGCGCACGACCGGTCGAAGATAAATCTGGATCACTACCACCGTTGGCGGCCTTCTCCGCGTGACGAACAATAACGACAACCGGCTGCGCCGATGCGATTGATACCGATACGAAAACCAATAAGAACAGAGCGAGAGCTTTCATACGAAAAAGTTACTGAAAAAACGCTGCCATGCGATTGAATGATATCTGAGTTGAGTTGTCCCGTGGCATCGATCTGTTGTTCGCTCCAGAATCTTCGCGTTTTGATCGGGCGTTCCAGCGCGTAAAGTGTGGGAAGTGACGCCGGACGAACAGAGAGACGAACAGTTCTATCGCGACACGGAAAGTATCGCCTTTCCGAAGCTCGACGATCACCAGCTTTCTCTGCTTGAGCCATTGGCAGACAGACGCGTGCTAAAACGTGGCGACCTGATTTTCAAAGCTGGGCAGCGCGATCTTGGTCTGACCATTGTCTTGCGCGGCGAGATGGAGGCTTTCGAGTTGCGCGATGGCACGGAACAAATCCTCGCCACTGCACGCGAGCGCGATTTCATCGGCGACGTCTCCATGTTGCAGGGCACGTCGGCCCTGGCCACGGTGCGAGTAACCTCACCGGAAGCCGAGATACTCCAAGTGCCCGCGGCTGAACTCCGGCGCGCGTTCGCCGAATTGCCCGGCGTGAGCGAGCCTATCGTAAAGGCATTGATCATGCGTCGCCGCCGGCTCCGACGCGATCGCGAATTTGCCGGGTTGCGTGTTCTCGCGACGCGCGGCACACGCGAAGGACGTCAGCTTGATGATTTTCTCGATAAAAATCATATCCCGCACCGGTTTATCGAATTTGAAAGCGAACAGGGACAGGCATTGAGCAAACGTTTGCACTTAACCAGTCGCGATTTGCCCACGCTGATTACGACGGCCGGCGCTCCTTTACGAAGACCTTCACTGCGCGAAGTCGCGCAAGTGGCTGGTTTGCTTCGTCCACTCGCGTTCGAGAATGAAAACGAAATCATGTCGGACCTGACGATTGTCGGTGCAGGTCCGGCCGGACTTGCCGCGGCCGTTTACGCCGCTTCCGAGGGATTGCGCACGGTCGTTTTGGAAAGTTACGCCCCAGGCGGCCAGGCCGGTTCCTCGTCTCTGATCGAAAACTTTTTTGGTTTCCCGACCGGGATTAGTGGCGGCGATTTGACCTGGCTCGCGCAGCTTCAGGCGTATCGGTTCGGCGCAAAATTTTCCACGCCGGCGCAAGCGCTCTCGCTTCATTACGATGCCGCCGACGAATACCGCGCCTGTCTTCAAGTCGAAGGTTGTTCAGCTGTGCTCCGGACAAAAAGCGTCCTGATCGCGACCGGCGCGGATTACCGCCGGCTGGATGCGGAGGGGCGCGAACAATTTGAGAACATGGGCGTTTACTACGCTGCGACGGCAATGGAAGGTCAGATTTGTCGCGGAGAAACCGTCATCGTCGCTGGTAGCGGCAACTCAGCGGGCCAAGCCGCGATGTTTCTTTCCGATGGCGCCGCCAAAGTGTTGCTCGTAATTCGCGGAGAGAATCTCTCTAAAATGTCGAGCTATCTTTCACGACGGGTGGAAGCGCAAAAGAACGTCGAGATTCTCTATCACACGCAAATTCGAAAAATGTCTGGGAATAAAATGCTCGAAGAAGCCGAGCTGGAAAATACAGAGACGGACGAGCGGCGCGTTGTGCGAACACCCGCGATCTTTTCCATGATCGGCGCCAACCCATGCACCGAGTGGCTGCCACTCGAGATCGAGCGCGACGACAAAGGATTCATCAAAACAGGATCAGCCGTGGCGAACGCGCCGGCTTGGAAAGAGAACAAGCGCCAACCAGGCCCGCTCGAGACCAGTCTTCCTAATATTTTTGCTGCGGGCGATGTCCGGTCCGGTTCGGTGAAACGTTGTGCTGCTGCTGTCGGCGAAGGCGGGATGGCTGTTGCCGGTATTCAAATCGCCCTGGCCGCGTCAACCGATCGCGGTTAAGCCAGTTATTTCCGGCGAAGCCAATTGATTCCGTGCCGTCGATCTTTCTGTTAATCTGTTGAGATGGCGAAGCCTGGGGAAAAGACCGGCTCGACCGCGGTGCGACCGATCGCGCCGCCACCGCTCTCGCAACATCTGCGTGAGCTGGCGTCGCGGCCCCACGCATGGGCCGTGCTCGCGCGCAATCTGATTCCGGTTGTCGGCATCTACGGCTTTGGCTGGTCCGCTGCGCTCGCCGTGTTCAACTACTGGTTCGACGGTCTCACCGCGGTGGCCGCGATCGTTGCTGCGCTAATTCCGCGCGCGCTCCGCGAGACGCAGCCGAAATCGGCCGGCGCGATGTCGGTAGTGGTGAACCTCGTGCGCGGCGTGGTCACGTGGATTTTCCTCGTCGGCATAGTCGGTCTGCCGTACTGGATCGTGCTGATCCCGCTCCACGATTTGCTGCTCGGCGACGAACTGCGCCGCCAGCTCGCGCATTCCCCGGCACTCTGGTTAACCTTCGGCTCGCTCGCCGCTGGACATTTCTGGAAGACGTTCCAATCGGGCTATGATGTGATGCCCGACAACGAGCTGAAGCAGCGGGTGCGCTGGGATGTGTATCTCCTGATCTTGCGCGCACTGGCGATGTTCATGATGGCCGCTCACGGCCTCGCCTTCATTCTGGTGCCGCTGATGGCGCTGCTGCTGAGCTATTTTGAGATCTGGCCCGAGCGCGCGCTCGGTGCTGTCTTCGGCGATCCGTCGCGGCTGTACGAATACGATCCCGACGATCCTGCGTCGGGCCGGCGCCGACGCTGACGACCACCTTCTTACTTTGAAACTCGCTCACTGCCCACGTTCGTTCGCTGCTATCCGCGCACAGCTTTACTTTCTAGGGTCGCGATCCCATCGAGCTATTCTAATTCTTGATTTCGCTCGGCTTTCTCCTTCTTACTTCCTAACTCTTAATTCTGCCTTCCCTTCGCTACGCTCAAATAGATTTATTCTTCGCGAGTTCGGCGCGGGAAATGTCTAATCTCCTGTTCAGTTTACCCGCCGTGGCCGGCGAAAGCGTTCGGAGTTCAGACGCCACCCCAATTGCCCGACGCCACTTTCCACGGTTGAGGTTAACCGTTTGCTACTGCTCAGGCTCAGTTTTTCTAGTTCAGGCTCATTAAACCGGCACTGGCGGTGAAGCCGACTCCGAAACCGACGACCATCGCCGGGCCGGCCCATTCTTTTTTTCTGGCCAGCATGAATCCGGTCGAGGCGCTCGAAAGGTTGCCGTAGTTTTGCAGCACTTCGTAAGACTTATTCACCTTCGTCGAGTCGGCATCGAGATGAAGCTGCGAGCAGACGCCATCGAGAATCTTCTTGCTGCCGGTGTGAATCAAACAGTCATCAACCTGACTCAGATCGGAAACGGCTGAATGCGGATTGTGCAGTACACGGTTGACCGTTGTGACGGCGTAATGCGCGCCGCGCGCCGGCACGGCCGGTCGCATGAAGTATTGCGGCTTGCCCTTCAGCGACGAATGCGAGCTATTGTTGACCATCGACAAAAGGTTCACGTCTTCCGGCGAATCGTTCGTCAAGTGCGAGATGGGACCGAACGACGGCTTGCCTGCCTGACTCGTTCCCAGCAACAAGGCGACTGCGCCGTCACCGAACAACATCGATTGAATCACCAAAGTGGTCTCCGTGCGCTCGTGCTCAAAGCCGGCGTCGTCAAGCTGATCGTTCTTGCGCATCCGCGCGGTCCCGCGAAAGCCGTAGTATCCGTTGCGCAGCAGCGGCGCGACAAAAGGCGTGTGCGCTTCAGACATCAGCACCATCGCCATCTTTCCCGGGTTCGCCGCGAGATACCATTGCGCGACCTCGACCGACTTCAACATCACAGAACATCCCTGCGACTGCATGCTTACCGTAGCCATCGAGCGCGGCAGCAGCCCGTGCGTGCGCGACATCACTTCAGAAGCGAGACAAGGGAGCATCCGATCCGGCGTGTTCGTCGCCGCGATCAGCAAACCGATCTGCGATGGATCGCCGCCCCACTCCTCGATGCATTTGCGCGTGGCGTCGACTCCCATCTCGGTCGTCGAAGTGGTCATGTTCATCGGTGCGCCATTCAGAAAATCAGCGTAGTTGTCCATCGCGGAATAGCGATCATCCACGCCCAGAGTCCAAATCGTATTGATGAGCTCAGACGAGAGCTTGTGCATCATCGACGCAACCAAATCAGTAGTGCTGATTTTGTTTTCGGGGATTGCAGTGCTTGCTTGGACCAGGTTAATCATTGCCTTCTGCTCAAAACTTTTCTTAACAGGCTGAATGGCGCTTAGTCGCTTTAGCCCATCCTTGTTCATGTCATCGTCCGATTGTTGATTTAATTAGCTCATCCTTTCCTAAAGCTTTTGAAGGCGCACATTTCAAAAACATTGAAAGTTCTTGTCCCTAATACTTCGGCGCGAGGGGACACAGCGCAGCCTTGCGATGATCTAATGCCGATTAAGCCGACGATTGTGCTGGCGTGCGCGGGTTGCCTCCTTCTTACTTTGAAACTTGCTCACTGCCCGCGTTCGCTCGCTGCTACCACCCAGCGCGATCAGAACCCAAACCCTCCATTCCCCATGACCAACCTCCTCGTCTTTAACAGGCCTAACGAGAACCCTATTTTGGTGCGGAAGCGGCAACCAGTTTCTGGAACCGCGGATCTTTGCGCAGTGAATCAAACATTGGATCCAGCCGGAGCAACGCAGGAGTGATCGGCGGGTTGGCGGCTAGGGGCGCCTCATAGGGGATCGAAAGCAGCTTCTGTAAGGTGGAGATGGAGCGGTCGTGTTCGCCGATGCGGGCGGCCACCCGGGCGAGGATGTCTAGCGGCCTTGGACCGGTCAGCGCGTCTTTCTCAATCGTAATCATGGCGATCGCGCGCTCGGCTAGAGTCAGCGCAGCGGCGTTGTTACCAAGGCCCATATTTGTAAGCGCGAGATCTCCCATGAGAACAAAATTTTCAGGTTGTTCTTTTAAAAAAGGTTCCAGTTCGCCGCGAGCCTGAACCCAACTGTCGCGGGCGGCGACATGGTCGCCGGCAACTTCCTGTGCCCAGCCTAACCAAAAGCGCAGTTCGCCATTGTAGTAACCCAAAGCTTGATCAGGCTTGGCCAATATTTCCTTTAGCGCTGCAATGACAGCTGCAGGGCGGGACTCGAGGATTGCCTGGTAAACTTGTGTTTCCAATGCGTTGGCATAGTCAGCTCCCAGTCGGAGGGGAGCCAGAAGCGCCGAAGCACGCGGGAGGTCGCCCTCCGCTTGTGCAATTCGCGCCTTTAACACAAGAGTATCTATATCGTCGGGTGTGATATTGAGAATCTGCTCAAGCTTGCCCAGGGCTTCTGGGAAACGACGAAGGCAAACGTGGGAACGCGCGTGCTGAGACAGCAGGCTAATATTGCGTGGGTCGAGCTTCTCAGCTTCGTTGAAGTACGTATCGCTCTTGTCCCAGTTGCCTCGCCGCCGTTCGACATAGGCCAGAGCCTGAGGAATGCCACTGTTATTCGGTAGGAGGCGATATGCTTTCTCGAAGTAACCCACCGCAGTGTCGTAGTCCTTTAGGCAGGCGTAGTGATAAAGACCCTTGGCCAACACAGCCTCGCCAAGATTGGGCTGCAGAGCAAGAGCGGTTTCAGCCGCCTTCCGCGCTTCTTCACGGAGTTCGACTGTTGGTTGAAGACTCTGGGTGAGATAGCCACTCGCATCGACGTAAGAGAGTAGCGCCCAACCAAGGGCGAACTTCGGGTCCAACCGGACTGCGTCTTTGAGGTATTTCTGCGCGCCAAGGGAGTTTGCCGGTGTGAAGCCAGTTTTTAGCGTGTAAGCAAGGCCGCGCAGGTAGGCATCGTAGGCCTGAGGATTGTCAGTCGGTTTTGCGGCGATGATTTCCTTTTCCTGTCCCGTGAGTTTGGCTTGTAATTGATCGGCGATGGTTTTGGATACTTCACTTTCGACCGAAAAGATGTCGGTCAGCTTGCGATCAAACGTATCCGACCAAAGGTGCGAATCATTGGCCGCCTTGATCAGCTGCACGTTGACACGCACGGCGTCGGCGCTCTTCTGCACACTTCCTTCCAGAATGTGGGCAACGCCGAGTTGCTTTGCGATCTCGGGCAGGTTTTTCGGGGCGCTTTTATAATTCTGTGTCGAAGTTCGCGAGATCACCTTTAGGTCGGCGATCTTAGATAAGCGTGTCAGGATTTCGTCCTGTATTCCCTCGGCAAAATAAGCGTTCTCCTTATCACTGCTTAGGTTTTCAAAGGGCAGGACCGCAATCGATCGTTCCATCGGGGTGAAGGACCGCGTGCGTTGGTAGAACCAGGTCCCAAGCGCGAGCGCTGCGATTGCCAGCGTTAATGCCGCGCGCGCCAACACAGCTCGCCTGCGGCGCGAGCGCGCTTCAGGATTAAATCGCGCGTAGCAGCTGTGGACAGCAGAAAGTAACTCGCGCGCTGATTGCGGTCTGTCCTTCGGGTCCGGGGCCAGCATCGATTTCAGGAGCGAAATAACCTGTCCTGGAAGGTGCAGATTCCTGAGCTGTTCCAAGGGTAACTCACCGGTTTGTCTCGCGCGGATTTCTTCCATTGTACGTCCGACAAAAGGCGTTCGACCGCTAAGGAGATACCAAAGGGTGACCCCGAGCGAGTAGATGTCCGAACGCGTATCAATCGGTAGTTGCCCAGCGCCAGCGAACTGCTCTGGACTGGCAAAAGCCGGCGTCCCAATGAAGCCCGCCTGGGTTTGCTCGGCGGCAGGCTCTGCCTGAAGCCCCATTACTTTCGCCACTCCATAATCAATCACCTTGACCACGAGCGCATCGCTCGTGTCGGATTCGAGCATGAGGTTGGACGGCTTGATGTCACGATGCACCACACCGCAGACTTCCGCGACCGCTAACGCGCGTGCGGCTTGCTCAACAACTTGCAGGGCGAGAGCGAGCGGCATCGGCCCATCACGGCGGACACGGACTTCCAGTGTTTCGCCATTGACGAGTTCCATCGCATAGAAACACTCGCCATCTTGCTCTCCGTAATAAGTCACCTGGGCAACATTTGGATGATGAATGTTCGCAGCCGCGCGCGCTTCGCGCAGAAAACGCGACCGCGCGCCGGGATTCTGCGCCACTCTCCGATCGATGACTTTGAGGGCAACAGCCGAGTTCAACACCGTATCGCGAGCGCGGTAAGTTATGGCCATGGCTCCCGCACCGAGCTCGACCGGAAAACCATCCGCACCTACTTCCACTTCGAAGTGGGCGTATCTCAACGGTCCGGGTGTCAGTCGACCCCGACCTGCTGGTCTATCCGCCTCCTGGCCGTCCGCCAGAAAGCCAAGGCTAACAAGACAACGCAGGCACTCCCCATTCGGACCACATTGGGTCAGCTGCCGACCACATGTCGCGCAGGTCCCCGCGGCTCGAGGCTCCGTTGTTCCGAGACCGGTGCCTTTGTCGTCCATGCGTAAATCAACTCAAGCCACTAATATTTGATAGAGGTGGCGGAGCTCCGCATCGACATCTGCCGGATCAGAGACGGTAGTGGCCACTTCCGTTCTCAACGATTCGCGATAACGCAGGCGGAGACGCGAAAGCCAGGTGCGCAGCGTCGCGATTGGCACTCCGAGTCGAGCTGCGGCTTGCTCCTGATTCGGCGGCGTGACGCTTCCACCTGCGACGAACGGCCTTAGTTCTTCAAGCCACTCAGCTTTGCCCTCTGCCACAAATGCGTTCTGCAAATTTTCCCAGGCCCGGGTAACGATACCCGATGCCCAGACAAGATCGTAGGAACGGGCGTCGCTTAAGTGAGCAGTCGCCAACATCGCTGCCTCAGCTTCCGGCAGATGCTCCTCCATCGAGACTATCTGACGGCCGCCACCTCTCTTGAGCGCTCGGGCGCGATCATATTCGTTGAACAAGAAATTCTGGAGAGATCCCAAAAGGAACGTGCGAAGCCGGCCCTTTTGCTGATCCGCCCGGTTCAATGTGTTTTGCTCAAGCAGATGGGCAAAAAAACCTTGAACGAGATCCTGTGCATCAGCGGATGAATAACCGCGATGCCGAACAAAAGTGTAAAGCGGCGGCCAATAGGTTTCGCAAAATCCAGAGAGAGCCTGCTGGGCGGATTCTGCCGACTCTTCCTCGCGCGCACGCAACACCACAGTCCAATGCGTCGTTTGAAACGAAGCACCGCCCTCCTGCAGCGTTCCCGGAATTGCTTTCGTTTACGAAGCGTCGCTCAACGAACGTGATTTTGCGAGAACAAAATCGCGCGAGCTCTTTGACCGTCGTGGTCGCCGTCGCCTTTGGTCAGTATTGGGCGAGAAGTTCGTTCTCGCCGCTTCCGTTGTGCCCGGATAAAGACCTCTCGGATCCTTGCACGCTCATCTGGCTCAGCCCGGCGGTTCCATGTTCGCTCTGCTCTTGCGCGATGGCGCCTATGCTCAAGGCTGCAAAGGCTATTGCTACGGCCGCTGCCACTTTCGCTTCGATCGATAACTTCATATTGCGAATCACTCCTTGATAAGAACGACGGTTGATTTTCCGGTCATGTGTTCTGGGGGAAAGCTTTCAGAAGGGGTTCCCTCCAGCCGCCGCCGAAATTAAACGAAGCCATGCTGTATACCAGGAACCGATCGTGATTGCGGCCGGCCGCCCTAACGAGCGACCGCCAAGCGTAGCGCAACTGTTCACCTTGTCTGATGCAGCGTTCTTTCATATCCGCTCAAACACATGAAACCAACTGGCTGGACTCGGCGCCCTCCGGATTACGGGAGTCTGCGAAAACGCGAACAAAAGAGGCCTGCAGTCTCCGGGAAAGGAGGCTGCCACGCCGCGTCCAATAATCGAACCAGCCTAACGACGCATCCGCCAAGAGCTCAGCGCGGACAACTTCCGGGCAGAGATCCAGCAATTTACAAACATTCACGAATGAGTACGGCCAGGAAAAATCATTGCCGTTAATCCAACTGTGGGCATCGAGATACAGTTCACCCTTGACGCCCTTGGTCGCGCCGTGGAACCGGCGCAAATCGTAGGCTGTCTGTTTCAGCACACCGGCAGCCAGACTTTTCTCAGGCGTTGCCGCTGGCGGTTCGGCTGGAGGAGTAAAAAAATGCGGGCTGCAAGCGTTTTCAGATTCCGCATTTGAAAATGCATCCAGTTGGTCACGCGATAGCCGCGACGCCGGTTTTTCTCCCAGGTTTTCGCGCCCGGAATGGATCGGAAACAGCGCAAATTGATTGGTGAAATCACGTCTCTCACTAATGCGATCGTCTACTACGAGGTTCATATGGTTGTCGATTGATTGACTACTTCTTTCTCAAGATTCTGAAGGCGAACATTTCAAAAAAATTGAAATTTCTTTTGTCCAATGCTTTGGCGCGAAGGACGGCACGTTGCGTTGCGATGGACGTCTACGGTCTGATTCCGCCTTATTGCAGTCCTAATGGGAGGGGCTCAGTCAGGCACTCCTCCCCCGGAATTTGCGGGTGACACCCCGAAAACTTTGACTCACTCGCTCCCGATTGTTTCGGCCTCTCGGCTTAACCCATCTATGTCGCTCGCACCCCTGCGGCTCCATTCGCGAGCAGGCAGACGCCGCTAACCACCTCCGCCCGCGGCTACGGCGCGGAAAGCGGACAACACGAATCACCATCTCGTCGTTTTTGGCTTCGTGCGTTGAAAGCATAACCGGTATGCGTTTAGATTTGGTGCTTTGAAACGCCGTTTGCCTTTCATCATTTTCCTTTTTGTTGTGCTCATCGCAGCGCTCGCGGTGCACATCGACTGGACTTGGAAACGAAAACTCTCGCCTCGCGGCGGCCGTTATTTTTTCCATCGCGTCGAGCTGGCAGTGCCGTCGTTCCGCCAGTCCGATGAAAAATGGCGCGACGATCCGCTCGGCGGAGTCGAAGCCAACGGCACCCTCGGCGGCGAAGGTTGCGCCGTGGCCGCCGCGGCGATGGTGTTCAAGTTTTATGGCGTCGAAACCGATCCGCAGCAATTAAACTGGTTTTTAACGTCCGTTGACGGGTACACCGAGCAAGGCTGGATTTATTGGGATCGCGCGGCGTGGTTCGCACCCGACCGCATCCGGCACGTGTACGAAGACCTCGCCTCGTATCAGCTGATCGATTCGAACCTCGCTCACGAAAACCCCGTCATCGTACGGGTGCGGCTGCCAAACGGCATCACACATTTTGTCGTCATCGCGGGCAAGGACGGGTTCGACTACCTGGTGCGCGATCCCGGTGCCGGCGCTGCGAAAGGCTTTTACCCGTTGCGCGAGCTGGGCAGCGACATCGAAGGGCTACGATTTTACGAGCCGATCGCGAAATCGGAAAGGGTTGCGGCCGACACGGCCGCTACAACCCGCGGAGAACACGGAAAACGCTGACACGATTGCCGAGAGCAGATACAGGGAAGCGGAGTTTTACGTGAGCTCGGTTCTCACTTAATCTCGGCGTCCCAAACGGTTCCGCTATACTTGCCCACGCGATACGCGACTTTGACCCGATCGCTTTCGCGCAATTTTTCCCATTGCCCTCGATCGACGTGGGCTTCGACCGTACGGCCGTTGTCGAGCATCCGGACTTTTACGATCCATTGTTCGTGATTGGTCGCTCGCTCGTCTTTGATTTCCTCGCCTTGCTTCACAGCCGCGACGTAATTCTTCCCGATAACGACCGCGTCGCCGCTCTTCTTTTCGCAGCCGCCTACGCCCGTCATCAACAACAACGCAACGACACCGCACGGCACGATCGATCTTTTCATTCTTAACTTATCGCTCTTATCTACTTCTGGTCACGAATCACACGAATCACACTAAAACCTTCTTAATTCTTCGCGACACGCGGGCAGGCGGGACCCTGTAATTTTGGATTTTCTGGCGCCGCCGCTTTACCAATCGGCGTGGCTGTGGTATTTCCGCCGCTTTAAGTTTGAATCTTACTAAGAAAGGAAGAACAAACCCAAATGTCTAAATACAAAATCGCGTGGATGCCCGGGGACGGAGTTGGCCATGATGTGATGGAGGCCGCTCGTCTCGTGCTCGATCGCCTGAAACTCGACGCCGAATATGTTCCTTGCGATATCGGCTGGGAATTTTGGTGCAAGGAAGGCAATGCGCTTCCGGATCGCACCGTGAAGGCGCTAAAGGACACTACGTGCGCTCTCTTCGGAGCGATCACCAGTAAACCGCCGGACAAAGCAAAGGAAGAACTAGCTCCGGAACTGAAAGACAAAGGGCTTACCTACTTCTCGCCCATCGTAGGGCTGCGACAGTTGTTCAACCTCCATACAAACATGCGGCCGTGTAAAAGTTATCCTGGTAACCCGTTAAATTATCGCGGCAACAAGATCACGAATCCCAGCGGCGCGGATGTTCCGATCGATCAGGTGGTGTTCCGCGAAAATACCGAAGGCATGTACGGCGGCGTCGAGTTTTTCCCGTTGCCGGAATCGGTTTATACCGCGCTCTGCGCCAATCCGAAGATGAAGAAGTGGAAAGACAAAGCCGGTCTGGAAAATATCGCCCTCTCCACTCGCATCATGAGCAAGCAAGGTTGCACCAACATTTGCAAACAAGCGTTCGAGTTTGCCAAGAAAACCGGGCGCAACCGCGTCACTCTGATCGAAAAACCGAACGTGCTGCGGGAAACCGGCGGCTTGATGATGCGTTGCTTCCGCGACGTAGCCAAAAATTATCCGGAAATTCGCGCGGACGACGCGAACATCGATGCGATCTGCATGTGGATGTTCAAGAATCCGCAGGATTACTCTGTGCTCGTGGCGGAAAACATGTTCGGCGATATCGTCAGCGATTTGTGCGCCGGCCTTGTCGGCGGACTCGGGTTCGCGCCCAGCGCAAACTTGGGCGACAACTACGCTGTGTTCGAACCGACGCACGGCTCGGCACCGAAATACGCCGGCCAATACAAGGTCAATCCAATCGCGATGCTCCTGACCGCCAAGCTGATGCTCGACTGGCTAAAGGAAACCGAGATGGCTACGCGTCTTGAGTCCGCGATTGCTCGCGTCATCGCCGAAGGCAAAGTGCGCACCTACGATATGGGCGGCAAAGATTCCACACTCGACGTCGCCAGAGCCGTCGCCGACTACGCCAGTTCGTAAATCGGAAGATCGACATCTTCCTTTTCGCGGCACAGCCCGACCGTTTGTCGCGTCGTAATGTGATGAAGGCCGAAATCGGCGCCGCCCTAAACTAGCCGACCTCCGAACGCCCGCTTTTTTGCGCTTGGATCCCAGACAGCAACATTTCCGAGATTTCTTGGATACCCCCGGGTTGATGTAGGGACAAGTGGATTTCGCTTGTAATCTCCGATATTCGAATTACTGATACTAGTGACTTCTTCAGACGAGCGAATCAATTATCTAACTATTAATTTAAATACCCTATGAAGAACATCGCTTGACAATTCCCATAGGTGTAGTATCGTGTCTAAAGATGAGTATCAAACTAATTATTCAAGCCCAGGGACTCAACATTCAAGCCGCCGTTACCGACGCTGCCTTGAGCGAATTGATCCGGATCACACAGGAATATCGGGATCAGGAAGCGGACAGCGGCGGCGCGCCTTTGATGACTCCAGTGGATCAGCCGAAAGGATCAGCAACTCCCGGGGAAGAAGCAACCAAAGGCGTATTAGCTTCGTATGGCGCGGCTGAGCTCCTCAATCAATTGCGATGGGACACACATCCAGAGAAGATCCTCCTCCTGGCTGCATGGCATGAAGCACGCGGCGGTAGTGCGCCTTGGAAAAGCTCGGATATGGATTCTGTGTTTATGAATGCGAAAGAACGGCCGCCCGCCAATTTCCCCAGAGATATCAAAACGGCGATTAAGTCTGGATGGATACATACTCATACGCCCAGGACGTATTCGGTGACGAGAACGGGTTGGAATAAAATCTCCGAATCACTCTCGAAGCTCCAGTAAACTTATGCCCAAGCCCCCTCAAAAATATCAAGTTCTCCCTCTCCCGATTGTCGAGAAGACGGCAAGAAAGATCTTAAGCGACGAACAACGTCGAGCGGCGATTAACATCGCAGAAGAGCTCGAGGAGTTCCCAAACGTTCAGCATTTAGATTTGGACAAATGCGGCGAGGGTATCCGTGTCGCCTTCCGATCGCCGGAAATAAATAAGCGCGGTTGGTTGCGTGGGATATTCTGGATCGACGATAAGGAGCGGATCATCTATTTCGTTGATCTTTTCTGGAAAAAAACGAACAAGATCGCGTTAGCAGACGTGACGCGCGCAAATTACCGTATTCGTCGGTTGCGAGCCGAGTTGGCAAAGGGAATTAGGCCTTGGTCTAAAGCTGCCTAACTAAAGTAGGTCTGCGATATCGACGCCTAACGCTTTAGCGAGTTTCTGGAGCGTCTTATGCTGCGGTATGTGCTTGCCGGATTCAACAGCCGAAATCTGCGTTCGATGCAGACCGGTTGCATTGGCCACTTCGGCTTGCGTTTGAAAACCGGCCTTGGCTTTTAATGAAGCGTACTTTTTTATAAATTGCTTCCGTCGCTGCCGATCACGCTCACGAAGCTCAGCGTAACGCGGGTGAGATTGAGCATGCTCTTCATCCCACTGCGAAAGAGTTTTTGTCGGTAAGGCCATTGCTGCATTTATTATTAATTCGCGAAGAGTTTCTTCGATATTTCGCCGTTCATCCTTATCCTCTTCGCGATCATATTCGAAGCAGAGTGCGATAATATCCCGAATCCGTTGTTTTTCGTCCGCGGAGGTATCCTTGGCTTTTTGTGCCTTGACGGTTTCTTCGACCCGTCGTAAGGCCCGACCAAGCTCGGCGTCATTGGCAGCGATCGATTCCCCTACGATCTCTAGGATTTCCATGTGGACACAATATACCACTTTTCGTGACTTTTCAATACATTTTTATATCTTTTGTCTCGATACCAGAGCTTTGACTCCTTCCTTGAGCTGGTGTCCGTACTCCGCACTGTCGAAGTGCCCTTTCGAATTCTCGACGAGTCCGTCGATGCCGATCTTACCGGAACTGCGCCATCGTACCGACTCCGCGCGCCGACCGATGCTGTAGGCGCCCATCGGCTTTGCGTCGGGGTGTGGCGTTCTTTTCATTAGATCGTCTTCCACGTGTCGACGGAATTCTTCGCCGAAAAAAATCCGTTACTTCACATTTGCGATCTTTACGATGCTGCCTTTTGCCTGCGGGTCCTTTGGATCTTTTACCACCGTCACGTATAATTCTTTCTCGCTTTCGGCGAAGGCGACGTTTGTTGTGCCGTCACCCGCGGCGATCTCGAATACGTGCAGAAGCTTGCCCTCAGGAGATATCTTCAAAATCTTACCGCCGAACCATTGGGCAACATAAATGTTACCCTTACTGTCGATCTTCATGCTATCAGGTCCAATCCACCAGGATTCGACCTTGTTTGGTGTGAGAAGGTTGAGCAGAGCAAAATTCGATCGGTCGCTCAACGAGCCGTCGGCATTGATCTTGAATTTCAACATGCAGTTTCCGACGGTTTCGCTGACGTAGAGGGTTTTTTGGTCAGGAGAGACGCCTATTCCGTTGGCGTAATTGAAATCGTCCGCTACCTCGCCCCATTGCTGGCTGCCAGGCGCCAGATAAAGAATTTTTCCCGCCACGGAAGTTGGCAGGTCTTTGTACGGGCCAAAGACCGTGGCATAAGCACCGCCGTTGGCGGTCACCACAATATCATTTATGCCGCCGTCGAATGGCTTGCCGTTTTTGTCGGCATCCCAACGGCGCAGCTGTTTGCCGGTCATGTCGAGTTCAAGGATGGCGCCATGCTCCTCGGTGCACGCGAGCAGGAATGTCTTCTGTTTCGTGAGCGCCAACCCGTTATGGCCGCAACCCGGGGTGTGATTCAACACGGTGGTCGTTTTGCCATCCCATTTCGACAGCGTATTGGAGACCCAGCCAACGTAGTAAAGGTTGCCATCAACGTACAACGGACCCTCGGGTCCAAGGATATTGTTGACGATGGAGATTTCGTCGGCGCACGCTGCAGTAGCAGCCAACATTGCGCCAACGGCGAAGCAGATAATTTTACTTACCCTCATTTTGAATCCTTTCGGTTGAGTTAGCGTTGCCTAACTAGTCGACTCCGTGCTTGAGCTGGCGCTCGTGTTCCGTGCTGTCGAAGTGACCTTTTGATTCTGCGATGAGTCCGGCGTTATCAAATTGACACCGTTTGTGGCCGCTGATGCGAACGCGTTTTCGCAGATTGTTCATGTGCCTGTCTTCGGTCCGACGATTTCGCGTAGTTTGTAGGTTGAGTAAGCCTTGGGCTCAGTGCCTTTGGCGATAATCGCGTCGACGACGCGACCAAACTCTTCTGTGTGCCAATGTCTTCGCTCTCCCCACCATTGTTGTATGCCGGGATAGGCAATAAAATCGCTCAGCGTCCGCTCGATCTTGCCCCATGCCGATGCCGTGAGTATGCCGTCGCGATGGGAGAAATACATTGCTTCGAAGTGGTTGAAGAAACGGTTGAAGAACGCACTGAACCTGAGTTTCGAGACAGGATCGAGATCGGCGAAAGATTGTACGCCTCGAAGAAAAATTGCGCTGAGCTCGGCGCTATCGTGCAGAGCGCATGTCAGATCGCCCCACTGCACCGTGAGAACATTGACCGCCGACTGCCGGCGTTCTTTGGTCTGCTCTCGGATTTGAGTGGCGAGATAAATAAGAGAAGGAATTCCGACAAACACGGCCGCCAGCTGCCCGATCGCTGTAAGCATTTCCCAGTTCATAGCGCTTTAAATTCCGATCATCCCTGGTCGACAAGAAACGCGGGGTGAAGATTCTTGAAGTTACCTTTCGCAAGCAGTTCCTCGACGTACGAGACAAATCCGGAGTTGAATATTTCCTTCGCGTTCGCCCACCAGAGACGACCGCTGTTACTCGCGAGAATCGATATGTGAGAGCGTTCAAAGCCTTCGATGACTGCAGCATCGACGAAGCCCAGTTCCCGCTGGAAATAAACGCCTTCAAACCGCCGAAAAGTCATGATGAACCAGAAGTGCATCCGCACCCGTTCCACTTCGGTGAGAGTCTCAGGTCCGGCATTGGCCTTCAACATCAGTGGGACCATGTATTCGTTTTCCACTGCAGCCTGCGCGGTCGCGCTTAGATTGTGAACCAGGCTCTCAATCGACGAAGACCGAACCGCCTTTGTATTTTGGCGAATTTGCATCGCGAGATAAATCAGCGTCGCGATCACACCAAGCGCCGCGAAAAGATTTGCGACCGCGCCTATCGCTTCCCAATTCAACGTGACGGTTGAAACAAGATTAAGCGCGCTGGCGATATCGAGATGCATCAAATGATGCTTAGCGAACTAGCAGATCCAGCTGGCGCGCATCCAGACCGGCCTCGCGATAGTAATTCCGAGTCAGCTCGAGAAGAGTGAATCCATCCTCGTAGGCAGCAAAGTTACCGTTCACCGCTTTGTCCAGATAGATGAGGCCGCCACCAACTACGAACAGCGTCATCATCGGCTCAGGCGAGTCCTCAGTAATCACCAGCGTGTGAGCTTCACCGGCGGGTTCGTAGATATAAGTTCCGGGCTTTGCAATCCAGTCATGCTCCAGGTATCGCCAGTGACCGCGCATGGTATAGCCATGAACGGTGCCAACATGGTAGTGAGTTCCCACCATCGAGCCCGGGAGACCTTTCAGAACGACGCTGAATCCTCCAGATGTGACGTTAAAGGCGCAGGGCTGGAACCAGACACCATTCGCGTAAGGAACCCAAAGACGATCATCTTCCAGGTTGATGTTCGTAATGAAGTGTTCGCGGCTCCTTCGATTCGGATCGAGACCGTCGGTGAAATTGCTGAAGGCGGTGATCGGCATATGTCTCCTTTTGTGTGTCAGCTTCTGTGGTTATCCCGTCCGGCTTGAAATGCCAGTGCGGCTCGCACTACTTTTTCTCGGGAGCCGCTGGCGCTGACGTCGGAAGATCGGAATTCCAGATATCGGCTACGACCTTCCATGTCCCGTCCGCCTGTTTTTCCCAAACCTCGACGTATTTGCCACGGTCCTTGACGGGCTTACCGCTGGCGTCAGTCATCGTCTCTTCGTAGGTGCCGCTGACGTAGGCGAGGTCGCCGGCTTTCGCTACTTCCACCTTGGTCGCCTTCCAGCTGATGGCAGCGCCGGGAGTCGTCAGCATTTCTTTCCAAGCGCTCCGAATCGACTCCTTTGTCGTTGCCGCCGAAGCGTTCGGAGGCATCACTACTGCGGATTCGGCGTAATACGAGACTGTTTTGTCAACGTCTTTGGCGCCCGCCGCCGCTGACCATTTGGCATCGAGATCGCGAAGAGCTTGTTCGATCTTCGTGTCCGCCGCTGCCGCGGTGCCGGCAAATGCGAATGAAAGCAATGCAATGCAACCGGACAGGAATAATGATTTTGTCTTCATTGCTTCCATCGAGCCCGGAATCGAACGTAGCGTCAATGTTTTTCGAAACACGAATCAGGAAGCCAGGAAATCAGGAACAAATCGATTTCTCGACGCGCCGGCGTCCGCGTAAGGTTATTTGTTATTCGTTAGCGACCGCGGCAACCTTGTAAACATTGCGCCGCTTTAGCTCGGCAAACAAAGAGGACTTGCGCTCGTTCATAGCGAGATTGGCAAACCTATTTTCTCGAGCATGGATTTGTAGCGGGGATCACCACGCAAACCGCGCATGAGCGGATCGATGAGAAGACTGAGTGTCCCAGTATCATGATTATCGAACGAGATTTGCAACCACTCGAAGGCTTTGTCCGTCTCTCCGCGCCAAGCGTAGACCTCAGCGATCTGGTAGGCCAACAAGTTCCTGTCCCTGGCGATCATCTCCGATAGAGCTGCATCGGCGGCGGGTCGGGCCCCGCGCGCATAATGCGCGAGTGCAAGTTCGAAACGTCGGTAAGCTTCGTTAGGCTCAAGCTGCGCTTCGCGCAGAGCCGTCTCACCATCGCCGCGCTGGATCGCCACGAGCACCTGCCATCGGTGGCTGGCGGCGCCAGTCGGTTGCAGTTCTGCCGCCTTGCGCGCCTCAGCATCCGCCTCGTCCAGTTTTCCTTCGGCTAGGAGAATGCGGGCGAGATTGCCTCGCGCTACAACAGCAAGCGGATCGAGTTCGATCGCCTGGCGGGCTAGCTTCTCGGCTTCTTGAATCTGACCAACATAGACCAATACGCGCGCAAGTAGATCGTTCGCGGTCGGATTTGCCGGCGCAAGTTCATTCGCGCGTCTTAGTTCGGCCAAGCCTTCGGAAAACTTCCATTCGGAAAAAAACCGAACCCAACCCAAAGCTGCGTGTGCCTCAGCGAGATTCGGGCCGACCTCGACCGCCTTCTCGGCATCATGCTTCGCCGCAGCCCAAGCGTCCTTTTTTTCCCCGATAGCCAAATCACCGATGAAGGTCCACGCTTCAGACCGCTCCGCATAGGCCAGGGCGTAATCAGGATCAATTCGAATCGCCTGGTCGAAGAACCCAACCGCCTTCCGATAGTCGTCCAAATTTCGGCGCACGAAATAAAAATGGCCTTGAAGGTATGCGTTGTGCGCTTCCACGCTTTTGGTCGATGCATTGGTAGCGGGGTCTTTTGCGCCGCGCAATGTCAGTTCCAGCGAGGTCGCAACAGCATTCGCGATTTCGGCCTGCACCGCAAAGATGTCCTTGAGTTCACGCTCAAAAGTCCGTGACCAAAGCTGGATTCCATCGGCGGCATTGATTAGCTCGGCGACAATCCGCACTCTCTCGCCTTGTTTTCGCACCGTCCCTTCCAGTAGCGTGCTCACACCCAGCTTCTCGCCAATGGTTTTCGGTTCCTCTTTTGTGTCTCTGAAACGGAAGGAAGAACTGCGGCCGACCACCTTGAGTTCTTTAATTTGACTCAACGCTGCGATCAGCTCTTCCGAGAGGCCATCCGAAAAATACTCGTCCCTCGGATCACCACTTTCATTCAGGAGCGGCAAGACTGCGATCGATTTTGCCGGCAATCCGCTGGAAGACCCACTGCTGCTGTTCCGCGCCGTGTAGCGTCCGAGAAAAAATAACCCAATCGAAATCGCGCCAGCGATGACCACTATGTAAAGCCATGCGTGATGCTTGGAACGCCGACTCGGCGCGGCATCGGCCGCTTCCGTTCGCTTCAGCCCTTCCGGCGTGAGCTCAAATGCCCATGCGATCACGAGCGCAATTGGAAATCCGATCACGATTGTAAGCACCATTAATCGGACGGCCCAGTTCGGAATGTCGAAGACCGGAAAAACTTGCGCGATACCTTGAGCGAGGGCCCAGCCGGCGACGATGTAAGCAACGGCAACTTTGTAAACGTTGCGCCGCTTCAGCTCAGCGAAGAAGTTGTCGATCTTCATAGGTTCGAGCCAAAAACTTTTTGTACCAGCGCCTGAAAACGCGGCTCGTTGCGCATACTGTCGTAAATCGGATCCACCTTTAGCAACCAGCAGGCGCTTTCCTGATTCTCGTAAGCTTTGTCCAGCCAATCCAAAGCTTTCTCCTTTTCTCCGAGTCCGAGATAAATCGCAGCGAACGCTGACGAATTGACGTATTGCCGTTTTGCCTGCGCTTCGAGTTCGCGCAAGATCTGTTCGGCTTTCGGTCGATCTCCAGAGATGGCATACGCGTAGCCGAGGAGTCCTTGATACCATGCGCCGGTAATATTGATTTTACTTTGTTGAAACTCCGCGATTGCGCCGGCCGTGTCGCCTTTCCCAAGAAGGCAGCGGCCTAACAAATTATGGGCAAGCGTTGAAGTCGGATCCAGTTCCAGCGTCTTTCTGACTTGGACCATCGCATCATCATATCGACGCGCGTGATACAGGTAGTAGGCCAGGGCGGATTGAAAGAACGAATTCAGCGGATCGAGTTCGATCGCTTTTTTGTCTTTCGCGATCGCCTCGTCCAATCGACCAACGCCGCCCAGAAACCATGCATATATTTCATACGCCCATGCCAGATTAGGATTTAGTTTGATGGCGCGATCGAATTCAATCTGGGCGTTCCGCCAATCGAAAGCACCGCCAAGAGCGCAAGCAAGGGAAAGGTGTGCTTCCGGCAGTTCCGGGTCGAGCTCAAGCGCTTTTTGCGCGAACTCCTTCTCTTTAACTACCGCTTCTTTGCTCGGCATTACGACTCCTCCCATATAGGCGTAGGTGTCGGCAAGGCCGCAATAGGCCAAAGCATAGTTGGGATCGAGTTTCAGCGCCTGCTCGTAATAGCGGATCGAGCTGGTCCAGCCGGCTTCGCTGTATTTGCCAAACTCGTAGCGTCCCAGCAGATAGAGGCGATGAGCCTCCGGATTCTCTGTCGGCTTCTTCGCCAAAGCGCGAGCCGCTTCGACCCCTAATTTTACTTGCAACGCTTGGACCACGCGCTTGGCCACGTTGCTTTGAAACGTAAGTATGTCCTTTAAGTCGCCGTCATAATCTTCGGACCAGAGATGATAACCGTCGGCCACGTTGATGAGTTGAGCGGTGACGCGCAGCTTCTCCCCGGCTTTGCGAACGCTGCCTTCCAGCACCGTCCCGACGTGCAACCGCTCGCCGACTTCATGGAAAATTTCCTCTTCGTTCTTTCCCTTAAACGCGAAGCAAGATGTTCGCCCGGGGACACGCAATCCCGGCACCTTCGCCAAGACGTTAATCAGTTCCTCAGTCATGCCGTCGCTCAGGTATTCGTCGTCCTTATTGCCGCTCATGTTTACGAACGGGAGCACGGCGATGCTTTTTTCCGGGGTCGCCGAACCGGTAGGCGGTGGCCCAACAGGTGCGTTTCTCTTTCCAGAAAGTTCGTCCTTCAACTCATCGGTGATTTTCTTGGCAACCGCGCTCTTGATGGTATCGGCCAACGATGATGATGCAGTGGCGCTCGGTTGAGGCGATGTTGTTAACCCGGGTTTTTCAAGCGTGCGCATGATCGCGGGCGCAAAAATCACTGACACAATGGCAAGCGCGATGAGTAATCCCGCTAGGATGAAGATCGCACGTGCGAGTGGAGAAAGGCCTTTACGCGCCGCTGTCGTAGTTGAGCGAACGGCTCCACGCACTTTCCCGATTCGCGTCGGCGGGTTAGGATTGCCAATTGTCTCGGCATAAAGATTAACTAACGAGACAACGACTCCGTGTTTCACTTCCACGTCGCCCAGTTCGTGAAGATACGGCTGCCAACGGCGCTGTTGTGCGAGATCGTCAGCGACGCGTTTACTAATGAGAATGTGGCCAGCATCCCCGCAATCCATCACTCGCTGCGCGATGTTGATGCCTACGCCGGCAATGTTTTCGCGCTCGTTTGCATCCTTCACTTGATGGACCGGGCCGCTGTGGATTCCCATTCTCACCGGCAGACTTGGCTGCGCGCGCAAAGCGTGGCTGATCTCCAGGGCGCATTCGACCGGCTCTTCCACTGACCCGGTGAAAACCAGCGCCATGCCATCGCCGGTTGGCAAAATGGTAAGCTGTGCCGCGGCCGCGGCTGCGCGCGCCGCTTCAGTGTTGCGCACAATCTGATTCAACTCCTGAAGCGCTTCCGATTGTTCGTCGGTCAGCAGCTTGGAATAGTCGACGATGTCCATGAAGAGCACGTGCGCGATCTCCAGACGCGACCTGGTTTTTGATTCATCCGCCATATGCGATTACGAAATATTCTGCCGCTTCAGCTCGGCGAAGAAATTGTGCTGATTCATTTCGACGCGGTCGCTGATCTGAATTGTGAAGCGGGAACAATTTTCTCGGCGAGCGCTTCGAAGCGCGGCTGACCGCGCAGGTCCTCAAGCATCGGATCAACCCTGATCGTAATGATGTCATTGGCGGCACCCTCGCGATACGCTCGCTCCAACGCATCGATGGCGCGCTCCTTGTCGCCTAATGCAATAAACATGAGCGCGAAACTGTAGGCGGAGACGTATCGAGATTTCGCCTCTTCAGTCATGCGCGACAGAATTTTTTGCGCTTCGTCGTGTTGTCCGATTCGCGCCTGCGCTTGGCCAAGGAAAGCCAGCGCCTGTGGATCGTCGTCTAACTCGACCGCTTTTTGATATTCGGCGATGGCCTTGGTTAAATGTCCCTGAATTTGATATATCT
>Ga0209474_10000522_pt1 | contig 41939 bp, 32 predicted proteins | sample GraSoiAngelo_145_FD_185902 | JGI IMG/M metagenome (GOLD analysis project Ga0209474, IMG submission 185902) | Grasslands soil microbial communities from the Angelo Coastal Reserve, California, USA - 14_1009_05_20cm (SPAdes) (version 2) | ecosystem: Environmental > Terrestrial > Soil > Grasslands...
TTTCCTGGCGAAGGCCCGCGGGAGCGATCCCGCGGGCCTTCGCATTTCTCGCCACCTGTGGTTTGAAGCCGGGCTCGTGAACCGAATCCGCGTCGGCCCGCACGACCTCGAATACGCGTCCTGGGGCCCGTCCGGTGGGCCGACCCTGGTGCTCCTCCACGAGGGGCTCGGTTCGGTCGCGATGTGGCGCGACTTTCCCGAGAAGCTCGCGCGGGCTTGTGGCCTCCCCGCCTTCGCATACAGCCGCAGCAACTACGGGACATCCGCCGCGACCGCGGCGCTTCCGCGCCCGGTCCGGTACATGCACGACGAGGCCCTGCTGCTTCCCGACGTGCTCGAGGCGGCGGGGATCTCCGATCCGATCCTCGTCGGCCACAGCGACGGCGCGTCCATCTCCATCCTCTACGCCGCGGAACACCCGGTGCGCGGCCTCATCCTCGAAGCGCCCCATGTCTTCGGCGAGGAGGTGAGCTTCGCCAGCATCGCCCGCGCCAAGGAGGCCTACGAGAAGGGCGGCTTGCGCGAGCGGCTTGCGAAGTATCACCAGAACGTGGACGCAGCCTTCTACGGCTGGAACGGCCCCTGGCTCGATCCGGAGTTCAGGAAGTGGGACCTCACCGATCAACTCCCCCGCATCTCCGCCCCGATCCTCGTCGTCCAGGGGCTCGCCGACGAGTACGGCACCTCGGCGCAGGTGGAGGCGATCCGCCGGGGAGCAGGCGGGAAGGTAGACGCTGCACTGCTCGAAGGGTGCGGCCATTCCCCGCATCGCGAGAAGCCCGAGGAAACGCTCGCCGCGATGCAGGCGTTCGTCCGCTCGGTAGCGTGACGGGCGAACGGGCCCGGGTCCTGACGGAAGGCCTACCGTAAGGGCGGTGAGACCCTCCCTCTGCATCGCCGTTGCGCTCGCATTCGCGTGCGGCAGCAGCGGTCCCCAAGGCGCCGCCTCGACCGTGCCGCCGGGACCTCCCGATGCAGGTCCGCCGCCGCCCCGCGCGGAACCGCCCGGACCCGAGATCGCCGGCTGCCCGATCTTTCCCGCCGGAAACGATTGGAACCGGGACGTGTCCGCCGATCCCGTCGATGCGCGCTCCGATGCGCTCCTGCGCCACATGGGCGCGGGCGCCTTGAGCCTGCACGCGGACTTCGGCGCCGATCCGAAGTCCGGTATCCCCTACGTCGTCGTCGCTGCTTCGCAGCCGCGGGTCCCGATGACCTTCACCTTCGCGTCGCAGAGCGATCCCGGGCCCTATCCGTTCCCCGACGATGTGCCGATTCAAGGCGGCCGCGATGCGCCCGGCGACCGGCATGCGGTGGTGGTCGATTCCGGCCGGTGCCTCCTCTACGAGACCTTCGACACGCATTGGCTCGGTCCCGGGCTCGGATACCGCGCCGGCTCGGGGGCTCTCTTCGACCTGCGCACCGGAGCCCTGCGCCCGGATGGTTGGACGAGCGCCACCGCCTCGGGGCTTCCCATTCTTCCGGGACTCGCGCGCTACGAGGAGGTCGCCGTCGCGCGCGAGATCCGGCACGCGCTCACCTTCACGGCCGGGACGGCCGCCCGCGCATTCGTGCACCCCGGCACCCATCCCGGCAACAGCGACGCGCCCGACGCGCCTCCGATGGCGACGCGGATCCGGTTGCGGGCCTCGTACGATCTCTCGCGCGCGACGGGGATGTCGCGCGTGATCCTCCTCGCCCTGCAGCGGTACGGGATGTTCCTCGTCGACGAAGCGGAAGGATCCTTCGCCGCGATATCTGGTGCGACCGACTCGCGCTGGGACGATCGCGACCTCGATCAGCTGAAGGAGGTTCCCCTCAGCGCGTTCGAAGTGGTGCGGCTACCGCCGGTTCTTACGCGGTAGAATCGGCGCATGAGCCCACAAGAGGTCGTGGTCCGCAGCGCCGGCGACGGATTCCGCCAGGACGTCGAGGCCGGGGCGCACCGCATGATCGTGGACGAGCCCGTTTCGTTCGGAGGCACCGACCTCGGCCCGTCGCCGTACGCAATGCTCCTCGCCGCGCTGGGCGCCTGCACGGCGATGACGCTGCGACTCTACGCCCGCAACAAGGGATGGCCGCTGGAGACCGTCGAGGTGCGCCTCTCGCACGACAAGATCCACGCCAAGGACTGCGTCACCTGCGAGACCAAGGAAGGAAGGCTCGACCGGATCGAGCGCGAGGTCATCGTCGGCGGTCCGCTGAGCGAGGAGCAGCGCAAGCGCCTCGGCGAGATCGCCGATCGGTGCCCGGTCCACCGGACGCTGACCTCGGAGATCCACATCCACACGCGAGTGACTACGCCGAGCTTGTGAGTTTCACCGCGTGCCCGCCGGAACGGTCACTGCTGCGGCGCCTTCGCTTGCATGGCCTCCCCCTGCGCGTCGCGCACTTCCACCGCGCCGAGTCCGAGAGACCCTAGCGCCTTGCGCGTCTCGGCCAGCGGTCCGACCACCACGATGGCCGCGCGATCGGGATGAAGCCGCTCGCGAGCCGCTCTGGCCACGTCCTCCTTGCTAACCGCGGACACCTGCTGGGAGTACGTCGCGAAGTAGTCGGGCGGCAGGCCATGGGCGAAGGCGCGGGCGAAAAGCTCGGCCACGCTCTCTCCGCTCGTGAAGCGGGCGGGGATGGTGTGCAAGAGCGATTCCTTGGCGTCGGAAAGCTCGGCGTCGGTCACCTCTCCCTGCTGCATGCGCCTCAGCTCACGAAACGTTTCGGAGAGGGCCTCTGCGGTGTGGTCGGCCATGACCCCGCTCTCCGAGATGAAGGGACCCGCCTGGCGGTGCTCCTCGAAGAAGCTGAAGGCGCCGTACGACCAGCCGTGCTCGGTGCGCAGGTTGATGTTGAGCCGCGAGTTGAAGCTGCCGCCGAAGATCAGGTTCATCACCCGCGCGGCGAACCGGTCGGGGGCGGCGCTCTCGATGCCCAGCTCGCCCACGAAGATCTGGGATTGCGGAGCGCCAGGCCGATCGACGACGATCACCGTCCGCGGCGCGCCGGCCGATGCGGGCGCCTTGGTACGCGCCGCCGGCACCTTCCCCGGCCGCCAGCCGCCGAACGATTTCTCCAGCAGCGGCAAGAGGGCGTCGCCGTTCACGTCTCCCGCGACCACCAGTGCCGCATTGTTGGGACGGAACCAGGTCTCGTGCCATTTCATGAGCGTGGGCGGCTGCAGAGCGGCGATCGACCGCGCCGTTCCTTCGGAGGGATAGGCCCAGGGATGCTTCTCGCCGTAGATCGCGCGGCGGAGGACGCGCTCGGCCACCTGGGCCGGATCGTCGAGAATCTGCGCGATCTGTCCAAGGCGCTGCTCGCGGACCCGCTCGACATCGGCAGGCCGGAAGGCCGGGTGCAGCGCGACGTCGGCAAAGATCTGCAGAACTTCAGGGAGCGTCGAGGAGAGCGCGGTCACCAGGACCTCGGACGAGTCGGCGTCGGCCTCGGTCCGGTAACGCGCCGCCAGGTTCTCGAAGGCGCGGGCGATGCCGACCGAGTCGCGGGTCTGCGTCCCCTCGTCGAGAGCATCGAGAACGAAGGAGGCGAGGCCGGCCTGCGACGGGCCTTCCGTGTCGGAGCCGCTCTTCACCACCAGGTCGACGGTGACGAGGGGCACCTCGTGGTACTCGACGATCCAGACCGGAAGGCCGTTCGAGAGCTTGGCGATGCGCGGGACCGGCGCGTGGAAGGAAATGGCCGCGGAGGGCGCGGGCGGCTGCGCGCGGAAGGGCGCGTCCGGAGTTCCTTGCGGCTCGGCCCCGGCGGGCGGCGCTTCCGTCCTGGCAAGGCCGCCATCGGACACGCCGGCATCGGACGCGGCGGGAGCGGTGCGCTCCGGCGCGGGAGGCTTGCTCGCGCACCCAGCGAGGAGCGCCATGACGAGGAGCAGGCGGCTCATCGCGTCGCTCCTTGCTCGGGAACGACGTGCAAGGTCACCCGCGCGTCGTCCGCCAGCCATTGCTCTGCGGCTTTTTGCACGTCCGCCGCGGTCACCGCCTGCGCGCGGGCGATCTGCTCGCTCAAGAACCCCGGGTCGCGCCTCCACATCTCGAAGTAGTTGAGCAGGTCCGCCTTGCCGCCACCTCCCACGTTCTCGAGCGAGGAGAAGAGCGAGGCGACGAGGTTGCGCCGGGCGCGCAGGAGCTCTTCCTCCGAGGGGAGAGCGTCGCGCAGCTTGGCGATCTGCGCAGCGAGCGACTTCTCCACTTCCTCGGGGGAATGCCCCACCTGCACGGTGGCCTCGATCTCGATCTCGCCTCCGAGCTGGGCCGGGGTGCTGGTGGCGCTCACGTCCTGCGCCACGCGCTGCTCGTGCACCAGCGCCTGGTAGAGCCGGCTCGACTTGCCGGCGCCCAGGATGCGCATGGCAATCTGCAGCGCGTCGCCCTCGGTCGGCCTGGGTCCCACCCAGCCGAAGATCACCTTGGAAAGCTGCACCTGATCACCCAGCTTCTCCCTGCGCGGCGCCGCGCGGAGGGCGGCAGCCTGCTGCAGCGCGGGCGGCTCCGGCCCCCGCGGAATGGGGCCGAACCACTTCTCGACGATGGGCTTCACCTTGGCGGGGTCGAAGTCCCCGACCAGGGCCAGGCTGGCGTTGTTCGGCGCGTAGTACGTGCGGAAGAAGGCGCGCACGTCGTCGAGCCGTGCCGCTTGCAGATCGGCGTGCGATCCGATCACTGCCCCGAAGTACGGGTGCGGCGAGGGGAAGAGCAGCTCGACCAGCCGCACCTCGGCCTTTTGATACGGCGCATTCTCGATGCTCTGCCGGCGCTCGTTGCGCACCACCTCGCGCTGGGTGTCGAGCTTCTTCTGGTCCACCGCGTCGAGGAGGAAGCCCATCCGATCGCTCTCCAGCCAGAGCGCGATCTCCAGCCGATCGGAGGGCATGGTCTCGAAATAGTTGGTGCGATCGAACTCGGTCGTGGCGTTGAGGTTGGTCGCGCCGTTGCGCTCGAGATGGTTGAAGAAGGCGCGCTCATCGCCGGTGACGTGCTTCGTCCCCTGGAACATGAGGTGCTCGAAGAGGTGCGCGAAACCGCTCTTTCCGGCCCCCTCGTTGGCCGCGCCGACGTGGTACCAGACGTCCACCCCGACGACCGGAGCGCGGTGGTCCTCGGAGAGGATGACGGTGAGGCCGTTCGCCAGTTGATACTTCTCGAACGGTATGCGGGGAACGTCGGCTGCGGCGAAGAGCAGTGCGAGTGCGAGCATGGAATCTCCCGGCCGCGGGGCATAGCGCGGCCGGGAGCCGCTCGCAAAGCTTCTATCTTCTATCGAGCCCGATAACTCTCGACGGCAATGACCTGCGTACCGGCAGCGTGATCGCCCAGACGGCGCCCGCCGTCCGCCGCCATCGCCGCGACGGGCTCGACCAGCCAGCCGATGTACGGAATGACATTGGTCCCGGCCATCACCAGCTGGCGCAGGGCCGACTGCGCCCGGTTGCAAGGAGCGTTCGTCTCCAGATGGACGACCATGAGCCCGAGCCTTCTCTTGCCGATGCTCTGTCCGCGCTCCTGGCCGTCCTTGACGAATCCGTAGTACGCCGCCCAGAGGAACGCCGGCGCTCCGGCAACGACGCCGACCAGGATCGCCATGCCCGCGGACCCGGCCCAGCCCGCCGCCGCCGTCAGCGCGCCGGCGACGCCCAGCGGGCCGCAGGCGATGGCCGCATCGACCAGCGTGGCAAGCAGACGACGGTCGAAAGGGGCCTTTGGATACGCCGCATTCATCATCTCACCCTCCTCGCTTCGCATTCGCGGAAGCTGGAGGCGAGCCAACCACGAACGGTCTTCGCGGGTTGAGCGGTCAACTGACCGATGCGGCGAAAACCGGCGGAGAACTCGATTGCCAAGGTACTGTCGCAACCGTGTCCAAACTCCAGCGTGATTCACTCCAGAACAGCACCTTCCTCGTCATGTTCGCGTTGGGCGCCTACCTCTTCTGGCGGACGCTGGAACCGATCTGGATTCCGGTCTTCCTCGGGTTGACCATCGCCGTGGCCGTTTTCCCGCTACAAGAACGGATGCTGAAAGGGCGGCTCGGGAGGCAGCCGGGAATCGCCGCGGCGCTGCTCACCGCGCTGGTGCTGGCGATAGGAATCGGAATCCTCTTCTTCCTCGTGGTGGTGGTCGGAAGCCGTCTCGTCGACTTCCTGCGCGAGGCGGCGGATCGCTACCAGCAGAAAGGGGCGACCGGCCTGCTCGGCGACGACCTGAGCCAGCTGCTCTCCCGATTCGGACTCGATCCGGCCACCGTCCAGAAGCGCATTGGCGAATTGACCGCCGACGTCGCGGGCGCGATGGGCAAGACGGCGACAACCCTGCTCGCCGCGACCTTCAGCCTCATCTTCATCTTCATCTTCACGGCCCTGACGAGCTACTACTTGCTCGTCGAGGGAAAGGAAGGAACCAAATGGTTCGTCGAGGTAGTGCCGCTGCCCGACGGCCAGATGTGGGAGCTCGTCCAGAACGTGCGCGACGTGACCCGCGCAATGCTGGTCGGCACCGGCATCACCGCCCTCTACCAGGGCGTCACCGCTTTCGTCGGCTACTCGATCTTCCGCGTGGAAAGCCCGCTCGTCTGGGCCTCGCTCACCGGCATCGCGTCGATCCTTCCCGGCATCGGAACCGCTCTCGTCTGGGTGCCGATCGCCATCTTCCTCATGGCGACCCACCATCTGGCGGCAGGAATCGGCCTCTTCGCCTGGGGTGCGGTAGTCGTCGTCTTCGTCGCCGACTACATCCTGCGGCCCAAGCTGGTCGGGACCCGCATCCGCATGAACGATCTGCTCGTGTTCATCGCCATCTTCGGAGGGGTGGAGGCGTTCGGCATCCTGGGAGTGGTGATGGGTCCCATCGCGGTGGCGGTCTTCCTCGCCATCGTGCGCATCTACCAGCGCGACTATCGGCCGGGCGGCCCGCCCCGGGCGCCCGACGTCACCGAGCCGGAGGAGACGGCGCTGCAGAACGCGCCGTGATCACTGCGCCAGCACGTACTTCCACTCGTGGTGGAGGGAATCGCTGCCTTCCTCGTCCTTCGACGCTGGGAAGAGGCCTCGCGCGAACGCGGCGCCGATCAGGCCGGGGTGCCTGCGAATCTCGGTGTCGATCCGCGTCTTCCCGAGCTCGAGCTCGGCGCGAAAGCTGGTCGCTTCGATCTCGAGGATCCGTCCTCCCTCGCGGAACCGGGTCGAGAACGCATCGAGGTCGCGGCCCACGCTGCGCCAGTGGGTGGTGCCGTCGGGATCGGGCCTTTGCGAGACGGGGCAGAAGTAGAGTTGCTGCGTCCCCGAGCTTCCCCGCAGGCAGCCGTCGTCCATGGCGACCAGGTCGAAGTCCACTGGCGTGTGCGGCGAGCTGACGAACATCCTGCCGTCCTCGACGTGGAAGTTCACGTAGTCGAATTGCTGGCTGGTCGTCTGGGGAGTGAGCGTTTTCACCTGGATTTCGCCCAGGTCCTTCCGCGACGATCCGCAGCCCGCCGCGGCGACCGCGATGGCCAGCAGTGGGAGCGAGAGGCGTCGGCGATGGCCCTTCGTCATGCAACCCTCCGAGGTGAGCCGTGGCGTGTGCCCGGCCGGACGATCCCAGAGTACCCTACGCGGCCTCTTTACCCTCGGAGTCGCCGCATGCTCGCCTTCGATCCGCCCTCCTGGGTCCCCGCTCCGCTCCTTCGCGCCGGGCCCTACCAGCTCGCATTGTGGCAGTGGCTCGCCCTGCCCGCCACCGCGGCCGCCGCCTGGATCGCCTCCCGCCTGTTGGGAGGCGCGACCCACGCCGTCCTCACCCGCTTCGCCGCTCGCACGGAGACGTCCTTCGACGACGAGATGGTGGAAGGGCTTTCCGGCCCCATCGTGCTCGCCTGGTTCTTCGCGGCCCTGCACGCGCTCCTCGTCCTGATCGAGCTGCCGCCGCGGCCCGAGCTCTTCACCATCCGCGCCATCAACGGCGGCCTCTTCCTCGCTTTCTTCTGGGCGCTCTTCCGTTTCGTCGACGTCGGCAAACAAGCCGTCCACCGATCCAGATGGGCCTCGGCGAACCCCTCCTCCCGGCAGCTCCTCGCCCTCGGCTCGCGAGTGGCGAAGGCGATCGTGGCGGCGATGACCATCATCGCGGTCGTCTCCGCGCTCGGCTTTCCGGTCGCGAGCCTGATCGCGGGCCTGGGCATCGGAGGCCTCGCCCTCGCGCTCGCCGCGCAGAAGACGGTGGAAAACCTCTTCGGCGCCTTCGCCATCGGCTTCGACCAGCCCATCCGCGAAGGCGACTTCGTGCAGATCGACGGGGTCAAGGGATGGGTGGAATCGATCGGTCTTCGCTCCACCCGCGTCCGCACTTCCGAGCGGACGATGGTCTGCTTTCCCAACGGACGGCTCGCCGAGACCCGGACGGAGAACTACGCCGCGCGGGATCGGTTCCGCTTCTACACCGTCCTCGGCCTCACCTACGGGACGTCGGCGGCGCAAATGCGGCAGATCCTCGCCGGTGTCGACGGAGAGTTGCGGGGGCAGTCGAAGTTCTACCCCGGCGGATCCAGCGTGCGGTTCAAGGCCTTGTCGGAATCTTCCCTCGACGTGGAAGTGGAAGCGTTCTTCGCCACCGCCGACTGGAACGAGTTCACCCTCGTGCGCCAGGAACTGCTCCTGCGCCTGCTCGAGATCGTCGAGGGCGCGGGCGCGGAGCTTGCGTTTCCAACCCGGACCGTCCTGCTGTCGGCCGCGGAAGGGGCTCCGCGGCCGGCAGAGGTCGCTGTCAGGCGTTGAGGTGGGCTTGCCGCGCCACGCGGCGCATGCGGCCGTTGACCTTGGACATCGCCTGCTTGCCGGCGTCGCGCATGAAGTCGAGGCCCTTGTCGAACATGGCCGCGGCCGCGCCGGCGACCAGGTTGCCGGGCGGCTGGTCGGGCGCACGCGGATGCGGCCGGGTGGGGGCCATCTTCTTCGCCTTGGCCATCATCCGGCCGAGCGTCACCAGTTCGTCGCGTGTGAACAACCGGCGGCAGTAGCGGAAGAGCGCTCCCTCCTCCTCCTTGACGTGGTGCTTGACCGACTCGATGAGCACGGAGACCTTGGCCTCGAACCGCTCGTCGTCCTCGTCCAGCTTGTCGATCTCGGAGAGCAGCCACTTCGCCACGTGGTGCTCCTCGAGGGCCTCGAGGACCTGATCGTCCGCTTCTTCCATCTCGTTCCGCTTCGCCTTCAGGCGGGCGGCTGGATAGAAGAGCTGCTCCTCGATCGCGGCGTGCACCGCCAGCTCCTTCACGATGCGGTCGGCGATCTCCTTCTTGCCGCTGCGGGCCTTCTCGAAGCGGTCGAAGAGCCGCTTCACGGTCATGTGGTCTTTCTTCAAGAGAGCGATCGCGTCCATGGACTACCTCCTGCGCGCCAAGGTGAGCATCGCGAGCCGCACGAGGAAGCACCGCGCTGCGCCGCACTCGCCAACCTGCTAAGGGGTCGGTCGTGCGCGTTGCGATTGCTGGTGCTGGAGGAGTGGGCGGTCTCCTCGCGGGACTCCTCGCCAGGGCTGGAACGCAGGTCTCGCTCCTTGCCCGCGGGGAGCATCTCCGCTCGATCCGCGAGAACGGGATCCGCGTCGAGACGCCTGAGGGCGCCGTCACCGCCCGCGTCGACGCCTCGGACTCTCCTGCCGATCTGCCGCCCGCGCAGGCTCTCATCGTCGCCGTCAAGACGTGGCAGCTGCCGGCGGCGCTGCCTGGCCTCGGCGCCCTGCTCGAGCCGTCCGGCGTGGCAGTGCCGCTCTTGAACGGCGTCGAGGCAGCCGATGTCCTCGCCGCGTCGCTCGGGAAGGAGCGCGTGTGCGGAGGGCTCTGCCACGTCTTCGCCTGGATCGAAGCTCCCGGCGTGATTCGCAGGGCCGGAATCCCTCCCCGCGTGACCATGGGAGAGCTGTTCGGCCATGGCCGGGAGAAACTCGAGGAGCTGTGCGCGGCGCTCCGGGCCGCCGGCGCCGGGTGCTCGGTGTCCGCGGAAATACGGACTGCGCTCTGGGAGAAGCTGCTCTTCGTCGGCCCGCTCGGCGCGGTCGGGGCCGCGGCGCGGGTCGCCGCCGGGCGCTTGCGGTCGATCGGCGAGACGCGAGCGCTGCTCGATCGCGCCATGCGGGAAGTGCAGGCCGTCGCACACGCGAGCGGCGCTTCGATCGCCGACGCCGCGGTCGCGTCGGCGATGGCGCGCGTCGACGCGCTCCCGCCGGAGGGCACCACCTCCATGCACCGCGATCTGCTCGCCGGAAGGCGTTCCGAGCTCGACGACCTGGTGGGCGCCGTCCTGCGGGCGGCGGCGGGGCGGGTGCCGGTTCCGGCGCACGAAGCGCTCTACGCGCTGCTCTGGCCGCACGAGCTGGCCGCGCGCGAATCCCGGTAGTCCTCCGTCCGCGAGAGAGCGGACAGCGCACGGTCGATCTGCGCCGCCGGAGTAGTCCAGCGTCCGCGAGAGAGCGGACAGCCCGTGGTCGATCCGCGCCGCCGGAGTCCGCGCTCCTGCGGACATCGCGATGACCCGTGCGGTGTTGGTGATTTGCAATCGTATACCGAGATGGGAACGAGAGTCGGCGATTCGCACAACGACAGTTTTGTATGTGCTGACATATCCTACCCACGGAAAAGGAGACTTTAGTTAACCAATTTCGATAGTGCAATTTTGCATTCCATGCGCGCGGTATTGACAGATCGGTTGCGGAGGCCCAGTTGCTAGTTTGCAATCCGCGATCGTTGCAAAGGAGGACCGATATGAAGAGTCATCGGGTGGGGTCGACCGCTCTCTTGCTCTGGGCGGTGCTATTTCCCGCCGGCGCCGCTCTGGCGCAGGCTGCCGCCGGCGCCGAATGGACCACGCCGGCGGGCACCGTCCAGGGCACTCGCTTCAGCTCGCTGAACCAGATCAACAGCGGCAACGTCGCCCAGCTCCGGGAGGAGTTCCAATTCAACACCCGCGTCGTGGACGGCTTTGAAGGGGCGCCCCTGGTCGTGGGCTCCACCATGTACGTGGTGAGCCCGTTCCCCAACCGCCTCTTCGCGCTCGATCTCGCCCGCGGGGGCGCGTTGAAGTGGACGTTCGATCCGCGCGCCGATCGGTTCGCGACGGACAAGCCCTGCTGCGACAGGGTCAACCGCGGAGCGGTCTTCGCAAACGGCAAGATCATCTACAACGTGATGGACAACACGGTCGTCGCCGTCGACGCCGTCACCGGAAACGGGGTCTGGCGCACCAAGGTTGGCGACCCCCGGACCGGTCAGACGACGACCATGGCTCCGCTCGTCGTCCGCAACAACGTCTTCATCGGCAACAGCGGGGGCGAGATGGGCGTCCGAGGCTTCATCCAGGCGCTCAACGTCGATACCGGCGCCCCGGTATGGAAGGCCTTCAGCACCGGCCCGGATGCGGACGTCCGGATCGGTCCGCGCTTCCATCCGTTCTACGCGAAGGATCGGGGTACGAACCTGGGGTCGACGACCTGGGGCGGTGACCTCTGGCTCCACGGCGGCAGCACGGTGTGGGCCTGGATCACCTACGATCCGGTGAGCAACCTCCTCTATCACGGCACTGCCAACCCGGGGGTGTGGAACCCCGATCTGCGACCCGGCGACAACAAGTGGTCGAGCACCGTGCTGGCGCGCAATCCCGACACGGGCGACGCCATCTGGGCCTATCAATTCACGCCCCACGACAGCTGGGACTACGACGGCGTCAACGAGAACATCGTCGCCGACCTGCCCATCGGCGGCGTCACTCGCCAGGTGAACGTGCACTTCGATCGGAACGGATTCGCGTACACGATGGATCGCACCACGGGCCAGGTGCTGGTGGCGAAGGCCTATATCTTCCTCAACTGGGCGAGCGGCGTGGACCTGGCGACGGGAGCGCCCATCAAGAACCCCGCCAAGCAGACGCACGAGGGTGTGAACGTCAAGGACATCTGCCCCGCGGCATCGGGAGGGAAGGATTTCCAGCCCGCCGCGTTCTCGCCCCGGACGAACCTGTTCTACGTCCCTACCAACAACTTCTGCCAGGACTACCATGCGCTGAAGGTGAACCTCTTCGAGGGAGCGCCGTTCATGGGCGTGGCCCTCGCGTTCAATCAGGGGCCGGGAGGCTTCGGCGGCACGTTCATGGCCTGGAACGCGGCTACCGGAACGAAGGCGTGGGAAATCCTGGAGGCGTTACCGGTCTGGAGCGGAGCCCTGGCCACCGCCGGTGACGTGGTGTTCTACGGGACGCTGGACAGGTTCTTCAAGGCCGTCGACGCCCGCACGGGCCGGGTGCTGTTCCAGACGACGCTCGATGCGGGAATCATCGGGCAACCGATGACCTTCCTCGGCCCCGACGGGCGCCAGCGCGTCGCCATCTACTCGGGAGCGGGCGGCGCGCCTCCCGTGGCCGTGACGCACACCGCCGCCATCGTGCATGTGTTCAAGCTGCCCTGAGAGGCGTTCCATGGCTCGAGTCGGCAACTGGCAGCGGGCAGCCGCGGTCGCCGTTCTTCTGTTCGCGGGAGCGGCGGCGGCGAAGCGCGAGCTTCGCGTTTGCGCGGACCCCGACAACCTTCCCTTCTCCAACCAGAAGCAGGAAGGATTCGAGGACCGGATCGCGAAGCTGCTCGCCCGCGAGATGCACGCGACGCTCCGGTACACCTTCAAACCCCAGAGGCGCGGCTTCATCCGTCGCACCTTGAAGGCGAAGGAATGCGACCTCGTCATGGGTGTTCCGGCGGGTTACGACGAGGTGCTCGCGACGAAGCCGTATTATCGATCGACGTACGTATTCGTCTACCCGGCAGACAAGGACATCCATCTGCGGTCCTTCGACGACCCGGCGCTGCGAGAGCTGCGCATAGGCCTCCATGCCTTCTCGCACGCCGGCGGCAACACGCCGCCTGCCCACGCGCTCGAGCGCCGCGGAATGTTCGGGAACGTCGTCGGATTCGCGCAGGCGGACGCGGGGCCCTCGGGAACGCCTCCGCAGAGGATCGTGGAATCGGTCGCCGCCGGCGACATCGACGTGGGGATCGTCTGGGGCCCCTTCGGCGGCTACTTCGCGCAGCGGCAGCACCGCAAGCTCGAGGTGGTCCCCGTCTCGCCCTCCGTCGATCCGCCCTTCGTTTTCGTCTTCGACATCGCGATGGGCGTGAGGCGGGGCGAGGAGCCCTTCAAGCGGGAGCTGGAAGCGATCCTGGATCGCAAGCGAGGCGACATCCGCCGGATCCTGGAGAAGTACGGAGTGCCGCTCGTCGAGCCGCCACAGAGCGCGGCCGAGCGGTAGCTGGGCGAACGAACGTTTGGGAAACCGAAACACGAGGAGAACGGATATGCGAACAGTGTCTAGCTTTTCCGGAGCGGTTGCTGGGCTGGCGACCGCGCTCCTGGCTGGGTGCAGCGCACAGCCGCCTGGCGACCCGGCCGGCGGGCAGATGCACGTCGATTCTGCGAGGAGCCCTGCGGCGTCGACCCCGGCCCAGATCAACGGACGCAAGGTCTTCCTCCGGGAGAATTGCTACAGCTGCCACGGACAGATCGCCCAAGGCGGCATGTGCCCCAATTTGCGCGGCCGCGAGGTCGACGTCGACGTCGTCCACGAGGGTACCCCGACGGGGATGCCCAATTTCAGGGGACGCGTGACCGACCAGGAGCTCGACGACATCGAGGCATACCTCGCATCGCTAGGCACGCCCAACGAACCGACCTTCTTCCACTGGTGGGAGGCGTTTCCGTCGCAATAGCTACCGAGCGGTAGCCGAAATCCCGGGCGGCTCGGCGCGCGTGTTCGAGCTGCCGTGATCTTCGACGATCCCGCGCTGCGCAACGGCGCGGGGGACGGGGCAAACGCACGCCACCGGACCGACCCACGCGCTTCACACGGCGCGGGATCGTCGGGAACTGTGTTCTTCCGGCTACCGGCGGCAACCATCGCCGCGCCAGAGCGAGACCCGGCGGAGTGGCTCGACGCGCATGCTCGCGCTGGGGACCGGCGATCACGAATGGCCTCGCGGTCGCCAGTGGAGCCGCTATCGACCGCGCCAGCCACCTCGACGTAGGCGCAAGAGGCCAAGGACGAACCACCGCGAAAGCGGAGCACGCGCCGCCCGGAGCGGCCGCAGCCTACGGTGGTTTCCGCCGGACATCGGTGACCGCGATGCGCGCCTGCGGGAGATCGACGCGATAGCCAATCCGGTAGCCCTCGAAGTGCATCTCGAGACCCTGCTCGTGGGTCCAGAACGGGCTCTGCGGGTGGATGAGATCGGCCAGCGCCTGGGCGACCTCGATCAAGCGCTCTGCGATCTGGTTGCGGAGACGAAGCAGGGCGGCAGGCAAGGTGCACTCGAAGCGGACGGACCACCGCATCCCCGATGCCATTCGGGACTGCTTCCTACCGTATTTCACTGGCAGTGAAAAGCCCCGCGGGGCCCGGCTGCCACAATCCGACCCGAACGTCCGCGGATCGAGTAGAACCGGGACCCCAGGAGGTTCGTCTCCATGCCATCCACTGAACAACAGGATCGCGACCCCCAGGAAACTCGCGAATGGCTCGATGCTTTGGACGCCGTGCTCGAGAAGGAAGGGACCGAGCGCGCCCACTACCTCATCCAGAAACTGATCGACGAGGCGCGCCGCGCCGGAACGCTCCTGCCCTTCTCCGCCACGACCGACTACATCAACACCATCCCGCTCGAGAAGCAGGTCAAGTTCCCCGGCGACCTGAACATCGAGCAGCGCATCCACTCCTATACGCGGTGGAACGCGATGGCGATGGTGGTGCGCGCCAACAAGCACACCAACGTCGGCGGCCACCTCTCCAGCTTCGCTTCCGCCGCGACGCTCTACGACGTCGGCTACAACCACTTCTGGCGCGGGACCTCCGAGCAGCACGGCGGGGACCTGGTCTTCGTCCAGGGTCATTCGTCCCCGGGCATCTACGCGCGCGCCTTCCTGCTCGGACGCCTGACCAAGGAGCAGCTGGACAACTTCCGCCAGGAAGTCGATGGCAAGGGGATCGCCTCGTATCCGCATCCCTGGCTGATGCCGAAGTTCTGGCAGTTTCCGACGGTGTCGATGGGCCTCGGACCGCTCATGGCCATCTACCAGGCGCGCTTCATGCGCTACCTGCAGGACCGCGAGCTGGTGGACACCGCAGGCCGCAAGGTCTGGGTGTTCTGCGGCGACGGCGAGATGGACGAGCCCGAATCGATGGGCGGCATCAGCCTCGCCGGCCGCGAGCAGCTCGACAACCTCATCTTCGTCGTCAACTGCAACCTGCAGCGCCTCGACGGTCCGGTGCGCGGCAACGGGAAGATCATCCAGGAGCTGGAAGGCGCCTTCCGCGGCGCCGGCTGGAACGTGATCAAGGTGATCTGGGGCCGGCACTGGGATCCGCTCCTCGCCCGCGACAAGAACGGCATCCTGCGCAAGCGGATGATGGAGGCCGTCGACGGCGAGTACCAGGTCTACAAGAGCCGCGACGGCGCCTACGTGCGCGAGCACTTCTTCAACACGCCCGAGCTGAAGGAGCTGGTGAAGGACTACTCCGACGAGGACATCTGGAACCTCAATCGCGGGGGCCACGACCCGTTCAAGGTGTACGCCGCCTACCACGCCGCCGTGAACCACACGGGGCAGCCGACGGTGATCCTCGCCAAGACCATCAAGGGCTACCAGATGGGCGACGAAGGCGAGGGCATGAACACCGCCCACCAGATCAAGAAGCTCTCGTCCACCACCATCAAGAAGATCCGCGATCGGTTCAACCTCCCTGTTCCCGAAGACACGCTGGAAGAGATCCCGTATCTCGAGTTCGAGAAGGGCTCGCCCGAGCTCGAGTACATGCGCGGACGGAGGCAGGCCCTCGGCGGCTACCTGCCCTCGCGCCGCACCGAGGCGCAGCCTCTCGTCGTTCCCGAGCTGTCGGCCTTCGAGCGCTTCTTCCAGAGCACCGAGGATCGCGAGCCTTCCACCACCGTGGTGCTCGTGCAGATCCTGCAGATGCTCGCCCGCGACAAGAACATCGGGAAGTACGTCGTGCCCATCGTGCCGGACGAGGCGCGGACCTTCGGCATGGAGGGGATGTTCCGGCAGCTCGGGATCTGGAGCCACACCGGCCAGCGGTACACGCCGCAGGATGCCGAGCAGCTCATGTTCTACAAGGAGGACAAGAAGGGGCAGTTCCTCGAGGAGGGCATCTCCGAGGCAGGGTCGATGTGCGACTTCATCGCCGCCGCGACCGCCTACTCCACGCACGGCGTGCAGATGATCCCCTTCTTCGTCTTCTACTCGATGTTCGGGTTCCAGCGCATCGGCGACTTCTGCTGGGCGGCGGGCGACATGCGCTCCCGGGGATTCCTCGTCGGCGGGACCTCGGGCCGGACCACCCTCAACGGCGAGGGCCTGCAGCACGAGGACGGGCATTCGCACATCCTCTCGGGCACGGTCCCGAACTGCATCTCCTACGACCCGACCTTCGGTTACGAAGTGGCGGTCATCGTCCAGGACGGGCTGCGCCGCATGTACGCCGAGCAGCAGGACGTCTATTACTACCTGACGGTCCTCAACGAGAATTACCCGCAGCCTGCGATGCCCAAGCACGCGCCCGACGGAATCGTGCGCGGGATGTACCTGTTCCGCCGCGGCGAGGGCGGCAACAAGAAGGCGCCCCGCGTGCAGCTTCTCGGTTGCGGAGCCATCTTCCGCGAGGTGATCGCGGCGGCGGATCTGCTCCGGAACGACTTCGGCGTCGAGTCCGATCTCTGGGCCTGCCCGAGCTTCAACGAGCTTGGCCGCGAGGCGCGCGCGACCACCCGCTGGAACCTGCTCCATCCGGAGGAGACGCCGAAGCGTGCGTACGTCGAGCGGCTGCTCGGGGAGATGGAAGGGCCGGTCGTCGCCGCGACCGACTACGTACGGTCGTTCGCCGACCAGATCCGCGGCTATGTCCCGCGGCGGTACGTGGTCCTCGGCACCGACGGATTCGGCCGCTCCGATACCCGGGAGAAGCTGCGCAGCTTCTTCGAGGTGGATCGGTTCCACGTCGCCGTCGCGGCGCTGAAGGCGCTTGCAGACGACGGGGCGATCCCTGCAAAGAAAGTCGCCGAAGCGATCGAAAAGTATGGCGTCGACGCGAATCGTCCGGCGCCCTGGACCGTCTGAGGCCCGGAGAGCGCGATGAGCACGGTCGAGATCAAGGTCCCCGACATCGGCGACTTCAAGGACGTCCCGATCATCGAGGTGTTCGTCAAACCGGGCGACGCGGTGAAGGCGGAGGATCCGCTCATCGCTCTCGAGTCCGACAAGGCGACGATGGACGTGCCTTCGCCCTCCGCCGGGACGGTGAAGGACCTCAAGGTGAAGGTCGGCGACCGGGTGAGCCAAGGGAAAGTGATCCTGGTGCTCGACGCCGCGGGGGACGCCAAGGCGGCGCCGTCGGGCGGCAACGGGCAGTCCGCGGCTTCCGCGCAGAGCGCCGCGCCCGCCGCGAAACCGCCCGCCGCGGAAGCTCGTGGCGGCGAGCGCGCACAAGCCCCGGCCTCGGCTCCGGCCCGCGCTCCCGCTCCCGCTCCCGCTCCCGAAGAGAAGCGGCCCCCGCCAGAAGACCGCCCACGCGAGACGCAGCCCGCTTCCAAAACGGACGCGGCCGCCCAGCCCGCGGCGCAACCGATCGAGACCGAAGCCTTCAAGAAGGCCCACGCCTCGCCCTCGGTGCGGAAGTTCGCGCGGGAGCTGGGCGTCGATCTTTCCGTGGTCAAGGGCTCGGGGCCCAAAGAGCGGATCCTCCAGGAGGACGTCCAGGGGTTCGTGAAGCAGGCGCTCTCGACCGGGACGCCGGCGGCGCCGGCCACGGGTGGAGGGCTGAACCTCCTGCCCTGGCCGCGGGTCGATTTCGCCAAGTTCGGGCAGGTGGAGACCAAGCCGCTCTCGCGCATCAAGAAGATCGCGGGCGCGAATCTCGCTCGCAACTGGGTGATGATTCCGCACGTCACGCAGTTCGACGAGGCGGACATCACCGATCTCGAGGCGCTGCGCGTCCAGCTCAACAAGGAGAACGAGAAGGCGGGGATCAAGGTGACGCTGCTCGCCTTCCTCATCAAGGCGTGCGTTGCGGCCTTGAAGAAATACCCCGAGTTCAACGCGTCCCTCGAGGGCGACAACCTGGTCCTCAAGAAGTACTTCCACATCGGCTTCGCCGCCGACACACCCAACGGGCTCGTCGTGCCGGTGATCCGCGATGCCGACAGGAAAGGCGTCCTGGAGATCGCGCAGGAGACAGCGTCGCTCGCCGGCAAGGCCCGCGAAGGAAAGCTCTCGCCGGCCGACATGCAGGGCGGTTCGATGTCCATCTCCAGCCTGGGAGGCATCGGCGGGACCGCCTTCACGCCCATCATCAACGCTCCGGAGGTGGCCATCCTCGGAGTCTCGAAGAGCCTGCAGAAGCCCGTCTGGGACGGAAAGCAGTTCGCGCCCCGGCTCGTGGTGCCGCTCTCCCTGTCCTACGACCACCGCGTGATCGACGGCGCCGCAGCTGCGCGGTTCACCGCCTTCCTGACGACCCTGCTCGCCGACATGCGGCGAGCGATGCTGTAGAGGGGCAGAATGGCGATGCAGGAAGTACAGGTCCCCGATATCGGCGATTTCAAGGACGTCCCCGTCATCCAGGTGTTCGTCAAGCCGGGCGACGAGGTGAAGAAGGAGGACCCTCTCGTCTCGCTGGAGTCCGACAAGGCCACCATGGACGTTCCCTCGCCGGCGAGCGGGAAGGTGAAGGAAGTCAAGGTCAAGGTCGGCGACCGCGTGAGCAAGGGAACCTCCATCCTGGTGCTGGAGACCGCGGAAGCCGGCGCTCCGGCGAAGAAGACGGAGGCTCCGGAGAAGAAGCCCGAGGCTCCCGCGCGAGAGGTTGCCAGACCGGCGCCCGCGGCTGCCCCGCGCCCGGCAGCGCCCGCTCCGGCCGCCGGCCCGGCGTACCGCGGCCAGGCGGACGTCGAGGGCGCGATGCTCGTGATCGGGTCCGGTCCCGGCGGTTACAGCGCCGCGTTCCGCGCGGCGGACCTCGGCATGAAGACCGTGCTCGTCGAGCGGTATCAGTCGCTCGGCGGCGTCTGCCTCAACGTCGGCTGCATCCCTTCCAAGGCGCTCCTCCACGTCGCCCGCGTCATGGACGAGGTCGAGGAGGTCGGTCACTTCGGCGTGACGTACGGCAAGCCCGGTCTCGACACCGACAAGCTGCGCGGCTGGAAGGAGACCGTCGTCAAGAAGCTCACCTCTGGCCTCGTGCAACTCGCCAAGCAGCGCAAGGTCACGGTGGTCAATGGCGTCGCGCAGTTCCTCGATCCGCACCACGTCGAGGTGACCGCCGGTGACAAGAAGCAGGTGGTCCGCTTCGATCATTGCATCATCGCGGTGGGTTCACGCGCGGTGAAGCTGCCGTTCCTTCCACCCGATCCGCGCATCATCGACTCCACCGGTGCGCTCGAGTTGCAAGGCGTGCCCGCAAAGATGCTGGTCATCGGCGGCGGGATCATCGGGATGGAGATGGCGCAGGTGTACGCATCGCTCGGGACGCGGATCACCGTGGTCGAGCTCTTGCCGCAGCTCATGACCGGCGCCGATCCGGATCTCGTCCGCCCGCTCGCGCGGCGCGTCGGGAAGCGGTACGAGAAGATCCTCCTGCAAACGAAAGTCGTGCGCGCCGAGGCGGCCAAGGACGGCGTGCACGTCTGGTTCGAAGGCAAGAACGCGCCGGCCGAGCCGCAGACCTACGATCGCGTCCTCGTCGCCGTGGGCCGCGCACCCAACGGAAAGATGGTGGCCGCGGAGAAGGCGGGCGTAACCGTCACCGAGCAAGGTTTCATCCCGGCCGACAACCAGCTCCGCACCAACGTCTCGCACATCTTCGCCATCGGCGACGTGGTCGGACAGCCGATGCTCGCGCACAAGGCCGTGCACGAAGGGCACGTGGCGGCGGAGGCCGCGAGCGGGATGAAGTCCTACTTCGACGCGCGAGTGATTCCCTCGGTCGCGTACACCGATCCCGAGGTGGCCTGGGTCGGAGTCACCGAGGAGGAAGCCAAGGCGAAGGGCACCAAGTACGGCAAGGGAACCTTCCCCTGGGCTGCCTCGGGCCGCTCGCTTTCCCTCGGCCGCGACGAAGGCATGACCAAGCTCCTCTTCGACGAGGAGACGCACCGGATCATCGGCGGCGGGATCGTCGGCACCAACGCGGGCGACCTCATCGCGGAGGTCGCACTCGCCATCGAGATGGGCGCGGATGCCGTCGACATCGGCAAGACCATCCACCCGCATCCGACGCTTTCGGAGACGGTGGCCTTCTCGGCCGAGGCGTACGAGGGGACGATTACCGATCTGTACGTCCCCAAGAGGAAGTGATCATTTGCTGGCGGCGAGCTTTTCCGCCGCGAGCCGCCGCGCGGCATCCAACGCATTGATCTGCAGCGCCGCGACGTCCGGCTGCACGCCAGTCCCTTCCCAGTTCTTTCCCGTGACCGCGTTCTTCGTCGTCATGTAGGGAATGGAGACGGCGAAGTCCTTGGCGATGCGGAAGAAGCGGTTGTGGTTCGCGCCGCCGCCGGTGTGCTCGCCGACGATGACGGCGCGCTTCTGCGTCTGCAGATCGTAGGCGCACTCCTCGGCGGCGGAGAAGGTCCGGTTGGACGTGAGCACGTAGACCGGCCGCTTCTCGCCGTAGCGCGGGCCATCCACCTTCTCGGCGCTGAAGTGCTCGAGCTCCTTGCCGCCGCGTTGGATGTCCCATTGCAGCAAGGTCTTCTTGTCGAGGAGGTAACCGACCAGGTCCGCGACCGTGTCCCCGTCTCCCCCGCCATTCCCGCGAAGATCGATGACGAGAGCCCGGGAGTCCTTCAGCTCCGTCATTGCCTTGGCATAGGCCTGCTGCTCGCCTCTGGACCTCCCGGCAAATCCCTTGATTTCCAGGTAGCCGATGCCGTCGGGTAGCACCTCGACCTTGCCGATCCCGAAATTGGTACGCCGTTCGAACTCTTCCTCCTCGGCGACCATCTTCGGATCCGGATGATCCGGATCGTCGAAAAAGCCGGGCGGGAGCGCTGCGGCGAGGCGCACGCTGAGATGCCCGTCGTGGAAGACGTTCTTCAGATCCTCGTTCATGCGGTCGACGAGGGCGTGCGCGTGGTCGAGCTTGCGGAACGTCTCCGAATCCCACTTCTGGCGCAGCGCCGGAAGGGCCGTGCCGAGACGCTCGGGAAAGACGTAGTACTGCTGCAGGTGTTGGTACACGCCCTCGACGAGCTCGGTGCGCTGCGCGGGAGCAACGGCGAAGTCGGGCGGCCGGGTGAACGCGCTGGCGGCCGAAGCGCAGCAGAGCGCGGCGACGAAGATGCGCGGCAAGGGACCTCCCGGGACTGGGCGCTGCTACGAACGAGCGACCCTTCCTATTTCTTCAGACGGGCGCTCACGGATCGACGGGAAGGTTGACGCGCCGGAGCATCGCGGCGAAACGGGGATCGCCGCGCAGGTTGCGCAGCAGCAGATCGACCTTCACGTTGACGAGTCCGCCGTCGCGCTGGACGCGGGCGCGCTCTAGCCACTGGAAGGCGCGATCGTTCTCCCTACGCCACGCGTATACCTGGGCAATCTGGTACGCCCCCGAGTGCGGGAAACGCGTTACCAGATCGTCGAGCGCTCGCTGCGACTCGACGGCATTGCTCAGCTCGTAGTCGGCGAGCGCGGCACCGGCGAGAGTGAACACCTCGTTCGTCGAGCGCGCGTAGATTGCCTTCGCCTTGGCGGGCTGGCCGTCGAGCAGGAACGTGGTGCCCAGGTAGAAGGGCGTGAACGATTGCTCGGGGCTCACCTCGAGTGAGCGGTAGAGGGCCTCGCGAGCCGCGGTGAACTGGCCGTCGAGGAAGAGCGACGCGCCCAGGCTGCTCCACACCCGTGCATTGAGCGGATCGAGATCGGCCGCCTTGCGCAGGCTGGCAATGGCCTCCGGGAGCCGGCCCATCGGTCGCAAGATGATCTGCGCGTAGGTGTGCAAGACGTCCGGATCGTCGGGCTTGAGCGCGAGCGCCTTCTGCAGATCCGCGCGGGCGCCCTCCCATTCCCACTGGACGGGAACCCGTACGAACCCGCGCGCGAGGTACCCGTCGGGCAGATCGGGACCGAGAGCGATCGCTTTCTCCGCCGCCGCCAGCGCGCGCTCCTGGCCGGCCGCGACCGCCGCCGCGGTTGGTCCGTTGTCGGCCACCCAGAACGAGGCCATGGCGACTCCCGCCCAGGCCGGTGCATACCGGGGATCGAGCGCGACCGCCTTCTCGTACGCCTCGAGCGCGTTGCGGAAGCTTTCTACGTTGTTGCGGTGGAAGTACTGCGTGCCGAGCAGGTACTGCGTGTATGCCTCGGGAACCGTGCGGCGCTCTTCCGACGTCGGCGAGTGGAGGAGCTTGAGCTTCAACGCCGAGACGACGGCGCCGGCGATCTCGTCCTGGACGGCGAAGACGTCGGTGACCTTCCGATCGTAGGTCTCCGACCAGAGGTGGTACCCATCGCTCGCGTTCACGAGCTGGGTGGTGATGCGGATCTGATCCCCCGCCTTGCGCACGCTTCCTTCGAGCACCGTGGCGACGTGCAGCTTCTGGGCGATGGTGCTCACGTCCTCGTTCTTGCCCTTGAAGGCAAAGGTCGAGGTACGCGCCGCGACCCTGAGGTTGGGCACCTTGGCGAGGAGATTGAGCAGCTCCTCGGAAAGCCCGTCGGAGAAGTACTCCTGCTCCTTGTCGGAGCTGAGGTTCACGAGGGGGAGCACGGCGATGGAAGCTCCCGGGGCCGCGCCCGACGTCGCGGCCGGCGATTCGGCCGTGCGCGCCCGGTGCACGAAGTACCAGACGACCATCGGCGAGGCAGCGAGGAGAGCAATGGCGGCGAGGATCATCCCGGCGCGGGCCCCGCGAAGTGAGCCGGGCGCGGTCCGCTCGATGCGGCCGGAGTTCACGTCGAAGATCCAGGCCAGCGCAACGACCACCGGGAAGCCGCCGGCGAGACCCGCCACCACGTAGGAGAGCACCGCCTCGGACCAATGCAGGCCGTGCATGACGGGCTCGATGATCTGCAGCACCGCGAAGGCGGCAATGCCGTAGCTCACCAGCGCCCGGAAGACGCGCCGGCGCTTCAGCTCTTCGAGCAGCGTGATCCCCACCTCCATCGGAGGGCGAAGCATAGCGCGCACGACTCGCGCTTGCAGCCGGAATCCCTTGGTGATGGAAGTCATGGCGAGGAGGACCGATGCCGACCATGAAGGCCGTCCAGGTTTCGAAGGCGGGGGCTCCGTTCGAGCTCGTGGACCGCGACATCCCCGAGCCGGGACCGGGACAGCTGCGGATCAAGGTGGAGGCGTGTGGCGTATGTCACAGCGACGCCATGATCAAGGCCGGCGCCTTCCCCGGCCTCCAGCTACCGCGCGTACCCGGGCACGAGATCGCCGGACGCATTCACGCCGTCGGGTCGGGAGTGACCGGGTGGAAGACGGGCGAGCGCGTGGGTGTGGGTTGGCACGGCGGCCATTGCTTCCGATGCACGGCCTGCCGGAAGGGATGGTTCATCAATTGCGAGCAGGCGAAGATCACTGGAATCAGCCACGATGGCGGATTTGCGGAATACATGGTCTCGCCCGTCGAGGCGGTGGCGCGCCTTCCCGACAAGCTGACCGCGCTCGAGGCGGCTCCCCTGCTGTGCGCCGGGGTCACCACCTACAACTCGCTACGCAACAGCGGTGCGCGGGCGGGGGATACCGTGGCCGTGCAGGGAATCGGCGGCCTCGGCCATCTCGCGCTCCAGTACTCCGCCAACATGGGGTTCCGCACGGTCGCCATCTCCCGCGGCGCCGACAAGGAGGACCTGGCGCGGCACCTCGGAGCGCACGAGTACCTGGACACCGAGAAGATCTCGGCCGCCGAAGGGCTGAAGAAGCTGGGCGGAGCGGACCTGGTGCTCGCCACAGCGCCGCACAGCGAGGCCATCACCAGCACCATCGACGGGCTCAAGCCGCGGGGAAAGCTGCTCCTGGTCGCGGCGCCGTTCGAGCCTCTGACGGTGTCGGCCTTCGCGCTCCTCAGCGGAAGGACCATAGCGGGCTGGCCGAGCGGAAGCTCGATCGACTCCGAGGAGACGATGTCGTTCAGCGCGCTGACAGGCGTGCGCCCGCGGACGGAGACGTTCAAGCTCGATCAGGCGGACGCCGCGCTCGCCAAGGTGATGGACAATCGCATCCGCTTCCGGGCCGTGCTCATCCCCTGATCCGCGACCTACTTTCCACAGATGAAGTTGCCGCCCCGGGTCGACCGAGCAGCCGCAAGCAGGGACGGCGGGTTCGTGCGCGTACGCGGGGCGCGCACCCACAATCTCAAGAACGTCGACCTGCGCATTCCCCGGGACGCCCTGGTCGTCTTCAGCGGCATTTCGGGGTCGGGCAAGTCCTCGCTCGCCTTCGGCACCCTCTACGCCGAAGCGCAGCGCAGATACCTCGAATCGGTCACCCCCTACGCGAGGCGCCTCTTCGATCAGATGGGCGTCCCGGAGGTGGACGAGATCGACGGCCTGCCGCCCGCCGTGGCCCTGCAGCAGCAGCGCGGGGCGGCGACCTCGCGCTCCTCGGTCGGCAGCGTCACCACGCTTTCCAACCTCCTGCGCATGCTCTACTCGCGGGCCGGCAATTATCCGCCCGATCAAGAGCACCTCGACGCCGAGTCGTTCTCGCCCAACACACCCCAGGGCGCTTGCCCTTCCTGCCACGGGCTGGGACGGATCTACCAGGTGACGGAGCGGTCGATGGTCCCGGACGATTCGCTCACCATCCGCGAGCGCGCCATCGCGGCCTGGCCTCCCGCCTGGCACGGCCAGAACCTGCGCGACATCCTCATCACCCTCGGCTACGACGTCGACCGTCCCTGGCGCGAACTGCCCAGGAAGGACCGCCAGTGGATCCTCTTCACCGACGAGCAGCCGACGGTTCCGGTGTACGGCGGCCTCGACCACGCGGAGATCAAGCGAGCGATCCGGCGGCGCGAGCCTCCCGACTACCAGGGCACCTTCACCAGCGCGAAGAAGTACGTCCTCGACACTTTCGCTAACACCGAGAGCGCCTCGATCAAAAAACGCGTTGCCCGCTACATGATCTCTAGCGCGTGCCCGACGTGCCACGGGAAGCGCCTGCGCCCGGAGGCACTCTCGGTCACCTTCGCGGGGCTCGACATCGCGGAGATCTCCCGCCTGCCGCTCGCGCGCCTCGCCGCGCTGCTCGCTCCGACGGAGGACGGCACCGCCGCTCTCCTATGGAAAATGGCCGCGGAGCACCCGGAGAAGGCCATCGTCGCGCGGCGCATCGCCGAGGACATGGTCTCCCGCATCGAAGTGCTCCTCGACCTCGGCCTCGGGTATCTCGCGATGGAGCGGAGCACTCCGACGCTATCGCCCGGGGAGCTGCAGCGACTCCGCCTCGCCACCCAGGTGCGGTCGAATCTCTTCGGCGTCGTCTACGTGCTCGACGAGCCGTGCGCGGGGCTGCATCCCGCCGACACCGAAGCGCTGCTGCGGGCGCTCGACAAGCTCAAGGCATCGGGGAACTCGCTCTTTGTCGTCGAGCACGATCTCGACGTGGTCCGGCGCGCCGACTGGATCGTGGACGTCGGCCCGAAAGCCGGCGAGCACGGCGGGAAGATCCTCTACAGCGGTCCGCCGGAAGGGCTCGCAGCAGCGCCCGTGTCGGAGACGGGGCGCTACCTGTTCCGCGAAGGTCCGCCTCCGCCGAGGCAGCCGCGCGAGCCGCACGGCTGGTTGGGCCTCGAAGGCGTCACGCGGAACAACCTCCACGATCTGGACGTGGAGTTCCCGCTCGGCACGCTCACCGCGGTGACCGGCATCTCGGGATCCGGCAAGTCGAGCCTGGTGAGCCAGGTCCTCGTCGAGCTCGTCGCGCCCCACCTCGGCCACGATCTCTCCGCCGAAGCAGAAGAGACGGAAGGGCCAGCGCACCCACTGCCCGCCACCATCGGACGGATCGCGGGCGGCATGGAACACATCAAGCGCCTCGTTCGCGTCGATCAGAAACCGATCGGCCGCACGCCACGCTCGAACCTCGCCACCTACACGGGCCTCTTCGATCACGTGCGCAAGCTATTCGCGGCCACCAAGGCGGCCCGCGCCCGTCGTTACGACGCGGGGCGGTTCTCCTTCAACGTCGCCAAGGGACGCTGCGAGAACTGCGAGGGCGAGGGATTCGTCTTCGTGGAGCTGCTCTTCCTCCCGAGCGTGTACGCGCCGTGCCCCGTCTGCCACGGCAGGCGCTACAACGCGGACACGCTCGAGATCCAATACCGTGGCAAGAACATCGCCGAGGTCCTCGGCATGACGGTCGACGGAGCGCGGGAATTCTTTGCCGCGGAGCCTCAGGTGGCACGCGCGCTCGACGTGTTGCGTGAAGTCGGGCTCGGGTATCTGCGATTGGGACAGCCCGCGACGGAGCTGTCGGGCGGCGAGGCGCAGCGGATCAAGCTCGCCACCGAGCTGCAGCGCATGCAGCGGGGCGACACCCTCTACGTCCTCGACGAGCCGACCACGGGCCTCCATCCCGCGGACGTGGAGCGTCTCCTGGCTCAGCTGGACGGCATGGTCGAAGCGGGCAACACCGTGATCGTCGTCGAGCACGACATGCGCGTCGTCGCGGCGAGCGACTACGTCATCGACATCGGACCGGGCGCGGGCGAGGAGGGTGGCCGCATCGTCGCCGCGGGAACGCCCGCCGACGTTTCGCGCTCACGGCAGAGCCGCACGGCGTCCTATCTCGCGCGCTTCCTTTCCACAGCGCAGCGTTCCACCTCGCAGGAAGCGTGGGCGGAAGAAAGCCTGCACCAGGTGTAATGCGGCGGCGCGGTCTGCGTTTGCCCCTGTGACAGCGCGCAAGACGGCGCGCCGCGAACAGGAGAAGACCCGATGACTTCGAACAAGAACCAGACCCGCTGCGAGAACTGCGCTTGCCAGACGAACTGCACCTGCGGCGGCGCGTGCGCCTGCCCCACCACGAAGTAACCGCGGCCTGAGGCGGCGGGGAGGCGGTCGCTCCCCGTCGCTCAGGAGTGCGCGCAGCCCGTACTGCCGGGCTCCCCGCAAGTGCAGTCGATGCAGCCGCGCTCCGCGCAGGAACCGCACCAGCGGACGACCCGCTTGCGGAGCGCCTGGCGGGCGCGGAAGACGCGGACGCCCGCGTTGTTGGCGGTGATGCCCGCTTCCGCCGCGTAGTCCTGGACCGGCACGCCGTCCACGTCGATGCGCCGCAGCGCCGCGGCATATTCCGGCTTCAATGTCTCGGACAGGCGCGACACGCAGCGGCACACGGCGTTCCGCTCGTCGAGATCGGGCTCGACCTGCTCTTCCAACTCGCGCGCCAGCGTCGCGAGTGCGCGGTCGTTCGCCCCGTTTCGCCGGTAGTGGTCGACTACCGCGTTGCGCAGCGCCCGGTAGAACCAGGCCACCGCCGACTCCTCTCCCTCGAGCGGCACCTTGTCGAGGCTGCGCGCGAAGGCATCCTGGAGCACGTCCTCAGCGAGATCCTTGCGGCCGACGCGCTTTTCCAGGAAGGAAAGAAACGCGCGCCGCTTCTCGCCCAGGACGGCCAGCATCTCGCTTCTCGACGGCATCGCGGAGGATTCTAACGCCTCATTTCGCGACTGCGAACACGGCGTCCACCTCGACCGCGACGCCGTAGGGAAGACCTCCGGCGCCGATGGCGGTGCGGGCGTGCCGCCCCGCCTCACCGAAGACGGAGACGAACAGCTCGGAGGCGCCGTTGACGACCTTCGGATGATCGAGGAACTCCGGCGTGGCGTTCACGAAACCTCGGACGCTGACGCAATTCGCGACCCGATCGAGATCGCCTTCCAGCGCGGCGCGTAGCTGAGCGAGGAGGTTGAGCGCGCACAGCCGCGCCGCCTGGCGGCCTTCCTCGAGGCCGAATTCGCGGCCCACCTTGCCGATGAAACGGCGCTCGCCGTTCCAGTGGCAGAGCTGTCCGCTGAGGAAGATCAGGTTCCCGGTGCGCACGAACGGCACGTACTCCGCGCCCGGTTTGCTCGGCGTCGGAAGCTCGATTCCCTGCTCGCGCAACCGGCCGTCGATGGTACCTGCCATGGGGCCCCCTTTTCCTGGACCAGCGATCTGGACCACACTGCCATATCCGTCTTGAGGGAGATCTCCCATGGGGTTCCTTTCCGAGGAAGAGCTTGCGAAGCTCGTCTCTGCGGAGTCGCTGTTTCCGGCGCCGATCCCGGTGCAGAGCGTCTCGAGCGATGAGTTCATGCCGGGTCCGCAGACGCCCAAGCAGCGCGAGTTCGAAGCGCGAGTGAAGGCGATGGGCACCGAGGCCGCGGCCCATCTCGGCATGAGCCGGCGTCGCTTCTTCCAGTCGGCCGCGGGAATGGCGACGGCGTTCCTCGCCATGAACCGCACCTACGGGCGCCTCTTCGGCGTGTCCGAGGCGGAGGCGGCCACCCCCGAGCACGCCGATGCGCGGGCGAAGAAGCTCTCCAAGCAGTTCATCATGGACATGCACACGCACTTCCTCCGGCCGGGAACGCGGATCCAGACCTTCGTCAACCAGCGCAACGCGGTGGGCAAGGCGGGATGGAATCCGGCGCTGGGGCAGAAGCAGCAGACGATCGACGATCTGATGTTCGCGAACTACCTCAAGGAGATCTATCTCGACAGCGATACCAAGGTGGCCTGCATCAGCGGCGCTCCCTCGGAAGTGCCGGAGGACTGGTTCCTCACCAACGAGATGAAGGCGCAGGCGCGGGCCGACGTGAACGGGCTTTCCGGCACCCGGCGCATGCTCTCGCACGCCATCTTCACGCCCGGATATCCGGGCTGGATGGAGAGCATCGATCACGCGATTGCGGACCTGAAGCCCGACTCGATGAAGGGCTACACGATCGGCGACAACACCAACAAGAACCTCTCCAAGCATCCGTGGCTGATGGACGACGAGAAGCTCGTCTATCCCGCGTACGAGAAGTTCCTCAAGGCCGGCTTGAAGAACGTCTGCGTGCACAAGGGGCTGTTCCCGCCCTCGGTCGAGAAGCAGTACCCACACCTGCTCGAATACTCGGACGTCCGGGACGTCGGCAAGGCCGCGAAGGACTGGCCCAAGCTCAACTTCATCATCTACCACGGCGGTTTTCGATGGTCGGGCGCCCCCATCGAGCAGGCCTGGGCGCAGATCGAGAACACCGGCCGCATCGAATGGGTGACCGATCTCGCCGAGGTGCCGGCGAAGTTCGGCGTCAAGAACGTCTACGCCGACGTGGGACAGCTCTTCGCCCAGTCCACCATCGCCGACCCGCGCGTGACCGCCTTCATGATGGGACAGCTCGTCAAGGGCCTCGGCGCGGACCACGTCTGCTGGGGCACCGATGCCATCTGGACCGGCTCGCCGCAGTGGCAGATCGAAGCGCTGCGGCGGCTGGAGATCCCCGCCGACATGCAGAAGAAGTACGCGCTCGCGCCGCTCGGTCCGGCCGACGGCCCGGTGAAGAACGCGATCTTCGGCGCGAACAACGCCCGCATCTACGACTACAAGCCGTCGTGGCGGGCCGAGCTCGATACCGATCAGCTCTCCAACTACAAGGTGCGTTACGCCGAGGGCGGCGCCGGGCGCACCAACCTCGCCTATGGGTACGCGCTGAAGAAGTGGGGCTGACTCGCTACTTGCAGGTCGGCTTCTTGCTGGAGATCTCCACCTTCTTGAGCGTCGTCTTGTCGTTCCCGAGGGCCGCGATCTTCGCGACGAGATCGCACCCGCACACGCCTTCGCCGAAACGCACGTAGCCGCAGACGCCGGAAGGGCTGTCCGGGCATCGGCGCGCATTCAAGTGTGCAGCCGGGACCTCGGTGATGAAGAATTGTGATCCATTGGTGTTGGGTCCCGAGTTTGCGTAGGCGAGCTGGCAAGCCTTGTCGAAGTACCGCTCGCCCTGGGAGATCTCGTCGGGGATCGAGTAACCCGGGCCACCGGTGCCCTGCCCGAGCGGGTCCCCGCCCTGGATCATGAACCCCTCGATCACGCGATGGAAAACGGTCCCGTCGTAGAGCGGTTTCTTCGATTTCTTGCCGTTCCGCGGGTCGGTCCACTCCTTCTTGCCCTGGGCCAGATCGACGAAGTTCTTCACGGCGTTGGGCTTCTGGTCGGGAAAAAGACGGACGCCGATCTTGCCTTCGCTCGTGACGAAGGTCGCGTAGACCTCCTTGGACCCTTTCGAGGGTTTGTCCTTGGGGGCGGCGAGCAGGGCGGCCGCAGCTGCGAGCATTGCGAATCGGATCATGGCGCGCATGCTACCAGCTTGACGAATCTGCACCATGCATAGAATCGTGGCGCACGCACGATCGCCGCCCGGGGGAAGGATGGCGAACAACGGTACGCTGGCATTCCACCGGCTCTCGGTGTCGGTGGACGTGATCTTCCTGTCCGCCTTCGACGAGGCGCTGTGGACGCTCTTGCGCCGCCGCCGGGAGAGCCCCTTCCGGGGTCGCTATGCGATTCCCGGCGGGTTCTTGCAAGGGGACGAGTCGCTCGACGACGCCGCGAGGCGCATCCTGCGGGAGCAGACCGGGTTGAAGCGGGTCTACGTCGAGCAGCTGTACACCTTCGGAGCGCCGCGGCGCCATCCGCGCGGGCGGGTACTCTCCGTCGTCTACTTCGCGCTCGTGCCGCGTAGCCGGGTCCCGGTGCAGGACGCCTTCACGCTTGCGCGCCTGGACGTCCCCTGGGAGGGGGAGACCGGAGGACCGGTCGGGGCGAAGACCGACGGCGGCGAGCTGGGACTCGCCTTCGATCATGCCGCCATGCTCGGAATGGCCGTGCAGCGGCTGCGCGGCAAGCTCGAGTACACGCCCATCGCCTTCCACCTGCTTCCCGAGACCTTCACCCTGCTCGACCTGCAGCGCGTCCATGAGACGGTGCTGCAGCGGCCGCTCAACAAGGACTCGTTCCGCCGGCGCATGGTCGCCTCCGGTCAGCTGGAGGCGACGGGCGAGGCGCAGCGCGAGGTCTATCACCGGCCGGCCGAGCTCTACCGATTCGCCGGCCGTGCGGCGGTCTGATCGGCGCGAACCTCCGCGCTCCGCACCAGCTCGACGCCTGCCTCGCGCATCTCCGCGGACCGCCCTCGTTTCACTTTCGTTTCGCGACGCATCGCACTGCGGCGGCCGGTGTCCACCGGCACGTGAACGAGCGTTGGGAACGGATCGTCCGTACGGCCATCGTCTGCGGTCTGTGCGCCATCGTCCTGGTCTTCTTCCGCGACAATTTCGTTGCGCACCTGCGCAGCCCGGTCCGCGGACCGGGAGTCCTCTGGGCGGCGTCGGGCATGCTCCTGCTCTGCTTCCGGACCGTGCTCTGGTTCCGCTATCGGGCGGCGCCGCCCGCCACGCTCGCCGACGCGCCGGCGATGACGGTGATCATCCCCGCCTACAACGAGGGAGCGATGGTGCTGGAAGCCATCGAATCGGCTGCGGCGGCCGAGTATCCGCACGGCCGCCTCCAGATCCTCGTCGTCGACGACGGGAGCACCGACGACACCTGGGAGCACATCGGGCGCGCCGCCGGCCGACGGCCCGGACTGGTCACCGCCGTCCGGTTCCCCGAGAATCGCGGCAAACGCGCCGCCCTCGAGGCGGGGTTCCGGCGAGCGTCGGGCGACGTGGTGGTCACCATCGATTCCGACAGCGTGATCGATCGCGGAGCGCTTCTCTCGCTCGCCGGTGTGTTCCGCGATCCGCGAGTCGGCGCGGTGGCCGGCAAGGTGAGCGTCTACAATCGCCGCTCGGGACTCCTCCCGCGCATGCTGCACGTGCACTTCGTTCTCTCCTTCGATCTCTTGCGCGCGGTGCAGTCGGTGTACGGGACCGTTTACTGCTGCCCGGGCGCGCTCGCGGCCTATCGGCGCGCGGCCGTGATCGAAGTGCTCGACGAGTGGAAGGCGCAGAAGTTCCTCGGCGCGCCCTGCACATACGGAGAGGATCGGGCGCTCACCAACTACCTGCTCGACCGCGGCTGGGACACGCTCTACCAGCGATCGGCGGTGGTCCACACCATCGTCCCGACCACCTACTGGAAGCTCGCCAAGATGTACCTGCGCTGGGACCGCAGCTACATACGCGAGGAGTTGCGCTTCTTCCGCATCGTCTGGAAGCGGCCGCCTCTGGCGCGTGCCGCTTCGCTCTTCGAGACGGTGCTCACCAACCTGCGCTTTCCCATCGGATACGTCAGCTCGTACCTCTGGCTCGGGCTCGTCTGGAATGATCCGATCTTGCTGACGCGACTCATCGCGCTCGGCGGAATGGGGACCGCGTTCGTCCTCCTCTTCTACCTGCACAGCGAGCGCTCGATGGATCTCGTCTACGGCGTGCTCTACGCCTGCTTCTCCGCCGTGGCGCTCTTCTGGATTCTTCCCTACGCCGCGTTCACGGCGCGGTCGCGCTCGTGGCTGACCCGGTAGGCGCGCCGCCGCCGGACCGGAAGACGAGCAGCGAGAGCCCGCCCCACACGGCGGTAGCGGCGGCCGAGACGAGCAGCGCGGGTGGCCCCTGGTGCCACAGGTCGAAGAGCCGGGTCTCCCCCCGATTGGCGAGCACCGCGAGAAAGGCGATGCGCAGGGCATTTACGGCAAGGCCCACAGCGACGGCGCTCCCTGCGAGCCACGCCGCGCGCCGCGGCGTCACCTCGAGGATGATCGCGGCGAGCACCGCGAGCGCGAGCAGCTGGAAAATCTGGTTGATGCCCGAGCAGGCGCCCCCGACGCTCAAGGAAGAGTCCGGCAATACGAGCAGCGTCCCGCGCCGCTCGACCGCCACGCCGGACAGGCGCAGGAACAGGGCGCTCACGAACGCCGTGGCGCGAGAGGTGTCGAGGAGCTCCCGCACGGCCACCGGCGGCGGATGCAGCATCGGCAAGCAAAGCAGCACGAGGGCGCGCCCGTTCGCGCGGACCCATAGGAAGCCCCCGGCGAGGAGCAGGAGCCCGAGCCCGCCGGCGAGCGGCGCGAGGCGATGACCCATCTGGTACTGCTGCGCAATCGCCAGCTCGAAGAGCGACGACGCGAGCAGGACGCCTCCCGCGATCCGAACCGCGAAGGCAGGCGTCTCGTCCCCGCCGGCGCGGGCCACGAGCCGCGCGCCGCCCCAAGCGAGGAAGGAAATGAGCCAGAACTCTTCCGCTCCGGAGCGTGCAGCGAGCGCAAGCTGTATGGCGGCGACGGCGATCGCCGCGGCGCGGAACACTGCGATGCGCGATGTCACTTGCGGGGCCCTTATCGCCTGGCCCGGCTCTTCTTCCACTTCGCGTAGGCCAGGCCGGCACCGCCCGCGCCGAGACCGATCATCGTCAGGGGCTCGGGCGCGTCGTGGTGACCGCCTCCGTGGCCGTGATCATCTCTGTCCGCAAGGGCGGGAACTGCGATGAGGAACGCGAAGGCAGAAGCGAGCACGATGGTTCGGAGCATGTTGGTCTCCCCCCCGGGAGCGATCCGACGGCGTTCACGGGACCCCGCCATTGGTCGGAGCCATTACAGTTTCATACCAACATACGCAGAGTCACCGCAAATATACCGGCCGGTCAGGAAACGAGCCGATATCGGGTAGGACCGTAAATTTATTCAGTTTTTCGTGAATCGCGCGATTCCCCGCTCGACAACATCGATCAAGTAGGGTCGTAATTCGCGGGGGGCGATGATCCGGTCCAGGGACCCGACCTTCAGGGCCCGCTCGACCGAGTGGACCCGATCGTACTCCTCGCCCACCTCGCCGAGTTTTTCCGAACGGACCGCCTCTATCATCTGCGCGACGCCCCGGGCGTGTCCCCGCGAAGCGCTCTTCTCCGCTGCGAGGACGCGGGGATCCTTCCGCGTCCGGGTCTCCACCTCGCGAGCGAAGACCACGGCCGCCGCCGGCGCGCCGCCGATCACGGAGGCGCGCGCTCCTTCGATGGCCGCGATCTCGATGCTCTCCGTCAGCGTCCGGGCGAAGACGACGAAAGCGCCGCCGTGGTAGCGCGAGACGACGCAAAAGGCGATGGGCCCCTGGAAGTTGACCACGGCGCGCCCGATCTCGGCACCGTATTCGAGTTGCAGGCGCCGCATGGACTCGGGCGATCCGTCGAAGCCGGAAAGATTGGCGAGGATCACGAGCGGCCGGTTGCCGCTCGCGGAGTTCACCGCGCGAGCGATCTTCTTCGACGACTGCGGGAACAGCGTTCCCGCCGACCACAGCTCCGGACCGTCGGCGGGCACGAACTCCAGCCGCGGCAGCGGCCGGGACTGGATGCCGATGAGGCACACCGGCCAGCCGCCCAGATGCGCGTCCCAGACCACCGCCGTCTCGCCGCCGCGCAGATCGCGCCAGCGCTCGAGAGGCGGGAAGTCGCGATCGATCGCCGCTCCCATCACCTTGCGGATCTCGAACGGCTTCTTGCGATCGGGGTTGTGCTCGGCGCTGAAGATCTCGCCGACGGTCGCGAAACCCGCGCCGCCCTCCGGACCGTGCGGGTCGTCGCGCACGTCGCGATCGCGCGGATCGGCCGTCTCCGCGCGCCGCGGGAACCGTTCCCCCGGCGCGACGTAGCAGTGATCGTAATGGCGAAGCAGGATCTGCAGCGCCTCGGAGACGCTGCCCGCCCGGTACTGCGCCTGGCCGTTCGGGCCCATGATGCGGTCGTAGCCGCCGATGCCTTCGTTGTCCTCGGCGGAGACGCTCCCGGAATACTCGAGGGCCTGCTTCCCGGTGAGCACCATGGTCGATCCGGGGGCCATCACCAGGATCCCCTTGGTGTGCATGAGCATGGTCGCTTCGGCGTTCCAGTACGGCTGCGCGCCGACGGCGATTCCCAGCACCACCACGTTGATCTCGCCTCCCCGCTGGGTGAACTCGATGATCCGGCGCAGGACGCGCGAGACCCAGTCCATGTTCTCGGTGCCGCTCGTCATCGAGATCTTCGCGCCCGCGCACACCTCGAACCATTCCACCGGGGCCCGGAGCTTCTCCGCCAGATCGAGAGCGGCGGCGATGCGCCGGCATTCGGGCTCGGCGACCGATCCCATCTCGCGGCCGGGATCGCCGAGCAGCACCACCCGCTCCATGCCTTCCGGGTACCGCCTGGTGAAGTTGCGCACCACGCCGACCACCACGTTGGCGGTGTTGCTTCCGGGCGGCCGCTGCACGGGAACCAGCGCGTTCGAGGCGTCCAGATCGTATTCGACGAATTCGCCCGGCGGCGCGGCGGCGTGGACTCCGGCCGGCTGCGCCAGCATCCGTACGAGCTCGAAGGGATGGACCAGCCCGCGGCGGCGAAGCTGGACCACCTTCTGCTGGTATTGCGACATCGGCTGCAGCGGCTCTTCGGTGGGCTCGTCCCAGCGGATGCTGAGGCCCTGGCCCGGTGCGACGACGCGCAAGAGTGTCTCGCGCAATTGCCCGGTCCCGGGATCGGGCACGCGCGCGGTCAAGGAGACCATCTCCAGCCCCAGGCCCTCGGTGGCCGGAGCGAGCCGGGCGGCGATGCGCTCGACCTCCTCGCGCGGCAGATCGAGGGGCGGCGTGAGCGTGAGCTGCACGCGATTCCATTCCATCCGCTCGTGCGGCGCCCGCTGCGCCTGGTGGACCCGCATCCCTCCGAGCGCCTCGTGGAGGATGCGCTCCAGTTCGGGAAGCTCGATGACGTGGCCGGCCGCATCGCGGACCGGCGTGAGATCGCGGACCTCGGCCATGGCGAAGAGGCGCTCGTCCTTGGGATTCGATTCCGCGACGCCCCGGTAGAGGTAGAGGTCGTCCGCCGAAGGCAGCCGCGACAGATCGAACTTCGCGAGCCGCGCGAGCTGGAGTCGCTCGAACAGCATCGGGTGCGCGCCGCGGAAGCGGCGCTCCTCGCTCCAGCCGCCGGGACCGGAACGGAAGGTGAAGTGCTGCGGAGACTGCCTGCGGCCTTCGCGCAGGCCGCCTGCCACCACCATCGAGATCCGTCGCGGCGGACGGGCGAACGACGTCTTCAGCAAGACGTCCCGCAGCGAATCGGCGACCTGGTCGGGCGGGCTCCGCGGACCCTGCTCTCCGAGGTACAGGTCGAGCAGGATCTCGCGCTCCTGGGGCACGTCGCTCGCGAGCCGCGCAAGCTTGCGCGCACCCTCCGAGACGCCGGCGGCCGGAGCCGAGCAGGCGAAGAGCCGGTAACGGACGCCGCGAAGCTCGTAATCCACCCACGCGCACGGGATGCCCTCGACGTCGGAGGAGGCCACCCGTTCGAGCGCCCGGAACCGGTAATAGCGGCGGACCAGCGTTTCCACGAGCCGGGCCCGGAGCGCCGGCGATTCCGTTGCGGCGATATGCGAGATGAGCGTCGTCGAAATCGGCTGCGTGCAGGCGACCAGCCGGTCGAGGATCGCCTCCCGCTCGTCGCCGGAGGAATCGGGAAGGCGCGCGAGATCGCTCTGCGCCCGCTCCAACGTTTCAGCGCGCACCCGGTCCAGCGCCGGCTTGTCGAAATTCCGGTACCGCGCTTCGCGGGCGAGATCGGCGACTGCCGGGAAGCGCTCGTGTCCGAGGTCGACCAGCCTGTCGAGCGTCTCTCGCGAAGTCCCGCCTTCGGCGGGCAGCGGATCGTCCGAGGCGAGCCAGCGCTCGAGGATCGACGCGATGGGTCCCGGCTGCTCGCCCACCCGCTCCCGGGATTTCTGGATGCGGAGGAGGGCCAGTTCCAGATCGCGGCCCGGCGCATCCATCGAGACGCGGTACTGCGCGAGCGCCGGGCGCAGCAGCGCGACGAACGCCGGGGAAAGCCCCGCGCCGCGGGCTTCCGGCTCGTGCAGGTAGCGCCAGAGCTCTTCGAGGGGCGGCGCCGCGCCGCCCTCGAGGGGCGCCTTGCGGCTGAAGAGCGACTGGAGATCCACGAACGCGCAGAGCGCGGCGTTCTCGGCTCGGAGGACTCCGGCATCGTCGCGCGGAGCAGCGGCGGAGAGCTCGCGCCAGCGCACCGCGAGCCCGCGCGCCTCGGCCGGCGTCACGTCGAATCCGAGCAGGAGTTGCTGGAACCGTGCGAGCGCGGCGAGATATCCGGCTCGCGGTTCCGCGCCGGCGGGATCCCTCTCGCCGCCCAGCGACAGCGGTGAGTCGCGCGGCTCGGACCCTTGCGGTTGCGCGGGCGGATCGAGGCGCAAGAGCGGCGCGCCCGCATCGACCTGGCCGTTCACCGCCACCAGGATCTCGCGCACCGTCCCGGCAGCCGGGGCGGTCACCTCCACCTGCACCTTCATCGACTCGATGCGCACCAGCGGATCGCCGGGCGCCACCTGCTGTCCGACCTCCACCTGGATCGCCGCTACCACCGCGGGCATCGGCGCCGCCACGATCCCGGCCGGCTCGCGGGAGACGAGATGCGCGACGTCGTCCACCTGGACGAGTTGACGGAGCCCGTCCGTCGAGAGGAAGACCCGATGCAGAAGGCCTTGCCACTCGAGCCGCTGCTCGAAGCGGCCGAGCCGCTCCAGCCGCACGGCCGCCGGGGCCTCGAGCCCGCTCTCGACGCGGTACTCGTTCGGACCCAGCTGGCGCACTTCCAGCCGATACCGGCGTCCGAGACAGGTCAGCTCCACGCCGCGGCCGGAAGAGGGACCGACGCGCGGTCTGCCGCGCCTGGCCTCGGCGAGGAAGCGGGCCCGCTCCAGATCCTCCTCGGCGTGGTACGCCTCGATGGCCGCGGCCAGCAGCGCCGCCTCACGACGAGGCTCGACCAGCTTTCCCGACGAGGCGAGCCGATCGAGGAGGCCGATCGACGTCTCGCCGGCGGCGATTTCCGGCCGGCCGGCGAGCGCGCGGAGCCATGCTTTCGAGGTGCCGCTGCCGCGCAGGAGCAGATCGCCTTCGGCGAGCGCCTCTTGCAACCGCTGCGACGCCTCTTCCCTGCCGGCGCCATGGCTCACGAGCGTGACGAGCACGCTCCCTGGTCCCTCGGGACTCTGGCCATGCCGGACTTCGACGTCCGCCCGCAGCCCAGGGCCCGACGGCATCGCGAGGACTTCGACGGGACCAGGCCGGGCAATGGCTTCCGACTCGGGATCGCGAGCGATGATGCGGGCCGCGAACGCATGGCCCTGCTCGACCGGCGAGCGGTCGCCGAGCGGAACCCCGGCTGCGATCTGGAACGCCAGTCGGACGAAATCGACGCTCGCGACCGCTTCGATGGCGGGCGCCGCGTCGGCGAAGCAATCGAGGCCGGCAAGCGACCAGCGCGACGTGGACCCGGCGGGGAAGAGGAGAAGCCGCACCGCGCAGATTCCCGTCCAGCCCGTCGCTTCGCACGCGCGGGCAGCGAGATCTCGAGCCTCCCTGCGCTCGTTCTCGGTGAGGAGCGCGGGTGGCGACTCGACGAGCACCGCGCGCCCATCGAATCGTAACGAGGCATCGCCGACGCCCAGCGCGCGAAGGCTGCCGCGATGGTCGCGCGCGACGACGATCTCGAAGAGACGGGCGCGGGAATGGCTCTCGACCGCGAGCGGTGCCCCGATCTGCGCCGCGAGCCGCGCGATCCCTTCTCGATCGGAAAGCTGCGCGAGTACGTCGGCGGGCGGCCCGACGTGCGTCGCTCCCGCCCTGATGCAGGCCCGGGCGAACGCAGCGCGGTCGCGCAACGGCGCGGGCCCGAGCCAGGCGCTGTCGACCTTCGCCTCGCGAAGGGCATTCTCGACCGGCTCTCCAGGCTGGAGACGGATCGGCACCGCGACGGTCGCCTGCCCCGCTCGAGCGATCTCGCGAACAATCCGTGCGGCGCGAGCTGCTTCCTCGCCCTGCACTACTCCGACGCGACCGAGCCCCACGATCGGATGCGCCATGGCGCCTCCCCGGCTGGCGCCGAGCATCCTCGCTCAGCGTGCCGCCGCTGTGAACTGCCGGCGTTTCTCGAGAAACAAGGACTGGACCGGCGCCTCGGCGGGCAGCGGGCCGGCCCAGACGATGGGATCGATCCCGTTCGACGGCGGGGATGCGGCGGCGCTCTTTGCGGCCCAGTGGCCGGCGAAGGTCATCGGCCCCTCCCACATCGCCTCGCCGGTCGGATCCATCTCGTCCGGCAACGGCCCCGCCCATGTCATCGTCTCAGTCCGCATGGTCATCGCTCCTCCCGATGCCCACCTTGCATCGCCGGTGCCGTCCGTTTCGCGGTGCTTCGCTCCGGGCCGGTGCAAATCCTGCGGGCCTTCCCGCCCGTCAGTCGCCGAAGGCTTTGCGCACGTCCTCCGAGGAAGTGGTGACGGGCCGCTCCACAGCGGCTGCGGCCGGCGCTCGAGCCGCAAGAGGCTGCTCCAGCGCCACGATCGCCGGATCGATCCGCAGCACCGCGTACCCGCCGACGGCGCCAGCGCCAAAACCGGGGGCGAAGATCAGCATCGGGCGGTCGATGACGCCGTCGCGAACGGCGTCGCGAATCGCCAGCGGGATGCTCGCCGAGGAGGCGTTACCCACCCGCTCGATGTTGAAGTAGAGCCGGTCCTGCGCGAGACCGACGGCGGCGGCCATCTTGCTCACCATCGTCTTGTTTGCCTGGTGCGGCACGACCAGGTCGACGGCGTCGAGGAGCCTTCCCGTCCCGTCCGGACCCGGGAGCTCGGAGAGCTCTCCGATCATCTGCTTCAGGTACCTCTGGGCGAGCGATTTCACCTCGGGGCCGAAGACGGTGATGTTGTTGTCGAACTCGGGGTTCGGCCAGATGATCGAGTTCACCTCGCTCACCGGCCCGCTCGCGTACGTCTGCAGGACCTCGACGTCGGTTTGCGTTCCGAGGGGCGCCGGGCCGACGACCAGCGCGGCCGCGCCGTCGCCGAAGATCATGCGCGAGGTGCGCACCGTCCCGATCTTGTCGGAGAACTTCTCCGCGCAGACGAGCAGCACGGGCCTCTCGACTTCCTGGAGCAGGCGCACGGCCTCCGAGAGTCCGTAGGGCAGGCCCGCGCAGGCAGCGACGATGTCGCAGGAGGCATGGGTCTGCAGCATGCCGAGCTGGCCGGAGATCCAGGTCGCGACCGAGGGGATGAGGCGCGTGCTGGTGCAGGAGCAGAAGAGGACTGCCCCGATCTCCTCCGGCTTGCGGCCCGACTTCGCGAGCGCGATCTCCGCCGCCTCGAGCGAGATCTCCTCCAGCGATCGCTCGGTGTACCGGCGCGACTCGATCCCGGTCTTCTCGCGGATCTCCTCGGCCGACATGGGCGACCAGTTGAAGGCGGTGTTCCGGATGAGGTCCTCGTTGGTGCACTCGTGCTCGCCGTTCACCGCCGCGAGCGCCTCGATGCGCGGCTGCACGGCGAAGCGCTTCGCCACCTGGAGCGGCGGGTACGGTTTCACTGGCGGGCTGGCAGGCCTCGCGGGGCGCGGCGCAGGTCGCGGGCGGCCCGCCCGCACCCGCTCGATGAAGCCCATCACTTCGGGCGAGCGAGGCCGGTAGAGGATGACGAAGTCGTCGCCGCGCAGCTCCGAGAGGGGCGCGAGGCGGGACTGCGCCCGCTCCCAGGGATGCTGGTTCTGCAGCACCATCGCCCACCGGCTGAGCGCCTCCAGCTCGGGCACCGGACCTTCGCAATCGAGAATCGCCTGCGTCGAATGGACCGGGTAATCCGGATCGTGCTGGCGCAGGTGATAGGTGCGGTTCGACGGATCGCTCAGCGCCTCCTTCACCGTGGGTGGGATCGCCGGGAGGTCGGTCGCCTGGTGGCGCCGGTGGCGGAAGAGCCCGAAGAGCGCGTCGAAGATGGCGTCCTCGAGACTCGCGTCCCAGCGCGCCGGCAGCGAGCGGTAGGCGCTCTCCACCGCGGCCACCTTCTTCTCGCCCTCCTCCCAGGGAGTGAGCACCGGCAGGAAGACGTCGTCGCGCGTGCGCGGGACGTCCTGCCAGCGCGCCGGCCGCTTCACGTACATGGTGATCGCGTAGCGATTCACCCAGAGGAGATTGAGGGCCAGATCGCGCAAGAGCTCCAGGCGGGTCGGATACGCCGCCGACTGCACACGTTTGAGGATGTCCGACCCCGTCGGAGCCTTGGTCTCGAAGTCGCGCTCGATCACCGACTCGAACTGCTCGAGTGTGTCGAAGACGCTGAAATCGAGCTCGGGGAAGAAGTTCGAGGGAAAGACGAGACGTCCCTGACGGTTCAGCACGAACGGCTTCATCGGCAAATCCTTCGCGATTTGGACAGGCGACCTCGACGCAAACCAAGCAAGACGGCGGCCACCCGACAGTCTTGCGCGACGAATGCCCGGCGCGCGCAGTTCTGGGCTAGGGTTTCGCCATGTACGGTTCCTACAGCCTCGGCCGCGCGATGGTTGCTCCGGTCAACTCGTGGGCCTCGGCGGTGCAGGCCCTCTGGTCGCACCCCGCCTTCCCCGGAGCGGGAACGCTTTTCGGCCGGTCGGTCGCGTCGGCGAGCGAGCTTCTCGAGAGGGCGACGCGCAGCTACGCGAAGCCGCCCTTCGGGCTCGAGACGACCGGGATCGACGGCCGTACCGTCGCGGTGCGGGAAGTGGTCTGCCTGGGCACGCCGTTCTGCAATCTGGTCCACTTCGAGCGCGACGCGCGCCGCCGCGACCCGAAGGTGCTGGTGGTCGCTCCGCTCTCGGGCCACCACGCATCGCTCTTGCGCGACACCGTCCAGCGGCTCCTGCCCGATCACGACCTCTACCTCACCGACTGGATCGATGCCCGCCTCGTCCCGCTCTCGGCGGGCCGGTTCGATCTGGACGACTACGTCGATCTCGTGCGGCGGTTCCTGCAGGCCCTGGGACCCGACGTGCATGTCATCGCGGTGTGCCAGCCGAGCGTTCCGGTCCTCGCGGCCGTCTCGCTCCTCGCCGAGGATCGGGATCCCGCGACGCCGCGG
>Ga0209474_10000523_pt1 | contig 41906 bp, 24 predicted proteins | sample GraSoiAngelo_145_FD_185902 | JGI IMG/M metagenome (GOLD analysis project Ga0209474, IMG submission 185902) | Grasslands soil microbial communities from the Angelo Coastal Reserve, California, USA - 14_1009_05_20cm (SPAdes) (version 2) | ecosystem: Environmental > Terrestrial > Soil > Grasslands...
ACGGAGGACACGGAGGATCGCGGAGGGGCCAAATGGGGACGGCCAAATGACCAAAAGGGGACGGCCTGAGAGTCTGTCGGAGATAGATTTTCTTGAACGAAGAATCAACAACTTGCAAGGAGTGCTCTGTCTGTAAGTTGTTGATTCCTGGTTCGGGAATCGTTTACTCCGACAGGCTCCTGCACTGAGCGAGTTTTGCTATGCAATTAAGTTGGCTACTCTGATCCTTTGCACCCCACAGGATGGTCTCGCAAATAAGCGTGGAGATCGGTCTTTCGATAGTTTGTTATTAGATGATGTTTTGTCCCGACATAGAACTGCTGGAAGTCCACGGAACATTGCCTCGAAACACTAGGTGGTGTGGATGCAAATGTTCCAGTTGAACCTGTGCGCGGGAAGAATACGCCAACCTCCGAATCGTCGGCTAGATTCTCTGGCGTTCTCTCAATCGTCGTTAACCAAAGACTCTTGATTCGTTGACTGCTTCCATCGCGTCGCCAGTAGTAATATCGAGTTCGTGTCGTCTTCCGATCTAACGTCCCGCATACCCGCAGGATTCCATCACCTGGAATTCGATAGGTGATCTCCCCATCTTTCTCGACAAGAGGTTCGCAGTTTTGGCTGCCATAAATGACGTAAACATCTCCGCGATAACCGTCAGGAATGAAAAAGGACTCGTTCACGGTACGAGCAAATAACATCGCTCCTCCGAGTGTCAGCGAACCATACATTAGTAGGACACAACCATTGAAAAGGTAGGCAGCGTACCGCGAAATCCGCGATGACACCCGTCGTGCGATTAGCAGTCCGAAGATCGCAAGTGGAAAGCCAACGAGAAGCGCGACTAGCAGCGGCCAAGTCGTAATCTCCGGCGCCATGGCCGCCAGCGCCAGCCTGACTGCATACAGCATGAGGATCAGCAGTATGGCAACCGCGAGATTTGCTCCCGTAACCAGCCACAGCCACTTTGCTTGGCGTCCCATTTCACAAAGTGTCGCACAACTCGGAGTTTACCCACCGGCTACCGCCGGCGGTTCTCCGTCAGACTGGCGAACGGCCGTGACAGGCCACAGAAGAGCAGCAATGAGCACTCAGCAATCAGCTAAGGCAATAACCCAAGAACACAGAATCCCATTCGAGTTCTGTCAAGGGGAGATACCGGCGAGTCATGCTGGGAAAGTTTACCGCCGACGCTTTGTGGCGACGCGCTTGACGGCCAGCTTGCTCGCCGATGGGGCGCCTTGCTTCCCCGCCCTCGTCATCAAGCGCGATTGTTCGTACATCTCGATCCACTTCTCGCTCGAAATCGCCGAGATCAGCTGAGCGGCCAAATGGGGGCCAAATGGGGACAGCCTGAGAGCCTGTCGGAGTAAACGATTCCCGAACCAGGAATCAACAACCTCGGTAGTCGTGAGGACGACGGGGTTGGGATCGGCATTTCGGCGGGAGCGCATTCAGGTGGGAGTCCTCGGTTGGGTTTCAGGCGGTAGCCCATGTTCTTGGCTTTGGGTGGGAGCCCCCGGATTCATCCGGGGGAGAGGCTTTCAAGCCTCGCAAACGCGCGTATTCTTCTTTTTCCTCCGGCTTTAGCCGTGGGGTTTCAGATCGGGAAGCCCAGGGGCTAAAGCCCAAGAATTATTATGCGATCGCTTCTTTGCAACGCTGAAGCGTTGTTCCCCCGGATAAATCCGGGGGCTCCCACCTGAAAACCTGAATCCGGGGGTTCCCGGCCCCTGGACACCAACTTCCCTAACCGCCCGCAAAATTACAAAACTCGCCATCCGCAAGGTCTGGTTGCTGGAATCATCGACCACGCGATCATTCGACCAAAAGGGGAAGCCTGAACTGCGCGATTATTTCTTGCAAATGACGCACTCCGATGACCACGCTATCATTCACTCTTGCTCGTCTCCAACGGCGTCGGGAAGCGTTCTTGAATCCACGCTTGCCAGAGCGGTGTCTCGCGGGCGACGGTCGCAGCCGCCTGATTGCCGTAATGGTAGAAGTTCAGCGCAACCATGCTCTGGCCGCCGAAGTTGAAGGCGCCAAAGGCGGCTACGCCCGGCCCCGGCTTGTCGAGCCGCAGCAGGGTGTCGTATGGACTCTGGCTGACGTACTCCGCCACGCCGCTGAGCGCCGGGACACCCGCGGGCGCCGTCCAACGCTGCCCGACGCTCAAGCTTTTCAGTCTCAATGCCGCGGTCAGCGTTTCCCAGGCCTCCGCTTCGGTTCCCGCGACGGGAGCCACGAACTGCATGATCGCGGAGCGTTGGCCGCGGAAGTGGGTGAGATAGATCCGCAGGGTGCGGAAGAAGCCGGGCCAGCCGGATTCGGTGCCTTCCAGCTGGTTGTCCCAGTCGTCGGTGCTGGCGAAGAGGCTATTCACCACACGGACGAGGCACACACCACCCGCGCGCGCTTCGACGCTCCACTCGGTCGCGATGGGAGGCGAGCCACCCCAGCCCTCGCCCTGCGCGGCAAACCTCCGCGGCGGATCCCAGACCGTCACTACAGAACGGGACTCCATGCCCGGGCCGAAGTTCAACTTCACCGCAACCGGCTTTCCGTCGCGCTCCTCGAACTCCGCCGGCACGAACCAGGACGAAATACCCGGCCCAGTGGCGACGGCGCGCCAGACTTCCTCCGGCGTGCCGGGGACCTCGACTTCGACCTGGATGGAACGGCGCCCGGAGGCTTCTTTCTTCACGCTCATGATGGCTCCTTGGAATCAGATTTCTGCGGCAGAGGGTACGCCACCACCACCAGGCGATGCGCGCGGCCGCCGGGGGCGGATACATCGTGGTACTTCGAAACCAGTTTGGTGATGGCCTCGGCGAGTTCGTTGCTGAAAGCCGCCCGGTCGGTCGCCGACCGGAAGCGAACCTCGGTATCCACCGCCAGGGTCGCCAGGCGTTTGCCCGCCGCTTTCGCACGACGAACAAGATCGCCCACCTCGCGGACGACCCGCGCGCCCAGCGCGATGAGATAGCTCGCGGACAGCCTGTCGATTTCCCGATTCGGATCCGCGGCGACCGGACCCAGAGCGCTCGGCGAAACCACGTAGGAAGCGGCCGTCGCCACGAGCAGCCGTTCCGTCAGCCCGCCCCACTTGCGTTCCTGGGCCAGCCGCACCAGCTGGTGCGCCTCCAGCGCGTGCAGGTGGTAGTTGACTTTCTGCCGCGCCAGGCCAACCCGCGAGGCCAAGGTCGCCGCCGAGGCGGGCATGGCCAGCTCGGAGAGGAGTCGACTCCGCATGGGCTCCAAAGCCACCGTCGCCGCTGCCGGATCATCGATGACCTGGATGTCGAGCACGAGGGGGATGCTACGCTTGACAACTTTTATTGTCAAGGATGATTCAAGGCTTTTTCTTACGAATTTCCAATCTTTGCTGGTTCGAATTGGGGAGGATTGACGAGACGAGGCGAACAGTTCGACGATTTTCTAAATTGGACAGTCAACGCCGACGCGGTGTCCTATCATGAATTAGAAAGCGGAGATGTTTCCTTATGCTCGCACGCTTGCTATCTAGTGCTTTGACTCTGGGAGTCACGGTTTCCCTTCTCTCCTGCACCGCCAATGCGGCTCCGAAGGCGCCGATTCCTGCGCCAACAGCGGACGCTTCGCTTACCGCGGTTTCAGGCAAGCAGTCAGCGGTATTTGCCGGCGGTTGTTTTTGGGGAACTCAGTCGGTGTTCCAACGAGTGAAAGGCGTGATCAAAACAACGGCGGGATATGCCGGCGGCTCCAAATCGACCGCAAGCTACGATCAGGTGACAACCGAAACGACTGGGCACGCCGAATCGGTGGAGGTTGTGTACGATCCCTCGAAGATCACCTATGGACAGTTGCTGCGCATCTTCTTTTCTGTCGCTCACGATCCCACGCAGCTTAACCGGCAGGGGCCGGATGTGGGTACGTCGTATCGTTCCGCGATCTTCTACGCGAATGACGAGCAGCGGCGCATTGCCACCGCCTACATCTCGCAGCTCGATGCCGCCAAGGTTTTCCCCAAAGCGATTGTCACCGAGGTGACACCGCTGAAAGGCTTCTACCGCGCCGAAGACTACCACCAGGATTATGCGCTCCATCATCCTGACAATCCCTACATCCTGGTCTGCGATCGCCCGAAGATCAGCGCCCTGAAAGAACAGTTTCCTGATTTGTTTGTAGATTACAAAGCACACTGAATCCAGGACCGGGTTCACCACGGAGGCATGGAGTACTCGGAGGCGGGAAGACAGACGGGACGCACCCATCGACTTCCGATTCAGCAAGCGTTCCGGACGACGACCGTGCCTTCCCGTCACACCGAACCTGGTTCGGTGCTACCACGAGTCAAGATTACGAGTCAACGGGAATTTCATTTTGGAACTCGCGCGGCTGCCGGAGATTGCTCGTCGGAATCACCGGACTCGGTGGTGCGAGCAACGGATGCGAAATCCTTAATTCACTGCTTATTCACTGTTATTCACTGTTCTTTGTGGCGGATCAAAATTGCGAGTTTCCGTAATTCCTGACGTGGCAGGCGGTTGCGCGGAATCGTCCGTTGCTCGCCTACCTGCTTAGAAAAAATTCGCTGTTAAATTCGCTGATAAATTCGCTGATCCGCGAACACCAGTGAATTTAGCCAGATTCAGGCTGAATCCGTTGCTCGCAAGATACATGCCGTAGGGGTAGTTGGAATTGGCGCAGAAATAACCGGGCCGCTGAACTTCCCGGAACCTTAGCGGCGGATTAAGACCCAAATCCTATGGAAGTCATAGGAAAGATATATTTTACCTATGCCTTCTGAGGGGAGAAGATGGAGAGACATGGAAAAAGAACTTGCCGTCGCAGCCGGGGCTGGTACCCAAACTCTTGAGCAAACCATTTCAACCGAGGCCAAGTGCCCGGTCGCGCATGGCGCTCGCCGTGCCCACACCAACGCGGATTGGTGGCCGAACCAACTTAGTCTGAAAGTCCTTCACCAGAATTCGCCGCTCTCTGATCCCATGGGGGAGACGTTCAATTACGCCGAAGAATTCAAGACCCTCGATTTGCAGGCCGTGATCAAAGACCTTCATGCCTTAATGATGACGTCCCAGGAGTGGTGGCCGGCGGATTACGGTCATTATGGTCCGTTCTTCATTCGCATGGCCTGGCATAGCGCGGGCACGTATCGCATCGGCGACGGGCGCGGCGGGGCTGGCTCTGGCGCGCAGCGGTTTGCTCCGCTCAACAGCTGGCCGGACAATGCGAACCTCGACAAGTCGCGCCGGCTCCTGTGGCCGATCAAGCAGAAGTATGGGCGCAAGATCTCATGGGCCGACCTCATGATTCTTGCCGGAAACGTGGCGCTAGAGTCGATGGGGTTTAAGACCTTCGGTTTCGGCGGCGGGCGTCCGGATGTTTGGGAGCCGGAAGAGGACATCTATTGGGGCCCTGAGGGCAAGTGGCTGGCGGACGAGCGCTACAGCGGCGATCGCGAGCTCGCAGGTCATCTCGGCGCGGTGCAGATGGGACTGATCTACGTCAATCCCGAAGGTCCGAATGGCAAGCCGGATCCAATCGCTTCGGCACGCGACATCCGCGAGACATTCGCGCGCATGGCGATGAACGATGAAGAGACCGTTGCGCTGATTGCTGGAGGCCACACCTTCGGCAAAACCCATGGCGCCGCGGCTCCGCCAGAGTACGTAGGCTCCGAACCTGAGGGCGCCGACGTCGAGGAGCAAGGTCTCGGCTGGAGCAACAAGTTCGGCAGCGGCAGAGGCGCGCACACGATCACTAGCGGGCTGGAAGGCGCATGGACCCAGACCCCTACGAAGTGGAGCAACAACTATCTGAAAAACCTGTTCGGCTTTGAGTGGGAGCTCACGAAGAGCCCGGCAGGCGCGAACCAGTGGACTCCAAAGAATGGAGCTGGGGCAGCCAGTGTTCCGGATGCCCATGATCCGTCGAAGCGGCACGCGCCTTTCATGCTTACGACAGACTTGGCCCTGAGAATGGATCCTATTTATGGCCCAATTGCGAAACGCTTCCACGATCATCCGCAGGAACTCGGCGAGGCGTTCGCCAAAGCGTGGTTTAAGCTGACCCACCGCGATATGGGTCCAATCTCCCGCTACTTGGGCCCACTCGTTCCTAAGGAGCCGCAGTTGTGGCAGGATCCCGTTCCCAAAGTGAATCACAAGCTGATCGGCGACAAAGACGCTGCTGCTCTGAAGGCTAAGATTCTCGCGTCTGGTCTATCGATCTCAGAACTGGTGACGACAGCGTGGGCGTCGGCCTCAACTTTCCGCGGCTCCGACAAACGCGGTGGCGCGAATGGAGCTCGCATTCGCCTGGCTCCGCAGAAGGATTGGGAGGTGAACCAGCCGGCCCAGTTAGGGAAAGTTCTGCAAAAGCTGGAAACAATCCAGAAAGAATTCAACAGCTCGCAGACAAATGGGAGCAAAGGAAAGAAAATCTCGCTGGCGGACCTGATCGTTCTGGGAGGCAACGCAGCGGTTGAACAAGCTGCGAAAAAGGCCGGACACAACGTGAAGGTAACCTTTTCGCCGGGTCGCACGGATGCTTCTCAAGAGCAGACTGATGTGCACTCCTTCGCTGTGCTGGAGCCGGCGGCAGATGCGTTCCGCAACTATCGCCGCAAGGGAGAGCAAAGATCCGCGGAGGAGTTGTTGTTGGATCGCGCGCAGTTGCTAACTCTGACCGCGCCAGAGATGACGGTACTCGTGGGTGGATTCCGCGGATTGAATGCGAACTTCGGGCAGTCGAAGCACGGAGCGTTCACGAAGCGTCCGGAGACGCTGACCAACGATTTCTTCGTCAACCTGCTCGACATGAAGACGAAGTGGCAGCCGGGAACCAACGGCACCGGCGGCGTCTATGAAGGACGCGATCGCGCGAGTGGCGAACTCAAATGGACCGCGACGCGCGTCGATCTGCTGTTTGGTTCGAACTCGCAGCTCCGAGCGATCGCGGAAGTCTATGCATGTGACGACGCCAAAGAGCAGTTTGTTCATGACTTCATCGCCGTATGGAACAAGGTGATGAACCTTGATCGCTTTGATCTCGCCGAGGCCTATGCACTTTCATTGCGAAGCGCCTGACGTTGGCGCGAGGGATCTGCTGTTTTGGCGTTGAAGCAAACAGCAGATCCGTCACTTCGTTTCGGGATGACAGTAGTACCGGCGGTCGGGTCCCCGACAACGCGCCTTTCGTTGCTGGGGCACAGAGTTGGAGTTTATGGCGTCGCAGTGTGGATCACGCGAGACAAGCTCCGGCTCAATTGAAGCAAGACTTACACCAGGCCAAAAGTGAAGCGGCGGGACTTCATCAAAACGAGTTCAGTGCTCGCTGGCGCGTCTTTCCTATGGCACTGCTCCCACGCATTTGCCTTCCCGGAGAACGCTGACTCCGACTTTAATTCGCTTGAAATCGCTCTCTTTGAAACTAGCGATGCGCGATACCAAGCCGTGTATTCGCATGCGCTCCGGACACTTCGAGCGAACATCGTACGACTTGCAAATTATCCGAAGCCAGTATTGATCGAAGGCGCCAATTATCAAGGCGCCTGGCTGGAGTGCGCTCCGCACGAGGCGCTCGTATATGCTCCGATTCGAGCCGATGTAGCGCGCAACAATCATCTTCTCTTTTTTGCCCTGCAACGTGAGGACGGGCAGATGCCCTGCTGGGTTCGCAAGGGAGCTGTGGGATTCGCTCAGATTCAGATGGTCGTCCCGATCGCCGCAACGGCGTGGGAGGTTGCTCAGCAGAACGGCGACAGTGAGCTTCTCGAGAAAGCGTACAACGCATGCAGCAAATGGGATCAATGGTTGCAGAAGTATCGCGATACGCGGCAGACGCGGTTGTGCGAAGGATTCTGCACATACGATACCGGCCATGACAACAGCCCAAGATGGGCGGGAATTCCGAACCGTTGTCCGGATGGTGATGCGCGCAAGTGTCCGCCGCTTCCGTCGCTGCCTCGGCTGTCGCCCGATCTCTCCGCCACTGTTTACGGAGGTCGCATCGCGCTTGCTGCTATGGCAAACGCGCTGGGAATGACAGCGGAGCACGACCGCTGGCTGGCGGATGCGGACGCAATTCGCACTGCGATCCTGACACGCCTGTATTCGGAAGAGGACGCCGCATTTTATGACCGTGACGCGCAGGATCAGTTCGTGCGCATTCGCGGAGATGTGATCACTCGAGTGCTTAGCGAGCACGTGGTCGATCAAAACCTGTTCGACACCGTTTATCGACACCAAATTCACAATCCATCCGCCTTCTGGGTGCCTTATCCGTTCCCTTCGATCGCGCTCGATGATCCCGCTTTTGTACGGCCGATTCCGCCAAACTCGTGGGGAGGGGCCGCTCAAGCTTTAACCGCACTGCGTGCGCCAAGATGGATGGAGCATTACGGGAAACCCGCCGATCTGGCGCACCTGATGCAGCGATGGCTAGAAGCCATATTGAAGGTCGACAAGTTTCTGCAACAGATGGACCCGCTCAACGGCAGTTTCACGATGGGAGAGGCCGACTATTCTCCGGCAGCCCTGGTTTTTTTTGATTTCACCTGGAGACTCGCTGGAGTGCGCAAGCAGGGAAAAGATCTTGAATGGAATGTGCGTCCGATGCCGCCAGACCTGCGAGCGAGTTACAGCTGGAAGCTCGTTCCCACTCGAATAGCGAAGCTGCGCTATTCGGCGGGCGTCGCCTACCTCAGAATTAACAATCGCGACTTGTGCCGGACGAGCAGTACAGTTCGCCTGGTCAGCGACGAGCACGGAAACTTGAAACACGCGATCGGAATCGCCGAAGCTCCAGCGAACGTGTTGCTGAAGCTAAGTTCAGGACGCGAAGAAAAATTTACTGTGAGGCCCAACGAGACGGTAAATATCCGGCGCCACTGAACTGCTCGCCACGGCATTGCTTTTCCGCAGCTAATCCTTATTCATCGTGCAGCAAATTCTTATCTGGCTCCTCAGCCGCTCGAATAAGACCGCCTTGGTCTCTCTAGAATCTCAGCTCCGGGAATTGTTACTTGTAAGTTGGAACTCTCCATGGAGCCTTGCATTAGAATTCCCGACACGCCACGCGTCAAATAGAAACGAAGGGCGTCCGCGGGACAGGCCAATTCTCCCAAAAAAAGGAGCCGACTTTCGTCGGCTCCCATAATGGGTATTGTGGTTCTCAGAAATAAAGCTTCAGTGCCAACTGAATCTCCCGCGGATCACCCGGTCCTCCCGATCCCGTTCCCAAAATCGGATTCAGCGTATTTGAAACCTTGCCGAAGGAGCCGCCGGTACCGCTATTGGCGAGTGTGAAGCTCGCATTTGGGTTAGCGAAGTTTGGATGATTGAATGCGTTGAAGAATTCAGCCCGGAACTGCCAGGTAAAACGTTCGGTCATGCGAAACATCTTGAACAGGCTCAGATCGGTAGTCTGAATCCCAGGACCGTGGAATGCGCGCGGTCTGCACGTGCCGAATGTTCCTCTGGCCGGGAATGCAAACGCCGTAGGATTGATAAAGAAGCCTGTGCTGGTGTAGCTGGCAGGGTCGCTGGTAGCGCCCGCAAAGGGATCGCCTACGCAATTTGGGTAAGAAGCGTGGTTCGAGCCGGTGAAGCTCACGTCCGGCGTCGTCACGCTGAAGGGCGTTCCAGTTTGCAGAGTGACGATTCCGTTGAACTGCCATCCGCCGAGCAGATTGCTCGCCAAGTTGTCGCCCGATACGAATCGCTTCCCTCTGCCGATGGGCAGATCCCAGGTGAAGTTGCTGACAAGGCGATGGCGAACGTCAAACGGCGAGTTGCTCATTTCGGCGCCGTAGTTGTATGCATTGGCCGGTGTGGAGCCTCCGGTTAGATTGTCCTGGAAATTTGCAAGTCCATGGCTGTAGGTGTAGTTGACGGCGTAGCCAAATCCCTTCGACATGCGCTTGCGAAGGGATAAGTCGAGGCCGTTATAGTCCGTATTGCCATCGTTCGTGGCGAGTTCAAGGAAGCCATGCTGACCGTTGAGAACGCATGGCGTTTTCACGCGTGCAACCGGGTCAGGATTTAGCGTATCAATGTTTGAGATGGTATTCAGGTTCGCAAACGGGAATTGCACAATGGGACATCCGCTGTCGGCGCCGGTGATGAGACCCTGATTGCCGTTCCTGAGGCGGTTCATCTTCCGGCCCCAATTCCCGACGTATGTCGCCGCAAGCACAGTGTCCTGGAAGAGCTCATATTCCGGACCGAAGCTTGCCTGTTCTACGTAACCTGACCGCTGGTTGGGATCTTGAGCGCGTAGTTGCAGCTTGGTGAGATCAAGCGCCGTGCCGGTGATGGTGCTCAACGGGAATCCATTCTTGAGCTGGAAGATTGGAGTCGAGCTTCCGGTGCCCTGATTGAGCTGTATGTCCTGCAGGAACGGCGGATTGAGTTCGAGCAGGCTCTCCGATCCGATGCGGTTGTAGTGCTGGTAGAAGATCCCATAGCCGCCACGGACGACCATTTTCTTCGTGAACTGGTAGGCGACTCCGACGCGCGGAGCGAAATCATTTTTGTCTGGTTGGATCAATGCCCGGTTGGCCCAACCCGATGCGTTGCCCGGGGCGCTGACGATACCTCCACCATTCGCCGAAGTGAAGTTGGAGACCAGGTTGTCGCGGCTCATGATGGGAGCAAACACCTCATAGCGCACGCCATAGGTGAGGTTCAGCTTGGAAGTCGCTCGCCACGTGTCCATGGCATAGAACGAGTGTCCGGGTTGGAAGTAGTGGACGACGAGAGGCGTGGTGAAGCGTGTCGCGTCTACGTCGCCTAACAAAAAGTCGGGCAAGCCAAACGAGCTGGCGGCAGTGTAGATACCGGTTATCATCGGCTCTCCCTGTGGAGCTCGTATATCGAGGAAGTTGTCGCCGCGCTTGACGTACTCGTAGCCGAACTTGAAGCTGTGGCTGCCTTTGAGCCAGCTGAGATTCTCGATCAGGTTCCACGCCTGCGAGATCTGGTACTGCGGGCGCCATGGCGACGTGCCTAGCCGCGTAAGGCCATTAATCTCGATTGGCGGCAAACCTGCCGTGTTGGGTGTGTTGGGAATGCCGTTAAGACCGAAGTCGGGCGCCAGGGACTTGCCAAGCGTTAGACCAACTGGATCGCTGTGAGCGTAATCGCGGTTGAAGCCAAATCGCGCATCGCTCAGGAAGTTATTCGAAAGGTTGTGTGTCCAGCCCAATGACACAAGCTGAGTGTGTGTGCGATATTGCGTGGCGAAATTTCCATTTCCCGGAACGGGATCGCTCGTCCAGGGTGGATCCTGGCGGCTCACGTGGTAGTAGCTGTAACTGCCCGTGATGTGATCCTTTTGGTTCAAAGTGTGATCGACACGGCCATCGAGCGACCACGTGTCATTGGGGACGACAGTAGAAAAGATGTAGTTTTGAGCCCCCGTCCAACTTCCAGGCGTCCCAAGAGGAACTGGAAAAGTAATGTTCGGATCGGGGAAAAGCGCAGCGATCTTGGCGCCCACCGGATCGATGCATCTCGACTGAATGATGTTTCCCGCCACGCAGCCGGATTGGCCCGCTACGGGAGAATCATTGAGCGTGTTCTTAAGCTCAGTAAAGTTCCCCTGCTTCATCAGTGGAGTGGGAACTGTGCTCTTTATCGGCGTGGAACGACGGCTAGTGAAACGCTGCAGGTCGAAGAAGAAGAAGGTTTTGTCCTTGATGATGGGACCGCCGAACGTGCCTCCAAACTGATTCTGAGAGAAACGGCCCTTTGGCTTACGCGGAGTTGCGTTATTGTTTGCCCATGAATTGGCGTCGAAGATGCTATTGCGAACGTATTCAAATAGATTGCCGTGATAACCGTTTGTGCCGGACTTGATCGCAGTATTGATTACAGCTCCGGCGGAGTTCCCGAACTCTGAGGAGTAGGTTCGTGTCTGCACACGAAATTCCTGCACGGCGTCTGGCGGCGGCTGTACCACCTGCACGGAGAATTCCTGAAGATTCTCCGACCAGGAATTGTTGTCGATGCCATTCAGCCGGAAATTGTTCTGAAGCTCGAGATTTCCGTTTACGCTGAAGCGGTCTGGAGCTGGATTTGCGGCTCCGTAGAACTTTTGCACTCCCGGTTCCAGGAGCGCGAGGTCTGCATAGCGGCGTCCGTTTAGGGGAAGATCGTTAATCTGTCGTGAGTCGACTACATTGCCGATGTCCGCCGACTCGGTTTGCAACAACGGCTCGCTGCCAGTGACGACGACCTCTTGATTGACTGATCCGACGCGCAATGCCACTTCAATGGAAAGACGATCCTGCACATGCAGCTCGAGACTGTCCCGAACAACAGTGTCGAATCCTTGTGAACTGACGCGCACCGAATAAGTGCCCGGGATCAGTGCCAAAACCTGATATTCTCCGGTGTCGTTCGTCGTAGTGTTGACTGCCACTCCAGTTCCCTTGTTGGTTACCGTCACAGCCGCTCTGGGAACGACAGCGCCAGAGGCGTCCACTACCCTGCCGACGATCGCCCCGCGATCAATCTGCGCATAGGCGGAGAGAGCGGTAATAACGAGAATCACAAACCCGAAAGCACTGTGGAGAAAACGTCTCTTCGTTTCCCATCGAAGATTCATTGCAGCCTCCTGCATTACTTCACCAAGCGATTCATCCCTGGCGATCTCACTCTGAACCCATTCTCGAACCCGCAAAAAATTCGTGAAGCGTAGCGGGCGGAGTGAAGTTATCGCCATGTAAGGACCTCATAAAATATCGAAACGATTCGGTCTGGTTGGGTTCACATCTAACACCTGACAAATTCTTACTGTCAAGACTTATCGAAGAACTTATCCACACGATTACATTCACCTAATGCAAGCGCCGGCGCAATAGCGTCTGTGAGTAGAGAACCGCATCCGAAGTGAGGAAATGCCAAAACGTTTTGGTATTTCTCGCTACAGACCGTACAATTCCGTTGCTTTATGGCTGCTTTGGTGTCTTCACCTAAATCCTTCCGCCGCTCGGCGACCCTATCATCGCCTCAACAGGTTCGGAATGTGCAAAGGAGATCTATGGCATTCAGATCAAATCGTATTTTCGCTCTGCTTGTGGTCCTCGCCTGCATATTGCCCCTATTCTTTCCAGTCTCCTCAGCAAAGGCGCAGTCCCCGACTGCCGTCAGCACCGCGCCCGAAGTGACTGCGCAGCCCATACCGTTTGATCGCGGCGCAAGTGCTCTTTGGCAAAGTCTGCAAAAGTTGCGCACGCGCGCCAGTTTGCTAATGGTGACTGCTCATCCTGATGATGAAGATGGCGGAATGCTCACCTATGCATCGCGCGGCCAGGGAGCTCGCGTCGCCCTGCTGACTTTGAACCGCGGTGAAGGGGGCGCCAACGTGATGTCGTCAGACTACTTCGACGCGCTCGGACTCGTGCGCACGGAAGAACTTCTCGCGGCCGATCATTACTACGGCACACAACAGTTTTGGACACGTGTGATCGATTACGGTTTTTCAAAAACCAAAGAGGAAAGCCTGGACAACTGGGGTCATGATCGCGTGCTTGCCGATGTTGTGCGCGTAGTCCGCATGACGCGCCCGTTGGTAATCACTTCAGTTTTTGTCGGCGGCCGTACAGACGGCCACGGGAATCACCAAACGGCCGGCCAGATGGCACAGGAAGCTTTCAAGGCGGCAGGAGACCCGGCGATGTTTCCTGAGCAATTGAAGGAGGGTCTGCGGCCGTGGAAGCCGGTCAAGGATTATGCCCGCGTGCCTTTCGCGCGAATCACCGACAAAGGCATATATGACTACGCAGACGGAAAGTACTATCCGGCCGAATTTCACAACTACACTGACGGAACTATCACTAAGGGAGAACTCTCACCCGCAGTCGAGATTCCCGAAGGCGAGTACAACCCGCTCCTGGGCTTGACTTACGAACAGGTGTCGCGCCTTGGACTCGGCCACCAGAGATCGCAAAACGGCGGAACCGGTATGCCTCCAGCCGAGGAACAAATGAGCCCGTATCATCGCTTTGCTTCGCTGGCCTCAGTCCCAGAAAAGGAATCCACATTCTTTGACGGCATTGATGTTTCGCTCATGGGCATCGCCAGTCTGAGCCAGGGAGCAGACTCGGCATTTCTCAAGGAGAGGCTGGCAAGCATCAACTCGCTCGTGGAGAAGGCAATCCACGATTTTTCAGCACCGCGTCCGGAGACTATTGCTTCTACTTTGGCCGAGGGACTAAAAGCGACCAACGATTTGATTGAGAAGGTTGCCGCGAGCAGCCTGAGCGACGATTCAAAATATGATGTTGCTCATGAATTAAAAGTAAAGCAAGTCCAATTCGGGAACGCTCTCGGAGAGGCGCTGGGGTTATCAGTCCTTGCTGCTGTTGCTCCGGAGAAAGAACCTACCGGCCCCTTTGCGCGTTTTTTTCGAAATCCGGAGACCTTCCAGGTCGCCATTCCGGGGCAGCAATTTTGGGTAAAGGTTCATACCACGAATCCGACGAATTTGCCTGTGCAAGTCGGGAGCGTAGCTATCGAAATGCCTCAAGGCGAGCAGTGGAAGGTTGATCCGGAATCGCAAACCAGCGGAACGTTAAAATCCAATCAGTCAATGGACACGCGCTTTGCGATTCACGCACCGCAGAACGCGGGCTATACGCGTCCCTACTTCGCACGACCAGATATCGAGCAGCCTTACTACGACGTTCAAGAACCGCAATTCCTGAACATGCCGCTTGCACCATACCCTCTGTTAGCCAAGGTGCAATTCAGCTTCGATGGAGTGCCTTTCGAGATTTCGCAAGTCGTGCAGTCCGTGAAGCGCGTCACGGGACCGGGGACTGTTCTTGAGCCTCTGGTGATTGGTCCTGCTGTGTCGGTTGCCATCGCGCCACAGGCTGGAATAGTTCCTCTCAGCTCAAAGGCGTTTGACCTGACGGTCAGGGTCCACAGCAATGTCAAGGGACCAGCCAAAGGAACCGTGAGACTCGATCTGCCAGTGGGATGGAAATCGGAGCAGCAAGCATTTTTGACGGCTAAGGATGGCGACGATCAGATTCTCAAATTTCACGTCGTGCCTGGGCGAATCGAGGAGAAGCCTTACACCATCACCGCAGTCGCCACCTATGATGGCCGCGAGTACAAAGAGGGCTATCACACTGTCGGATATCCTGACCTGCGTCCGTACAATCTGTATCGCGCCTCCGCATATCGCACGACTGGCGTCGACGTAAAGATTGCGCCGGGTCTGAACGTTGGATATATCGTAGGCGCGGGCGATGACGTGCCCCTCTCATTAGTGAACCTGGGAATCAATGTTCACTTCCTCTCGCCGGGAGACCTCGCCGGCGGTGATCTGTCGAAGTACGATGCGATTGTTGTCGGCGTGCGCGCCTATGCGGTTCGCGATGATCTAAAGACCTACAACAGTCGGATCCTCGACTACGCAAAAAATGGCGGAGTTGTCATCGTGCAGTACAACACGCCGGAATACGATCACAATTATGGTCCATATCCCTACAAGATGGGCTCAAATCCGGAGGAGGTAACCGACGAGCATTCCAAAATGGAAATCCTCGAACCTGCGAATGCTGTCTTTACCTGGCCAAACAAGATCACAAGCAAGGATTTCGACAACTGGGTAGAGGAGCGGGGATCGAAGTTCCTGCAGTCGTGGGATACCAATTATCAGCCTCTTCTCGAAACACACGATGCGGGTCAGGAGCCGCAAAAAGGCGGGCTGGTTTACGCGAAATATGGGAAGGGCGTGTACATCTACAACGCCTATGCCTTCTATCGCCAGATGCCCGAGGGTGTTCCGGGAGCCTACCGGTTGTTCGCGAATATGATCAGCCTGGGTAAGAGTCCGCAGCTCGCCAGTACCCAATCGGGAAAACAACGCGCGTCGCTGGACAAGCCGAAGCGGTAAACCACTGGGATGGACGCGAAGCGCAGATGCTTTTACTTGCGGTCCTGCGCCTGGCCCTGAATTGAATAAAGAAAAGTTTTGATGGTCTCATCGCGTCTGGCATTCTCGTCGGCCAGACGTGCCGATGCCGTTTGATACAGTTTCATCTCCTGTTCAGACCGATGTTGTTGACCGAGATGCTGGTAAATCTGAGCAAGCCGGTAATGCGCGTCCGGCGAGTTCGGCTCCATTCGCGCGCAGGTCTCCGATTCGCGAAGCGCATCCTGCCAACGCTCGATCCAGCGGTATGCCTTCCCCAGTTGACAATGAGGAGAGGCTTCGTTGGGAAGCTTCTCAGTTGCTGTGTTTAGCCGACGAAGAATCTCCTCCGTATGCGAGCGATCATTAGAAAGATAATCTCTACGGAATAGCAACGCAGCGCAGTAGAACTGTAGCATTCCGGACTTGGAATGAGCGTCGCCATACTCGCAAAGACGAGTCAATGCAGCAGGATTAGGCGGGCCTGATTCGTCCATCTGAACGTCGCCGACATATCGGAGCGCCAATTCGGGATCTGGTGCCATGCCTGCACCGTTCAGAAGAGTTTTGGTCGCCTCTTCAGCGCTTCCGGAAAAATATTCGACCATTCCCAACGCAACCTGGATCCGCCAGGAGTTCGAATGCGATTCCTGAGCTTGCGTCAGGACCACGCGAGCAGGTTCGAAGCTCTTGTGCCGGATAAGATCGAACGCAAGCGAGAGTCGGTATTTCTCCTCATTCGGTGCAAGCGCGATTGCAGCCTGATAGCTACGCACCGCCGAGAGCTCGTCTCCGCGAGCTTCCTGAATGTCTCCGATTAGATCTTCAAGTTCAGCGCTGTCAGCAGTCGTCTGCATGCTTTCTGCAGTTGCCAAGGCATCGTCCAACCCGCCCGATTTGAATTGAGAAAGAGCGAGATTGAATCTCACCTCGGCGCGACTCGGATCGAGTTCGACTGCTCTCTTGAGTTCGTCTGCTGATTCGGAGAAGCGTTCATGTGCGATGAGTACTTCCGCCAGTCGTTGGCGGAAGACTACTTCCTGTTCTTGCGACAAAGTCAATGTGCGAAGCTGTTCCAACGTATGACGAATCTCATCGCCACTTCCCAACTGTGCTTCCAGCAGCATCAATCCCAAAGCTGGGTCATGAGTGCGAGCAAACAGCGGACCAGCTAATTTCGCGGCCCGCTCCCAATGCTTTGCCTCAGTTTCAGCAGCTGCAGTAGCCATCTGGAGTCCAGCTTGATTGGGCGAGAGCGCTAATGCGTTCTCCATTTCCGCTGCTGCGCCGGCAGGATCTCCCAAGCCAGCGGCAATGGACGCCTTGAGTCGATGGAAGGGGAGCCGCTTTTCGGGCGATTTCGGCGGTGGAACCTCCGACAGAGCGTGGGACGCTTCGCTGTAACGATGCAATCGAGCAAGCACCACCGCCCATGCGGTTTGTACCTTCGGTACGCCGTGGCTCACCTTGGCGGCATGGGCCAGAATTGCTTCTGCCTTCGCAGGATCGCCTGCGCGGTCATAGATCTCGCCCAGACCGGCGAGCGCCAGGTAGTTGTCGGGCGCGTATTTCAGAATTTCCTGATATTGCTGCTCAGCCTGGCCGAGTTCTCTCCTGGCTGTAAAAGCCTCCCCCAGCAACAGACGCGCTGCAGTGTCTTTAGGGTGCGCCTGAAGGTGAGTCGAAAGGACCTGTATCGCTTCTGTTGGATTCCCTGAGGCGAGAGAAGATTGTGCAGACGCGATGACTCCACTCGACCCGACTGTTGGCGAAGCACGATGCTCTCGAGCACCGACACCAGTTATCAGGCAAAGTACGGAGAGGCATATGGAACAATGAAGCGGGAGAATTTTTCTTGATCCCAAAAGGGAACACATTCTCCTGCCTCTCAGCGTTACCAGCTCTTTCATGCGCTCTCCACCGTCATCTGCACAACGTTGACGTGCTATATTGCGGCTCACCTTTACAAGCGCTCAGGTAAGCAGGATTCTGGAATTGGTCGACAACTCTACACCGCATCTTCCGTCTGAAATAGCCGCCACCTCCGACAAGTTAGTCCGCGGCATGGGGTTGCTTCAATCCACTGCAGTCAACATGCTGGAGATGATTGGAATCGGGCCCTTCATCACCATCGGAGTCATTCTTTCTGCGATGGGTGGACCGCAGGCGATTCTCGGGTGGCTTCTGGGGGCGATTTTTTCCATTTGCGATGGCATGGTTTATGCCGAATTGGGCGCCGCCATGCCGGGGGCAGGTGGCGCATACATTTATTTTCGCGAAGCATTCAATCCGCGTACCTGGGGCCGTCTGATTTCTTTTCTATTTCTGTGGGAAACCATTTTCGCTGCGCCGCTATCCATATCCGCCGCGTGCGTTGGGTTTGCCGAGTACTCTCACTATTTTTTCCCTGGCTTGACTCACGCCGGCGTAGGTTTACTCGCCGCCTTCATAAGTCTTCTCATAGCCTTTCTTTTGTATCGCCCAATCAAAACAGTCGGACGGCTCTCCGTAATCATGCTGGGGATCGTTTTTACCGCGATGTTTTGGGTGATTGGTGCAGGGGTGATTCATATGAATCCCAGCATAGCGTTCGATTTCCCTCCCGGCGCTTTTCATCTCTCGAAGCGATTCTTCTATGGCCTCGCGAGTGCCACTCTCATTGCGATGTACAACTATGGCGGATACAACAACATTACTTATCTTGGCGCCGAGGTAAAGAACCCCTCGAAGAACATTCCGCGAGCAATCGTCCTGTCAGTGTTGCTTGTCGCAGTCCTGTATCTCTTCATGAGCGTGACAATTATTGGAACGATCCCGTGGCGCGATGCAGCCGTCTCCAGCGCCGTCGTTTCGGAATTTATCGGCAAGCTCTACGGTTCACGCGCGGCCGCAGTGATGACCGTGTTGATTCTGGCCGCAACGCTTGGCGGGATTTTCACGATGACGCTTGGCTACTCGCGGATTCTGTATGCCGCAGGCGCAGAAGGAAACTTTTTCAAGATCTTTGGCCGGGTTCATTCGAAGGGGCACTTTCCGACAGTCTCACTGATTGCGATCAGCCTGATGGCTGTGCCTCTTTGCTGGTTGACCCTCGAACGGCTTCTCTTGGCATTGATGATTACGCAGATCATCTTTCAGTTCATTCCGCAGATATTCGCGCTGTTCGCGATGCGTTGGTATCGGAAGGACATCCCTCGCCCGTTCAGTATGTGGCTCTATCCCGTCCCAGCCATCGTGGCACTTGTGGGCTGGACCTACGTTGCATCGACTCCTGACCAAAGGCAATACGTCGGCAGCGCGGCCATTCTTTTGCTCTTGGGTCTAGTTGCCTATCTGCTGCGGGCCCGGACTATCCGGTCATGGCCGCTCGAAGCACAGGTCGAAAATCGATCAACGTCCGCTGGTTAGGAATTGTTCTGCTTTGGAGGACTGCAGGAATCGCGCACGACGAGTTGCGTCGCCAGCAGAACAGGGCTAGCAACGCTGGGACGGCCCTCGACGTGGTCGATGAGCATTCTGGCCGCTATCATCCCGACCTCGCGCGCCGGTTGACGGACAACTGTAAGCCTCGGACGCAGCAGAGTTGACCAATAGAAATCGTCAAAGCCAAGCAGACTGATTTCCTCCGGGCATGCCAGACCGATCTCCTGAATGGCAGCCAGTGCCCCAAGCGCCATCATGTTGTTCGTGCAGAAAATCGCTGTAGGGCGTCGCGCGCGCGTCAGCAATTGCATGGCATGCTGATGTCCGCTCTCCATATCGTTATTTCCGGTGTGGATCATTGAGCGGTCCGGGCGAATCTTGACGCTGCTCAGAGCATGCAGAAACCCCTTCAATCGATCCGCCGAAGTGCCACTGGACGTATCTCCCGAAATGATGCCGATCATTCGATGTCCGAGGCTAAGAAGGTAACGGGTGGCATTGTCTGCCGCCAGCGCATTATCCACACCAACGCGCCCGACGGACGAATCGCGAACAGCCGGATATCGATCGGCATAAACCACCGGTATGTTGCCCAAAATGGGCGTGGCTTTCTTGGCAACTGCATCCATTGCAGGAACACGCACAACGCCATCCACACGCCGCCGATGAAACGAATCCAGATAGTTGCGCTCCTCTTCCCAACTTTCACGCGAGTCGCCAATCAGAATCGTGTAATTCGCCGAGGCCGAATAGTCCTTCGCTCCGCGAACCACGTCGACGTAAAAATTGTTGGAAAGATCGGGGACAATAATGGCGATCGAATGGGTCTTTTGCAGGCGAAGCCCGCGAGCCAAATCATTAGGGCGGTATTTCAGCTGCTTGATCGCATCCTGAATACGACCGCGCATCTCGGCGCTGACATAGTCCGAATTGTTTAGCGCGGCCGAGATGGTGGCCACGGAAGCTCCCGCCGCTTTCGCTACCTCGCGAATGGTGATGTGTCGCCGGTCTTTCTTTTCCTTCGATCGCAACGCTGCACCCGATTGGCCTTTGAAGTCGTGTTGCAAAAGCATACTCGGACTCTTGGAAATCTGACATGGCAGGGTATCCGGGTCCTCTTTCGCAACAGAAGACTTCAGCCCTTAGCTCAGCTGTTATGATTTTCGCGTAATGGCGCTTGCCTTCGCGCGTTCTCCTCAACAATTACTCATCTTCGGGGAGTTCTATCTTGACTTGGTCTTTTACGATCTACCGGATGTTCCCAGATTGGGAGAGGAGGTCAAAACTCGCAGTTTCGCAGAACTACCCGGAGGAGGATTAGCAACTACGGCGCTGGTAGCCGCTGGATTGGGCACACTTACTGCCGTAGTTACCAGGATAGGACAGGATGCACGTCTGAGCCCGGCGTGGCAGAGGTTAGTTAAGAGCAAAGTCTCTGTTGAAGCATGCGAATCCTCTTCGCAGCTTCCGACCGCGCGAACCGTATGCGCCTCTTATAACGGCGACCGAATGATGATTACTCATGACGCCATCAATGAGAACTTGCGCAGCCTGCTCGATTTGCCGAAGGTGAGAACACAGCTTCGGGCGTCTAAACACGTTCATTTGGCTTGCGCCCTTTGGCCAATTAGAGCCTGGCTCCCTGCAATCCGGCGTCTGCGCTCCCAGGGACTCACTCTCTCCGCCGACATCGGATGGAATCCTGAGATGTTTCAATCGCGCGAGCTTCCTCGTTTGCTGGAAGAACTCGAGTTTACGTTTCCCAATGAGATGGAGGCTCGCGCCATGACACAGGAACGAAGCATCGAAAGCGCGCTCAAAAAGATCGCTCGGTCGGTCCGAGTTCCCGTTATCAAGCTTGGCGAAGGTGGTTCCATTGCATTTCAGAACGGGAGGATTGTGCGGGCGAAATCCATTCGCGTTCGCTCGATCGACGCGACCGGCGCCGGCGACGCTTTCAATGGAGGCTTTCTTCACGGCTATCTTGCAGGATGGGATCTTGAGGAGTGTCTGCGAGCCGGCAATGTTTGCGGCGCACTCGCGACCACCGCTGCCGGCGGCTCCTCTGCGATACCGACGCAAAGGCAATTGAAGCGGCTGATGAAGACGACTGCGCATTGAGTTGAAGCCAGTATCCATTTAGATTAGCTAGGCCACGACAACATCACCGTCATGAAGATCGCAATTATCGGAGCTGCGGGGGTCAGAACTCCCCTTCTCATACATGGGCTTGCAGAAGCCCGGTCAAAACTTGGCATCGATGAACTTGCATTTTGGGATACAGATTCCGAACGTCTAAGAACGATGGGCCGAGTCTCAGCTGCAATGGCGAAGCGGAGCGGTCTCGCAGCGAAATTAAGTGTTTGTTCCAATCCAGAACAAGCCGTCGCTGGCGCGACGTATGTGATTACCAGCGTGCGCGCAGGTGGAATTGAAGCGCGCGTGAAGGATGAAAACATTGCGCTGGCACACGGACTCGTCGGCCAGGAGACCGTAGGCGCTGGCGGATTCGCCTGCGCTATGCGAAATCTTGCAGTAATGCTGGAGTATGCCCGGCTCATCGAACGAGTTGCTCCACGCGCGACCGTCGTCAATTTCACGAATCCCGTGGGAATCATCTCCCAGGGCCTTCTGAATCACTCAACAGTGAAGATCGTCGGCGTCTGCGACACTCCCCTGGAGACCTTTGAACTGATCGCAACTGCACTCGGCAGAGATCCGTTCGAGCTTGAATTCGATTATCTGGGACTAAATCATCTTGGCTGGGTGCGTGGCGTTCGTGATCGAGACAAAACAGAACTGCTTCCGAAGCTCCTCTCGTCCCCCAAGTTGATTCAGAAGTGTTACCGGCATGGCTTGTTCCCCGTCGAATTTATTCAGCACTTGGGACTGCTTCCGACAGAGTATCTCTACTTCTACTACTTTCCCGATGCGGCCTATCGCAACACCAAGCGAAGCGGACAATCACGCGGGCAAGCCATTTCATTGATGAATCAAGCTCTCTTCAGCAAATTAGCGCACGCTGCCGAATCTCAATTGATCGAGATCTATGAAAATTATCTGCGCGAACGAAATGCCTCATATTTCAGCATCGAGGCAACAGCAGGAGAACGTCGCGAGGGAGGCGAGGCGCTCTACTCGCAATTCTCGGGATATGAACGCATAGCCACACTGGTTCTTCAAGCGCTCCATTCGGACTCAACCATACCAATACCGCTAACTGTCCGAAACAACAGCGCCATCGAAGATCTTGATGCCAACGATGCGGTCGAGCTGCCATGTGACGTTTCCTCTGCAGGAGTCAACCCTCGCAAAGTGGGACGTGCTCCAGCAGCCGTCCGTGGGCTGCTGCTGCAAGTAAAGGAATACGAACGTCTCACGGTGCGCGCCTCGGTAAACAGATCAAACGAAGCTGCCTTGGCGGCATTGGTTACAAATCCTCTTGTCGGACGCAAGGAAGTCGCCGGAGCAGTCCTCTCGGAATACATGCAAGCCTTTGGGGACCAAATGCATCTGCAAAGCATCGTGACCATGTGACGTAAGCCGACTGGCAAGCATAAGTTGCTGGAAACAAAGCTGTTTCAGCCATCTATCCAAAGACACTTGCGTAAGCAGCACCTGGGCGAATGCCGCTGGTGAATCTGTTCGGATAGGCCTACAATAAATACCGAAACGTTTCGGCAATTCCGGAGAGGCAAATCGCCATGACCACATCGAGCACTCGTCCAGCGACCGAGCCGCTTTCCAATTTGGAACAGTGGGATGACTTCGTGGAGGGTCGCTACAAAGAAGGCAAATCGGAATCGCAATTCCGTCAGTACGACGCTCAGGCGAACCCGGGAGTTGCTGAGTTCTATCGGCTGAACCATCAGTATCAGACGCTCGATTATGTGCTCCAAAAAGAGAAGGAATATTTCGGCCTGAAACGTGGCGTCAAGAGCGTGTGGGAAGCCGCCGAATATTTGAACACCTTAGTGGATGATAGCGACCCCGATACGGACCTCACACAGCTCGAGCACCTTCTGCAAACCTCCGAGGCCATTCGTCGTGACGGCCATCCGAGGTGGATGGTGCTCGTGGGCTTCGTCCACGATCTGGGCAAATGTCTGTGCCTTTACGGGGAACCACAATGGGGCGTAGTTGGAGACACATTTCCAGTAGGCTGCGCATGGTCCGACCAGATCGTCTTTCCCGAGTACTTCGCCAACAACCCCGACCGGAATGCTCCGAAGTACCAGACGCAGTACGGAATCTACGAGCCAAACTGCGGACTGGAAAATGTACACATGTCTTTCGGCCACGACGGCTACATCGCCGAAGTCATGAAGCCATACCTGCGCGACGAAGCTCTCTATATGCTTCGCTTCCACTCGTTCTACGCGTGGCACCGCCATGGCGCTTATCAGCACCTGGAAAACGAAAAAGATCGGGCGATGCTCGAATGGGTGAAGAAATTCAATCCCTATGACCTGTACTCGAAAGGTCATACCAAGCCAGACGTGAAGGAACTGAAGCCTTACTACGATGATCTGTTCGCGGAGTTCCTGCCCGAAAAACTGGCGTGGTGATCAGTAAAGCCGACGCAGGCCGACCGACGTTTACCCAGCCACTAGTGCGGCCCTACTGAGCTTTTATCTGTCTAGTGCTTCCCAGATCGTTGCCAGGTGATGGTCATCGTGCTCGGCGACGAAGTACAAGCCATCCACCAGCCGCATAGGCTGCTTTAGTCGCAGATGGAGCATGGACACCCGAAGCTCCAGCGAGATAGCCAGCACCCCCATTTTCGGTCATAATGGGCGACTTCACTGGACACATAGCTATCAGGGGCTCTAATGGGGGTGCAATCCATGAACTTGCCGGACGTGCGTATTGCGCACGTGCTGGCGGTGGGCGTAGCGGACGCGGGTTCCGGTGCTCCGGAAGAGCAGCGGGTTGTTCATCGCTTGATGGAAGCTCTTCAAGGCACGCCCAAGTTTCAGCGCTGTCAGAGGCGGGGCGACGCACTTTTTCTTGCCTTTAAGCATGATCTGGCGGTCGTCTTTTTTGATTCCCCGGAAAGCGCCGCTTGTTGTGCACTGGAACTCGTCTCTCCCCTGGCTCGGATCGCATCTCCGAAAATACGTCTTGGCCTTCACACCGGCCCAATTCATTGTGAATCCGGCGGTGACTCTCCTCAAATTTCCGGAATCAGCCTCGCGGTTGCTCGACAGATCATGGAGTGTGGGGACGCAGGTCACATTCTGGTTTCCAATGCGGCTGCCGATCTGCTGAGCCAGTTTGGACGTTGGTCGGAAATGATGCACCCGGCTGGTGAGTTCGAACTCGCTAATGGAATCCAGCTGCAGGTCTCTAATCTATGCAAAGGCGGCTTGGGAAACCATTCCACCCCAGAGCGCTTTCTCCATCCCAAAACCGAGGCAAAGGATCCGCTCATTGGCAGGAGCGTGAACCATTACCTGGTGCTGGAGCGGCTTGGCGCGGGCGGCATGGGAGTGGTCTACAAAGCAAAAGACATTCGTCTTGACCGCAATATCGCGATTAAATTCCTTGCGCGCGAGTTGTCGAATCACCGCTCGCATTTGGAGCGCTTCCAGCGCGAAGCTCGCTCTGCTTCCGCGCTGAATCACACGAATATCTGCACCATCCATGACGTTGGCGAGTGGAAGGGATGGCACTTTATTGTGATGGAGCTTCTCGAGGGCTGGACGCTCAAGGAGCTGATGGCGCGCGAGCCGCTGCCGATTGAGAAAGTGTTGCAATATGGGACTGAGATCGCACAGGCATTGGAAGCGGCACATGGGCGCGGAATTGTCCACCGTGATGTGAAGCCTGCGAACATTTTTGTAAATGCCCAGGGACAGATCAAAGTCCTGGACTTTGGTCTGGCGAAAGTTGAGCGCAGACGCGGGGCTGTCGCCCGAGTGGGTATGGGTGGCAATGGCGGTTTAGCGACAGTGACTGCCGAGGAGAGTGCGACAAGTTCTGGCGAATTCGTCGGCACCGTTGCTTATATGTCGCCGGAGCAGGCTCGCGGCGAGGAACTCGATGGCCGCTCGGATCTCTTCTCATTTGGCGTGGTTCTGTATCAGATGGCTACGGGAGTGCTGCCGTTTCGCGGAGATACCTCGGCGGTAATCTTTGACGGCATTCTGAATCGCACGGCGCCCTCGCCAGCGACTGTGAATCCTGCCGTGCCGCGCGAATTGCAACAGATCATCGAGCGAGCGCTGCACAAGGATCGCGCCCTTCGATATCAGACAGCGGCCGACATCGGCCTCGATTTGCAGAACCTTGCCGCCGACCTTCGCCACAAATCGATCTCACCGGCTGTGTCTCCGGTGGCCACAGCGACGGGCGAAATTGCGATTCTTTACAAGCGCAATGCTGAACCCGACGAGCAGATCCTGCGGCTGCTCGAAACCGAATTGGTACGGAACAGTTATCGCGTGTTCATTGATCGTCACCTGCTCGTAGGCATGGAGTGGGCGCGCGAGATCGAACGGCGCATTTGTCAGGCTGAGGCGGTGATTCCTCTGCTCTCTGAGTCTTCTGTTAAGAGCGAGATGCTGGCCTACGAGATAGAAATTGCGCACGAGGCGGCTCAGCGCCAAAAGGGGAAACCGCGTATTTTGCCGATACGCGTGAATTACTTCGACCCTTTCCCGGACACGATGTCGGCCAATCTCAATCCTCTGCAGTATGCCGAGTGGAAGAGTCCGGCAGACAATTCGGCACTCACGCTGGCGGTACTCGATTCATTGCGGAATCCTCGCCAGGAGCGGAGTCCGCTCAAGCTGGAGGCCGTCGGCGGCGCGGTCCCTCTGGATTCGGCCTTCTACATCGTGCGCCCCACAGATGACGACTTTCTTTCCGCGATCGCTCGCGAGGACAGCATTGTCCTCATCAAGGGCGCGCGCCAGATGGGCAAGACTTCCCTCCTCGCGCGCGGCCTCTCGGAAGCACGAAAATCCCGAGCCAAAGTTGTGCTCACCGACTTTCAGAAGCTGAACGCCGCTCATCTGGAATCGATCGATTCCTTTTTCCTCGCGCTCGCCGACGCCATCGCCGAGCAACTCGGGTTCGACGACATTGTTCCCGAGCAGTCCTGGAACCCCAGACGCGGTCCAAGCATGAACTTAGATCGCTTTCTGCGGCGCGAGATTCTCAGTCGTGTGGAAACGCGCCTGGTGTGGGGGATGGATGAAGTCGACCGGCTCTTCTCCTGCAAGTTCGCCAGCGAAGCGTTCGGTCTGTTTCGCTCGTGGCACAACGAACGTTCGCTCGATCCGACTGGTCCGTGGCAAAAGCTCACCATGGCGATAGCGTATGCGACGGAAGCACACCTCTTTATTACTGACATTAATCAATCGCCCTTTAATGTCGGCACTAGGCTTTATCTCGAGGACTTCACTCCCGAGCAAGTTGCCGAGCTGAATCGCAGATACGGACATCCGCTGAAGAATTCCGCCGAGCTCACTGGATTTTACGAGCTACTGGGAGGCCATCCATATCTCACGCGCCGCGGCCTGCATGAGATGACGGCCCATTCTGCGTTCTTCGATAAATTTTCTGCGCGTGCTGGACGCGACGAGGGACCGTTTGGGGATCATCTACGCAGAGTTCTTGTGATGCTCGCGCAGGAGCCGTCGATCTGCGAAGTCGTGCGGTCCATGCTCGCGGGCCGACAGTCAGGAACGCCCGAAGACTTTTACCGCTTGCGCAGTTCCGGCATCGTGCTCGGAGAACCAGGGCACGACATGCGAATACGCTGCCGGCTCTATGAGAGCTATCTAAAACAACACCTGTTATGAGCACGCGCGCCGCCATTTCGAGTGACAGCTTCTTCATCGCCGGAGGTACGCTGCGTCGCGATGCCGCCTGTTATGTGGCCCGCGCGGCCGACGAGGATCTCTATTCCGCACTCCATCGTGGCGCAATCTGCTATGTGCTCACTTCGAGGCAAATGGGCAAATCGTCGTTGATGGTCCGCACGGCGGCGCGCCTCCGCGAAGAAGGATTCTCCATCACTGTGCTCGACCTCACCGGACTCGGCCAGAACCTGAGCTCCGAGCAGTGGTACAACGGTTTGCTGGAGCGCATCGCGCAGCAGCTTGAGCTCGAAGACGAGCTTGAAGAATTCTGGTTCGATCACAAGCATATTGGCGCCATGCAGCGATGGATGGCTGCCCTGCGCGAGGTTGTGCTGCCGCGCTGTCCGGGAAAAATCGTCATCTTTGTCGATGAAATCGACTCCGTCCGCAGCTTGCCGTTCTCAGCCGATGAGTTTTTTGCCGGCATTCGCGAACTCTACAATCGCCGAACGCATGATGCTGAGCTGAATCGCCTGACCTTCTGCCTGCTCGGCGTAGCAACTCCATCGGACCTGATTCGGGACACGCGCACCACGCCCTTTAACATCGGGCATCGCATTCAGCTTACCGACTTTACCGAACACGATGCCGCCCCCTTGTGCGAAGGACTGTCCGCAAATCCTGATACTGCTCGCCGACTGCTTAAGCGAGTGCTGCACTGGACAGGCGGACATCCTTATCTGACGCAGCGGCTTTGTTTAACCCTGGCTCAAGAGCGTGCCAGCACTCCTGCCGCAGTCGATCGGATTTGTCAGGAGCTGTTTCTGTCGCAGAGAGCGCGCCAGCACGACGACAACCTGACCTTTGTGCGCGAACGCATCCTGCGCAGCGAAGTTGACGCCATCAGCCTGCTCACGCTATACGCCAACATCTGGAGCGGTAAGCGCGTACGCGATGACGAAACTGATCCGCTCATTTCCGTACTGCGGCTCTCCGGAATCACTCGTTCCCACTCTGGAACGGTGGAAGTTCGCAATCGTGTGTACCGGCACACCTTCGACCGCGAATGGGTGCAGACAAATTTGCCTGGCGCCGAGGTCCGGCGTCAGCGCGCCGCGTATCTGCGCGGATTGAAATTGGCTATGGCAATCGCGGTCCCACTCATTTTGGGAATCGCTGTCTACGCCTACCTCAGCGTGTATCGCGTGAAAACAACCATCGAGCCGTATCGCGCCAAAGCGCCGGAACCGCCTGTGTTCTGGGCATCGTTTACTCCGCCCAGCGCCGTCGCTGCCGAAACGGGAGCTCTCCTGGTGAAGAGCAGCGAAGGCAATGCCCTTGTCTTTATCAACGATCGTGAATATGGACGTACAAGTCACTCCGGCACGCTCTTGCTCCAAGTCCTGCAACCCGGCAAATACACGGTCAGAGTAGAGAAGCCGCAATTTCAAAGCGTCGTTCAAACGGCGGAGGTGCTGGCAAACAAAGAGACGCAGCTTCTCTTTAAGCTGCAGAAGCAAATCGTCCTCAGCACCGCGCTCGCAGTTCGGCAGGGAGTGCCAGGCGCGAAGATCTCGATCGATGCCGTGGACGTAGGCACTGTCCAGCCGGATGGAACCTTCTCTGCTGATGTTCGACCTGGGATGCACGCCCTCACGTTTGCGAAAGATGGCTATCTCTCGCGGCAGATCAATCAGGAGTTCTTGCTCGGCAAGCAGGTCGTTCTTGATGGACAGTTGCGTCCCGATGTCGAACTCCAGAACTGGCTGGCGCTGGCAAATAGTCACGATCCTTCTGCCCTCGAAGCCTATTTACGCACCTATCCAAGCGGACGATTTGCAGACCAGGCCCGCGCCCGGGGCGAGGAACTCGAGTGGAACACTCTCCGCAACACCAGGGATCTGGTTGCGCTCGACCGCTTCCTGAATAAGTATCCGCAGGGACGCTACAACTCGGCGGCTCGCGCATTGGCTGCCAGGCTGCAGCAGGAAGAATTTGATTGGAGAACCGCCCACAATGGGAAGGATCCTGGCGCTTTGCAGGCATTCCTTAAGACCTATCCAGAGAGTCCATATGTGGAAGATGCGCGAGCGGAGCTTCGCAAACTGCAAACCGTTTCCACAGCAGCCGCTCCAGTTCATTCGGATGACGCACAAGCGGTTCGAGCAACGTTGATGCGGTTCTCCCAGGCCTTTACGCAAAAAGACGCGAATCAACTGGCAGCCGTGTGGCCCAGTCTGCACAAGCAGGAACTCAACAAAATAAGGACCTCCTTCCGCGACGCCGAGTCCATTCAGATGGACCTGAAGTTTTCCGATCCCCAAATTGACGGAGCGCATGCCACTGTGACATGCTTGCGCTCCCTCCAGTACATCTTTAAAGGCGGCATTCGGAAATCGGAATCCAGTACTGTCACAATTCAGTTGGGCAAGCAGGCCGGGCAGTGGATGATTGAGTCTGTGCAGTAAGCCTATTCAGGGGACTTACGGTGAAGACCACGCTTCGCGTGATGATGTGTGTGTTGGCGCTGTCCTTAGCTGATCCATTTATAGAAGCACAAGTCTGTCCGTCCAGTACCAATTCGGGAAAATTGATATGCGGGATTCCCCAGCTGTATGGTCCGGCTGGGCTCATACTGCCAAATCCGAATCACCAGGCTCATTTTCAGGCGAGCTTTCAACAAAGCTTCACGCCACTCAACTCTGCTCTAAGCCAGGAACTCTCGATCCTGCCGCTCGCTTCGCCGGCTTCCGCGATTACTTTCACCTTCGATAAAGCTCTGGGAGTGTTCACGCGGACAACCGAAAGCTATGGTCCCATTTTCGGCGAACGAGCCGAAACCATCGGCCGACACCGACTCTATCTTGGCGCAAACTATCAATTCTTCTCATTCGATAAGCTCGATGGGATCGATTTGAAGCATCTGCCCGCAGATTTCAAGCACATTGAATTCCAGATCAACGGACAATTCCCGGAGTTCGAGAAAGACTACATCGTCACGACCAATCGAATTGATCTCAAGCTGCACCAGTTCACGATGTTTGGCACCTTTGGACTCACCAACAGGATCGATGTCTCGGTTGCGATTCCCATCCTGGATGTGCGCATGGGTGTAGCGTCGAGCGCGCACATTGTGCGCATTCCGGCCTGCGAATTGGCGGGTAACTGCAATGACCGTTCCTCGTTCGGAGGCGAATATCACTTCTTCGACGCCAACAATCCGTTCGGCAGCACCGATCACACTTTCACGACGGCACGAAGCGCAGCAGGACTTGGCGATGTAGTCTTTCGGCTTAAGGGCACATTAGTCTCGCGAGAACGTCTGGCGATCGCCGGCGGAATCGACGGCCGCGTGCCCAGCGGTGATGAACTGAATTTCCTGGGTTCCGGAGCTTGGGGTATCAGACCGTTCATAGCCGCTTCTTACCGTGCGCGTGTATCTCCGCACGTGAACTTCGGCTATGGATGGAATGGTGATTCGATATTAGCTGGAGACATTTCCACTGGAAAAACCGCGCGGTTGCCTAATCAGCTTTATTATTCAGGCGGCGTGGATGTACGACTCACGTCACGCGTCACGCTTGCGACCGACCTTCTCGGGCAAAGAGTGCTGGGAGGGGAACGCTTGAGCACGGTTCCTTTCACCGACATGCAAGGTGCCGTGCACAACGATATCGCAGACATCCAGCCCTCAAAAGGCTCGTTCCTGATGAACAATCTTTCAGTTGGTGCGAAGTATGGTATTTATCGAAACCTTCTACTCACCGGAAACATCTTTTTTACTCTTGACGATGGTGGTTTACGTGCCAAAGTAGTCCCGCTCGCTGGTCTTTCGTACACCTTTTAGGTCCCGCCCATTATGCATGTGAACATGTTTGAATTTTCAGAATTACTGGCAAGCTCCAATCAGAGATACCTGGAATTCGTGCGAGTTCCGTCGTTCAGCGTCGGCATCTATGTATTAGATGAAGGAGACGCCGATAAGCAGATTCCGCATGCGGAGGACGAAGTTTATTACGTTGCCAGTGGACGCGCGAAAATGAAGGTTGGCGCCGGAGATGACATCAGGAGTTTCAATGTAGGTCCGGGCACGATCATCTTCGTGCCGGCTCGAGAGCATCATTTGTTCTACGACATCACCGAGCGGCTCGCAGTCCTGGTATTTTTCGGGCCCAAGGACTCGGCGCGGCGCGCTCTGTCGATGTAAACGGCTAGTTTGTGCCTGCCGAAGCGAGATGATTCCTGCACAAAGACTGGCGCGCCCGATCGTCGTTGATATTCGAAACTTCGCGCCATAAATGCTTTGATTTCCTCGCGCTTAGGAGAGAGTAACTGATAGCCAGAACGCAGGTCCTCCAGCAGCATGGCAGCGTATTTCCATCTACGACGCCTGCCCGAACCAAATCCGGTCGTTCTGGCTATGGCATTATGACCATAGTCTAGAGTTCAGGATGATGCTAGGGGACACCCCGGAATTATGAAGACTAAGAGCATGCCGGCGGGCGAATTCAAGAACAAGTGTCTGGCCGTCATGGACGAGGTGCAGGCAAAGTGCGAGTCCGTCATCATCACGAAACATGGAAAGCCTGTTGCGAAACTCGTGCCTGTGGATCCCGATCAACATGACTTCTACGGGGTCATGAAGGGCAAAGTCAAGATTCTTGGTGACATAATCGGGCCAGTGATTCCTGACGACGAGTGGGAAACGGACTAGTGCTGGTCCTCGATACGCACGTCCTGGTCTTGGCCGAGCCGACACGGCTGTCGAGAAAAGCGACGGCAGCGATCGAACATGCCAGAAAGCGCGCAAGCGGCCTTTTCGTCTCCGATGTTTCTCTGTTCGAAATTGCTAATCTAATCGCGCGAAAGCGATTGGGCTAAGTGTCTCCTTGGAGTCATTCTTAGGCGAGGTCGAGTCGCGCTTCACGATCGTGCCAATCAATCGCCATATCGCGGCACGATCGCTTCAACTCCCAAGTGCCTATCCGAAAGACCCAATGGATCGGATTATTGGTGCTACTGCCTTGGTCGAGGACCTATCTCTAGTTACAGCCGATGAAGTCATTCAAAGAGCTCATGCGGTAAGAACCATCTGGTAGCAATGAGATTTGAAACTCTCTCTTAACTCCTTAGGAAGTAAGGCCTCCGTCATTGTGCCGACCAATCTCCGGCCATGACCTTACGGCACCTATTCAGAAGTTCAACTCCGAGATAGAACATCCTCACCAACATCTTTTGTTAAGAGGATCATGCCCCCATGTGGAGTCCCTCACGTCCGAACGGCAGTCCATCGCAACCCTCAGCACCAGAGCCCAAGCCTACTTCCACGACTGTGAGCTCCGCTCCAGCTGTGAAAAGTCCACGTTCCGATGAGCGGATCACCTATATCGGAAAATCCCTTGTCATCAAGGGAGAGGTCAGCGGCTCGGAACCGATCCACATTGAAGGCAAGATCGAAGGCCCGATTTCACTGCGCGATTGCCACATAAACGTTGGACGTGACGCCGTTGTCAGTTCGAACATGCAAGCCGGCGAAGTGATCATCCGAGGGACGGTCGACGGGAACGTTACCGCCAGTGATCGCGTGGAAGTTCACAGCGGCGGCAGCCTGACCGGCAACGTGTGCGCCGGACGAATCAGCATCGAGTACGGCGCGTACTACCACGGAAAAGTGGACATGCGCCTCCCTGATCCCAAGGCGCATTTCTCGACGAACGATAGTGATTCCAGGAAAAAGTCAGAGTCCGTTGCGACGCGTGAGGAAGCTCCGGCCCTGGCTACATACTGATCTTCCGCCGCCGCGGGAAAACCCACGGGTAAAACGACTTGCGATTGGACGAATGCCCACCGGTCACTTAGACCTATGGTTTGCTTTGCTTCAACGAACCGCGGCCGAGTTCCAGTTATCGTTTCCTATTTTGAGACTACTGGCCAACAGCCGCTCCGCATCGCCGGCGCTCAGCTGACGTGAGTGTGAATCGCGGCTTGTTGAATTCGCTCCCGGTCCTGACGAGCGATACTCTGCGTAGTATGCAGTCTCCAGCGAGTGGGTCTCGCCCGAATGCCATTCGCTCCATCCTTTTGGCGCAACTTGAGCCTGCAGCTCCGTATTGAGAAAGACTACAGAAGCATACGCACGCCAGGGTCTTCCCAACCACAGCTCGCCCACGCCCTCGGCCGCAGTTACTCTGCAATGGTCAAAAATGTATCCACTTTCCTGACCGGGATAGCGTTTGCTTTGCGCCGTGAGGTACACGGTTTTGTGCGCAATTGCGTGGATTTCGCAGTTGCGAAACAGCGCCTTGCTGTCACCAAAGATAAAGTCGACGTGCCCCTCAATGTAGCAATCTTCAAAGTACTGTCGTGCGGGAATGCACGGACCCGTATCCGACGCGCACGATTTGGCCGCCGCAAATAAGGTGTCCTGCGCTCCCAGAAGACGCACGCGGCGGAAGACTGCTCGATCGCCCTGAACCGAGAGCGCGACCGCCTGCGCGCCTTGGGTTGTCGTGGGACTTCTTTGGCTGAAATCGTTCTGGAATGTAATTCCTTCGGCATAGAAATTGTCGCCGGTCACGTTGACCGTCGCGCTCTTGAATGTTCCGCCAGCACTGCCCGCGCTCTTGTCAAAGACAATGACTGTCGTGGAGGGAATCTTTTCATCGCCAATCAATCGAACATTCGCTTTCGAGATCTCGACCACCTCACGATACGTGCCTGGGCGCACATGGATCGTGCCTCCTGTTTCGGGAAGTGAATTGATGGCTTCCTGAATGGACTTGTAATCACCCGAACCGTCCGGAGCAACGATGATCGGATGGTCAGAAGTTGCCTGCTTTTGCGATGGGCCTGTGGCCGGCGCGGGAAAGGGAACGAACCGGCCATCGCAGCTCGGAGCTTCCGGAGCGCCTGCCTTTCCATCGACGATCACGTTCTCTCCGCTTGGCACGAAGTTGGTTCCGCGGGGACCGATGGCAATCCTCGCATTCGCAGCACGAACTTGCTTTGGGTCGTAGGAGTCAGCCCGAACCCCATCGAGGCGAATTCTCAGGAGATGCTGAAGATCGCTGCCGACGAAAGTCATCTTACCGAGAGTCATCACGTGAACACTGTTCAGCTTGATGCCCTCGAAGCTTGGAACATCAGTGCCGCGCTCCGTGCTGTAGTACGGATCGAAAACCAGAGGCTCCTTCACGTTGCGAATGCAGACATTCGAATAGGACACGTTGCGAACCACGCCGCCGCGAGTCGAGTTCGACTTGATGCGAATTCCATTGTCAGCTCCGTCAATCGTTAAGTCGCGAACCTCGATCGCCTCCACACCACCATTCGTCTCGCTGCCGATCGACATTCCATGACCGGTGTAGAAGTGATCGTCTGCGATCGTAATGTGCGACGCGGGACCAGCCGAGCCTGCCTTGATAGCAACGTTGTCGTCTCCTGCATGAATGTAGGAATGCAGGATGCTCACATTCGTTGATGATGATGGATCGATGCCGTCGGTGTTGCGCGCCGTCTTAGGCGAGTCGATCTTCACTTCCCAGGCAGTGAAGCCGTTCGTGCGGCTGACGATCACGTGGAAATTCGGGGAGTTCTTCAGCGTGATGCGATACAGAATGAAATTGTCCGCTCGCTCGGCAACGATGATCCTCGGGCAATTCTGATATGCGTTCTTTACCTTCGCTTCTTGCGCAAGATCCCACCAGCTCGTCGCCGCATTCAGCAACTTTGAGCCACCGCGACCGTCGATGATTCCGTCGCCCATCACGGCAGCGGCGGTGTCCGCTACGTGGATGAGCGGCTTGCAACCTCGCCGCTGCTGAGCTGTCACTGTTCCACATACGCCAGGATAGACATCAAACAGGCGCGGATCTCGCGATGCGAGGAGCGTTACGCCGGAATCGATCAGAAGGGTAACGGCATGCCGCAACTCCAAAGGCCCAGAAAGGAACGCGTTCTTTCCCGCTTCGCCACGCAGCTCTATAGCCTTACCTGGAGCGCAGGAGTCAATTGCCTCTTGAAGCCGAACTGTGTCGAGTTTTTGTTCGTCAGCTTCTGCAAGGACGCCAGCCTTCGCCGACAGAGCAGCTGTCAAGGTTGCGCAGACGGCAGGAATATGCGGCTCAGTTACGGTGCGCGTATCTTGCGCCAGCACTGGAGAAATCAGAAGCAGCGAATTGGCTACTGCGAACAACCAGACGCCAATTCCCGAAATGGTCGGAGATGAGAAGAGCCTATTGCGTGCGATGTGCAAGATAAATTGTGGTGCAACTTCAACGCTTAGAGTAGCCCGATTAGGAAAAAGGCACGGATTGAGCCGTGCCCTTCCTTAATCCCCTCGTCGGGTACGAATAGCCTAGAAGACGAAGCGCAATCCAATCTGCAGCTGTCGCGCTCGATTGGCCTGGGTAGTAATCAGACCGAAGTTCGCACTCGTCACCTGAGTATTCGGCGCTCCAAACGTCGGATGATTCAGCACATTGAATGCTTCCATGCGGAACTGGAAGTACTTACTCTCGGTGATCACAAATCTCTTGATCACCGATGCGTCGAAATTGTTGATGCCGTCCTGCCTCAGATTACTGTACGTGGTTGGGAGTGTGCGCAGATGGAATTGGAACTGCTGCCCTGAGGCAGTAACGAAATGTGACATGTCGAACGAGGCTCCGTTCACTTGGCGGCTGTCGACACTCGTCAGCGGAAACGTTGTTGCAGCCTGCGGCACACCACTGCCGCCATTCGGACACGCGCCCGCGACCGTTGCAACCGCGCAGAGCGGATAATCTCCCGGATTGTTCGTGCTGCCGTTCATCCACAGAATCGGAGCGCCTGTCTGGTAGGTGTAAATGGCATTCGTGCTCCATCCCCCTAACAGACTGTTTACCCAGCCTGATTCCAGATTGATCAACTTGCCTCTTCCAATCGGCAGCTCATAATTCGCTGCGAGCACGAAATGATTGGTGTGATCGAAGGGCGAGACGCGTTTTTCCGGCGCAAGATCAGTCGCGTTCAGCCACTCGTCACGCTCCATGAGCTTCGACCAGGTATACACGCCAATTAACGACAGTCCCTGCGAGAGCCGCTTCTCCACTCGCGCGCTCAAACTGTGAAAATTTGAGCTTCCCACATTGGCATTGCGTTCCGTAACGCCCGAGCTGAACGTCGTCGAGTCAACCACAGGAAACTCCGGGAACGGAGCCAGAAGTTGCCGTACGGTTGTTGTAGAGCCGTTCAGACTCGTACCTGGAATCAGCCCGGCAAATGGATTGGCGACTGAGGCAGTCAGCGCGCTGTTCACGGCGGTGTCGCGGTAAGGCAGCGTACTCAGGTATTGCCGTGGAATTCCATTGAACTGGGTAAATGCGAGGGGAAGGTGAACCGCGTGGTTGCCGATATAGGCAATCTCCATCACGAGGTTCGGCGACAGCTCCTGCTGAATGCCAAACGTCCAGCGTTCGGAATAGGGGTTCTGCATTTTGCCGTCGAAAAAGGTGATGTTCTGACCGTTAAACGTCGCCAGCCCGCTGGCAGAACCAGTCGGCTGCAGAAAGCCAGTCGGGAAGGGATTGCTCAGCGTCGCACTGGGAACGAGGAAATTGCTCGGGATTACTACCGGTGTTGTCGCGCTGAAACCCTCCTGCGTGACGATCGGGCTGCTCGAATACGAGCCGGTGGGATTCAGATTCGACATCGCGATCGGCTGCACGAACATTCCGAAGCCGCCGCGAAATACAGTCTTGCCTCCGAATTTGTCAGGACTCCAGGCGAAGCCGACGCGCGGACTGACGAGATTCGAAGTGTTGTCCCAAATCGATCCATCCTGCGGTGTGGCAAACGTTAGGCCTCCCGGGACCGCGAAGCTTCCGGCTGGAATCTGCGGAATCGGCTTCTTGCTGTACGCAGCGATGGCGGCAGCTGCGATCGGATTCGCCGACGTGGTGTCGAAACCGTTTACAGTTCTTCCCAACTTCTCCGAGTAAGGATTATCGCGGTCGTACCGCAAACCAATATTAATGGTGAGGTTGTGCTTGATGCGCCAATCGTCCTGCACAAACAGCGCGTAGTAATAGGAAGTGTAAGTACCGCGAGTGTTCACGTCGTAAGAACCAGAGGTCGGAACGCCGAGCATGAACGCAGCAAAATCCTGTCCGAAGTTCGAGGCCGGAGAGTTGGCATTCGGTCCATTTGTCCAGGAATTGTTGAAACTGTAAGTTCCGCTTGACGCTCCGAACGTCTGCGCGTCCAGCAAGTAACGACGCGCGTCCACGCCGAACTTCAAAGTATGCGCACTGAGCTGCTTCACAACGTTGCCGTAGATCTGATACGACTCAGACGGAATCAAGTCAGAGGTCGTAGCTCCGAAGCAATCGAAGCTGGCAGCCTGCGTAGTATCGCTACCGCAGCTGGTGCCGAAGCTGATCGCAGGAAGCTGCAGATAGCGACTGTTGCTCACCGTGTAGGCCGGGAAACCAAGCGTTGTTGGATCAAATCCCGCATTGGGCGACGGATGCGCCTCTCTCAGGCGCGTGTAGTTCGCCCGCACATCCAGCACTGTCGTTGGACTAAATGTGAACACCTCGTCGACTGAGCCACCCCAGTTTTGTCGAACCAGCTGCGAGCCAGTCGTGTTGTTGTTGAAGTAGTTGTTCTTCGATTGCAGCTGGTTGTTGTGCCGAACGTTAAACGCGAGCCGGCTGCGATCGCTCATCGCCCAATCGATACGCCCCAGTTCGTTGCTGTAATTGTCATCCGTCGTAACGGAATTAGCGAAATTACCGTAGCCAGTCGAGTTTCCTGAAAGGTTTGGCTGCGGATAAAACTGCAGATACTTCGAAGCCACCGGACTCAAAAGTTGTTGCGGGATCTTGTTGCAAGGAGTTCCAGTGGCCTGTGTACCGAAGCCTGCCCCAGGCGTGAGATTCGGCGTGATCGGATTTCCGGCCGCGTCGCAGAAGAAGGATTTCCGCGCAACGGTCGAGCCGCTAGTTACGCCGCTGTAAGGATTGTAGATCTGGAAAGAACTGCCGAGATTTAGCAGCGCAGAAAAATCGCCATTCCTCTCTGCTGCTGTTGGAACCGTCAGAAGTTTCGTGTTGGGCTGACTATCGGTGAGTCTTTCGAACGCCGCGAACCAGAAGAGCTTGTTTTTTCCGCTGTAAACCTTCGGAACATCTACTGGACCTCCAGCCGTGAAGCCATACTGGTTCAACTTAGTCTCTGCGGCAGCAATTCCTGCTCGATTATTAAAGAAACTATTGGCTGCCAACGCTGAAGGTTGAGAGAACCAGTAGACGGAACCGTGCATGTTGTTGGTTCCGGTCTTCATCACCTGGTTGATCGTGCCGCTACCGGTGTGCCCATACGATGCATCGCCATCGAAGGCCTTCACCTTCACTTCCTGCACCGCGTCCTGAGGCGGCGCATACGCAACCCGATTGTCCCAGGTAGCGTTCGGAGCGCCATCCATCAGGATTTCCGCCGTCTGCGATGGTGTACCACCAATGCTCCACGCCGAGGCTGCGCCATTATCAAATGGATGCACGAGAGAGGGTTGTCCAGTGGCAATCACGCCGATTGCGAGTTGAGCCACCATCATCGGATTACGGCCATTGAGCGGAAAATCCTCGACTTCTTTTGTGGTAATGCTCTGGCTAATGGAACTGTTCGCAACTTCCAGCATCGGAGCGTCAGCACTCACAGTCACTGTCTGGCTCGCTTGCCCGACCTCCAGTCGTAAATCGATCAACGGATGATCGCTCGACGCAAGCGTGATCCCCCTGCGCACAAAAGACCGGAATCCCGCCGCCGCAGCTTCAATCTGATATTCACCTGGAGGAAGGAACGGCAGGTTGTAGTGACCGCTTGCGTCAGACTTCGTCGGCGTCTGCACGCCGGTGCGCATTTCCGTCGCGGTCACATTTGCGGCGGGAATCGCGGCTCCCGCCGGATCCAGCACCGAGCCGCTGATCGTTCCTCGGCTCTCCTGGCCAAATATGCCGAGGCTAGAGAAAAGAAACCCTGTGAATGCAAGCGCCACACGGCAAGCCCGGATGCTGTTCTTCATTGAACACACCTCGAAAAAGATGAATGCCGCAGGAAAGGCTCGCTGCTTAAACGTCCCTTCCACGATGTAAAACGGCTTGACGAGCCTAGGAGGAAACTGATTCCTCAGTCAAGACTAAAACCTTTTAAATTGAATGTTTAGAAAAACCAAAAGCTTTTTTGATCGCGTGCTGGAAAAGAAAAGTCTATTGGGAAGAGCGCTCAACTCACTCGATTCCGCCAATCCAGATCGTCCAGAGCCGCCTCTGAATTGCGCCAGTTCTCTCGGACTTTCACGAACAGCTCAAGAAATACCTGTTTACCCAGCAGACGTTCGATCTGCTTGCGCGCGGATGTTCCGATACGCTTCAACATCGCTCCACTTTTGCCAATCAGAATCGCCTTCTGTCCTTCACGCTCGCAATAAATCGCTGCGGCAACGCGGGTCAGCTTGTCGCCTTCTTCGAATTGTTCAACCTTCACCGCTACGGCATAGGGCACTTCCTGGCCGGTTTCGATGAGAACGCGTTCGCGAATCATCTCGGCGACAAGCACTCGTTCGGGCTGATCGGTGACCTGATCTTTCTCGAAATAACGCGGACCTTCCGGCAGTCGCTTGAGCAACGCATCGACTAACTCGTCCAATCCGTTATGTTTCACTGCCGAAATGGGAATGATCTCAGCGAAATCGCGCAGTTTGGAGTAACGATCGATAATCTCGAGCAACTTCCGCTTGTCAATAAGATCGATCTTATTCAAGAGCAAGATCACCGGCGAACTCACGTTCTTGAACAGCTCGAGAACAAACTGGTCGCCCTTGCCGAACGGCTGCGTAGCATCAACGATCAGAAGAGCCACATCGCGCTCTTGGAGCGCAGCGCTCACTTCACGCATCATCCGGCTGCCCAGAGGCGAATCGGGCTTATGCACGCCAGGAGTATCGATCAGCACAATCTGTCCCGGCGGTCTTCCCTTCCCGCCCTTCACGTTGACGTATCCCTGGATGCGATGCCGCGTAGTCTGCGGCTTGTGCGTAACGATCGCGACCTTTTCGCCAACCAGCGCATTCAGCAGCGTAGACTTTCCCGCATTGGGACGACCGATAATGGAGACGAAGCCGGATCTAAAGGACATAAAACATTGGGAAATCGGCCGGGAGTGTAATCAAATGATCGAGTGATCGGGTCATCGGGTGAACTGAATCCTATTTGATTGTACGACCACGAGATGCAGGCGTTCGAGCGCTGAGATTCTTAGAGACCGCCGCGCGAGTTTTTGGTCGGGCCAACGTAAGCCAGCGGCAAGGAAGTCACTGAGATCGCGCAATGACAAAAAGTCGGCCATCGTGAACGGAAGCAGGACCATTAGTCCACTCAGCAGCTTCGTCCTAACCCCAAAACCTCTGCGAGGCGCGCCGCGGCCGCGCCGTCCGAACAGCTTTTCCCAAGAACGGACACTCCAGGCGAATCACATCAGGCAATCATACGTGTTATCAACAGGTTGAAACGGCGAGCGTTTTGCGCTCTGACTAGCTGCCATGACCAACCTCGTACGTGACCTACGCTACGGCCTGCGAGCGTTAGTGCGGAACCCCGGCTTCACCGCGATTGCCATTTTTACGATAGCGATCGGCATCGGCGCCAATACCACCGTCTTCAGCTGGATGCGGTCAATGGTTCTGAATCCTATACCCGGAGCCGCGCAGCCCGAACGCATCGTGGCCATCGAGAACATGGCAGCCGACCGCGAGCCGCTTACAACCTCCTACCTCGACTTCACCGATTTTCGCGATCATCTGCGGCTGGTCAATTTCGTGTCGGCTCGGATTGGAAATGTTTTCGCCGTCGGAGATGGTCCCAAGACCGAGCGTGTTTGGGGCGAGATGGTTTCCGGCAACTTCTTCGACACGCTGGGGCTCAAGCCCGAAGCCGGACGCTTTTTCTCCGGCGCGGAAAGCGATGACACGCAGAATGCGCACCCGGTTGTAGTCATCAGCCACGGCTACTGGACGAACCATTACCACCCGGATGCTTCCGCAATCGGATCTACCCTGCGCCTGAACGACACGGTGCTGACGATTATCGGAGTAGCTCCTGCAAGCTTCCACGGCACGCGCACCGGATTCGATTACGAGCTTTGGCTACCACTCACCATGTACGGCAGGATGACCCACACCGGCACGTGGATGTTACGCGACCGCAACACGCGAAACTTCCAGTTATTCGCGCGGCTGGCGCCTGGCGCGACCATCGAGCAGGCGCGAGACGAAGTGCAAGCGCTCGCCAGCCGCATGTCCGTGGTCGATGCCGATACCAACCAGGGTGTCGGGGCTACATTGTTGCCCATATGGCAATCCCATTTCGGAACACAATCGGTTCTGCTCACGCCGATTGCGATCCTCATGGGCGTGAGCGGCGTCGTCCTCCTGATTGTCTGCGCCAATCTCGCAAACCTGCTCTTAGCTCGCGCCACTGGACGGCAGAAGGAATTCGGCATCCGCCTTGCACTTGGCGCGGCTCCCGTGCGATTGGCAGGACAGCTTTTAACCGAGACGCTCTTAGTCGCTACGGCCGGCGCCGGCTGCGGTCTCGCGCTGGCCAGCCTACTCGGAGGTGCGATCCAATGGCTTCTGCCGGCAGTCGCCCGTCCGGCAATGCTGCAGCCTCCTCTCGATGGTCAAGTACTCGCCTA
>Ga0209474_10000524_pt1 | contig 41871 bp, 33 predicted proteins | sample GraSoiAngelo_145_FD_185902 | JGI IMG/M metagenome (GOLD analysis project Ga0209474, IMG submission 185902) | Grasslands soil microbial communities from the Angelo Coastal Reserve, California, USA - 14_1009_05_20cm (SPAdes) (version 2) | ecosystem: Environmental > Terrestrial > Soil > Grasslands...
CGTCGTCCACAACACGACGCCGAACTACCTGCACGTGCCGGTCGTCCGCGCGGCGCTCGCCGCGCGCAAGCACGTGATCTCGGACAAGCCGCTCGCGGTGACGCCCGCCGATGCGCGGCGGCTGCTCGACGCCGCAAACGAGGCGCGCGTCGTGCACGCCGTGACGTTCAACTACCGCGGCAACCCTCTCGTGCAGCAGGCGCGCGAGATGATCGCCGCCGGCGACATCGGCCACGTCCACTTCGTGCACGGCGCGTATCTGCAGGACTGGCTGCTGCAGCCCACCGATTTCTCGTGGCGGCTCGAGCCGGAGAAGGGCGGCGCGAGCTCCGCCGTCGGCGACATCGGGTCGCACTGGTGCGATCTCGTGCAGCACGTCGTCGGGCAGCGGATCGTCGAGGTGCTCGCCGATCTGACGACCGTGATCGGCACGCGTCTCAAGCCGGCGGCATCCACCGAGGCGTTCTCGCGCGGCGGCGACGAAGAGCGCCAGGCGGTGGCGATCGAGAGCGAGGATCTGGCGACCATCCTGCTGCGGTTCGACGGCGGCGCGAAGGGCAGCGTGTCGGTCGGGCAGGTCTGCGCGGGACACAAGAACGGTCTCTGGTTCGAGGCGAGCGGCCGCACCGGCTCGCTGCGCTGGGATCAGGAGCGGCAGAACGACCTTTGGATCGGCCGGCGCGACGGGCCAAACGCCGTCCTGCCCAAGGATCCGTCGCTGCTGGTGCCGGCGGCGCGGCGCTATGCGCACCTGCCGGGCGGCCATCAGGAAGCGTGGGCCGACGCCTTCTGCAACGTCCTGCGCGACGTCTACGGCTTCATCGCCGAGGGGCGTCAGATGTCAGACCACCGGCCGCCGGCGTTCGCCAGCTTCGAGGACGGGTATCATTCAGCCTGCGTGGTGGACGCCGTGCTCGAGAGCCACCGCCGCGGGGCGGTCTGGACGCGCGTCGGCGAGGAAGCGACGGTACGATGAAGCTTGGTGTGTTTACGCCGGTCTTCGGCGGGCTCGGCGTGAGCGAGATGCTCGCGAAGGTCCGCGCGTTGAAGCACGTTGAAGCGATCGAGATCGGCACCGGCGGGTGGCCGGGGAGCGATCACATCGAGGTGGACGCGCTGCTCGCGGACAAGGCGCGCGCGGCCGATTACCGGAAGATGCTCGCCGATGCGGGGCTCACCATCAGCGCGCTGTCGTGCCACGGCAACCCGCTCCATCCCGATCGCGCGACGGCGAAGGCGTACGACGATCAGTTCCGCAAGTCGGTGCGCCTCGCGGAAATGCTCGAGGTGCCGGTGGTGGTCACCTTCTCGGGATGTCCCGGCGATTCCGACGCGGCCACGTACCCCAACTGGGTGACGTGCGCGTGGCCGCCGGAGTTTCTCGACGTCCTCGAGTGGCAGTGGGAGAAGAAGGCGATCCCGTACTGGTGCGGCGCGGCGCGCTTCGCGGGCGAGCACGGCGTGAAGGTCGCGCTCGAGGCGCATCCCGGCTTCATCGTCTACAACGTCGAGAGCGCGCTTCGCCTGCGCGCGGCGGTCGGCCCGACGGTCGGCGTCAACTTCGATCCGAGCCATCTGTTCTGGCAGGGCGTCGACGTGCCGGCGGCGATCCGCGCGCTCGGCGACTCGATCTTCCACGTGCACGCGAAGGACGTGGCGCTCGACCTGCAGAACGTCGCCGTCAACGGCGTGCTCGACACGAAAACCTACGCGCGCATGCCCGAGCGCTCGTGGCTGTTCCGCAGCGTCGGCTGGGGCCACGACGAGCTCGAGTGGAAGCGCATCGTCAGCGCGCTGCGCCTTGCTGGGTACGACTACGTGGTCAGCATCGAGCACGAAGACGCGCTGGCGTCGGTCGACGAAGGGCTGCGCGCCGCCGTCGATCTCCTCGCGCGCGTCGTGCTGACCGAACCCCCGGTCAAAGCGTGGTGGACCTGATTCCCATGACCCCATCGATCCGCGCCAGGCTGTCGACGCTGATGTTCCTGCAGTACTTCGTGTGGGGCGCGTGGTACGTGACGATGGGCACGTGGCTGGGCTCGACGCTGCACTTCTCCGGCGAGCAGATCGGCCTCGCGGCCGGAACGACGGCGGTTGCGGCGATCATCTCGCCGTTCTTCGTCGGCATGGTCGCCGATCGGTTCATGGCCACTGAGAAGATCCTCGCGCTGCTGCACGTGGCCGGGGGCGTCGTCCTCTTCATCGCGTCGACGCAGACGACGTTCGGTCCCTTCTACGCCGTGCTGCTCGTCTACACACTCTGCTACATGCCGACGCTCGCGCTCAGCAACTCGCTCTCGTTCCGCCAGATGGCCGATCCGGGGCGCGAGTTCCCGCCGATCCGCGTGCTCGGCACGATCGGCTGGATCGTCGCCGGCCTCTTCATCGGCACGCTCGGCCTCGAGGCGACGGCGCGCCCGCTGCAGATCGGCGCGGCCGGTTCGATCCTGCTCGGCGTGTTCTGCCTCGCGCTGCCGCACACGCCGCCGATCCCGAAGGCGGGCGAGCGCGCGACGGTCGGCAGCATCCTCGGCCTCGACGCGCTGAAGCTGCTCGGCGAGCGATCGTTCGCCATCTTCGTCGCCGGATCGTTTCTCGTCTGCATCCCGCTGCAGTTCTACTACGCGTTCGCGAACCTGTTCCTCAACGAGCTGAACGTCTCGAACGCCGCGAGCAAGATGACGCTCGGCCAGATGTCGGAGATCTTCTTCATGCTCGTGATGCCGTGGTTCTTTCTGCGGCTCGGCGTGAAGTGGATGCTCCTGGTCGGCATGGCGGCGTGGGCAACGCGCTACGCGTTCTTCGCGTTCGGGACGCACGCCGATCTCGTCTGGATGCTCTACGCCGGCATCCTGCTGCACGGCGTCTGCTACGACTTCTTCTTCGTCACCGGGCAGATCTACGTCGATCGCAAGGCGCCGATCGACCTGCGCGCGGCGGCGCAGGGGTTCATCGCGTTCGTGACGCTCGGCGTCGGCATGTTCATCGGCTCGTGGGCGTCGGGCAAGGTCGTCGACATGTTTGCGCTGCCGAGCGGCGGCCACGACTGGCACAGCATCTGGCTCGTGCCCGCCGCGGGCGCGCTCGTCGTCCTCGTGCTCTTCGCGCTGTTCTTCCGCAGCGAAGAGGAGGCGCCGCAGGCCGCGGCGGCGCTGTCGCCGGCGGCGCCGGTGTCGTGAGCGCCGCGACATGAGCCCTGATGCCGCGGCGGCGGTTCCGCGGGCGCCCGCGGCGAGCGCCGCGCCGCGGCGGATCAAGGAGCTCGAGGTGATGGTCGCCGACGTCATCGTCGAGACGCCGGACACCGCGACGCTCGTCTTCTTCACCGGCAACGACCGGCTCGACTACGCCGCCGGCCACTTTCTGACGATCGATCCGCACCAGTTCGCCGCGCTCGAGCGCTTCACGGCGTTCCTCGAGGATTTGAAGGGCCGCCGCGAGCCGCCGCGCGCCTACTCGATGAGCTCGGCGCCGCACGAGCGCTATCTCGCCGTCACGGTGAAGGAGGAGCGCTACCTCTCGGGCGCGACGAAGTATCCGCCGCTGCTCTCGCCGCTGCTCGTGAAGCGGACGACGCGCGGCATGCGGCTCGTCGTCACCGGCTTCACCGGGCCGTACACGCTCGCGCCCGACATCACCGCGCGCACGAACCACGTCGTCCACGTCTGCGCCGGCTCGGGCAGCGTGCCGAACTTCTCGATGTTGAAGTTCGCGCTCGCCGAGCATCCCGCGCTGCGGCACACGCTCGTCTACTCGAACAAGGGGTGGGGCGACGTGATCTTCCGCGACGAGCTCGCGAGCCTCGCGGCGCGGCATCCGGATCGGCTGACGGTGATTCACACGCTCACGCGCGAGACCGACGCCAGCGTGTTTGGACCGAACGTGCGCGCCGGGCGCATCGGCCTGCCGCTCCTGCGCGAGGCGATCCCCGAGCCCGACGCCTGCTGCGTCTACGTCTGCGGCCCCGGCATCTCGCACTGGGACGTCGTCGCCGCGAAGCAGGCGGGCACGACGCCCGAGCCGCGGTTCCTGGAGAGCGTCGTCGCGCAGCTCGGCGAGCTCGGCGTCCCGAGCGCGCGGATCAAGCGCGAATCGTACGGGTAGGCCGGGCGGGTCTGGCAGGCCGGGCGGGTCTGGCAAGTCGGGCGGGTCTGGCAGGTCGGGCGGGTCTGGCTGGTCGAGCGGGTGAGGCGGGTCGGGCGGGTCAGGCGGCAGGTTCCGTCAGCGGCAGGTCGGCGATCTCCAGCGCCGCGCAGCGCGACCGCCATTGATCCTCGGTCGTCTCGCCGCGGATCACCGCAGCGATCTCGCTCGACGGCCGGAAGACGGCATCGCCGCGCCGCAGCAGGATTTCGTCGCCGAGCGGCGCCTCGATCTTCCAGCCAGCACGATGGCGAGCGCGACGCGGAACGCCAGCCACGCGCGCGAGGTCATACGGCATTGTCACGCGAAGCGGGCGGCGCCTGACTACGGCTTACTCGATCCGATTTGCGTCGACTTGACCGGCCCCGGTCCCATGATCTGCACGATGACCTCTTCGTCCTTCGCCATGTCGTAGTGATGGCCGAAGGCGGGCTCGAAGATGAAGCTGCCTGGTTTCACCGCCGTCATCTTGTCCGGATCGTAGACGTCGCTCTCGGGGCCGAGCGAGACCCACCACGTCCCTTTGATCACCGTGATGTAGCGGGCCTGATCGTGATAGTGCGGGTGGCTGCCCTGGCCTGGCGCGAAGCGGTTGCGCGTCACGTAGATTCCCGGCTTGGTCGGATCGCCGAAGATTGCGCCCGTCTTGATCTCGTCCGCGTCGAGGCGCGCGAATCCTTCCGGAACCGGCTGCTTGTACTGTCCGGACGCGGAAACCGTCAACAGCATCGCGCCGACCGCGCAGCCGGTCCATTTGAGCGCATTCCAGAGTTTCATCGTCACCGCCTCGCAAGCGCGCTCGCGCGAGTTACACCTGCGACCACCCCGGCTTCGGTTCCCGCTGCAGGAACTCGTTCGCCGAGGCGACGTTGGTGACGCGCATGTTCTTCGCGTCGTACTCGATCTTCTTCCCCGCGCGCAGCGCGACGATCCCGAGGAGCATGATCTCGGTGAGCTGTGCGGCGTAGCTGAACGGACACGACGGCTGCGTCTTCCCCTTCGCCGCGTCGGCCCAGTTCATCTCGTGGTTCTCGTTCGGAATGCGCGCGAGCTTCAGCGCCGGCTTGCCGAACGAGTCGTGCAGCGACTTGGGCAGCAGCCGCGGGTTCTTGCCGTACGTGTCGTGCAGCAGCTTGCCCTTGCTGCCGACGAGCAGCGCGCCGCCCGTCTTGTTCAACTCCTCTTCGCCAATCTCCACCGGCTTCTTCGGCAGCAGCCCGCCGTCGTACCACGTCAGCCTCACCGCCGGCTTGTTCCCACGCGCCGGGAACTCGTACATCGTCATCGTCGCGTGCGGATAGCAGACGCCGTTGAACGGCGTGCAGACGGTTTCGATCGTCGTCGGGAAACCGAGGTCGAGCGCCCAGAGCGAGTGATCGATCAGGTGCGCGCCCATGTCGCCGATCGCGCCGACGCCCCAGTCCACCCAGCCGCGCCAGTTGAACGGGTGGTACACCGGGTGATAGTCGACGCCCGGCGCGACGCCCAGGAAGAGATTCCAGTCGAGCGTCGTTGGCTTGGGATAACCGCCCGCCATCGCCGACGCGAGCCGCGCCTCGATGCCGGGGCCGTTCCACCGGAATCCTTCCGCGGGCGGCGTGCGCACTTCAGGACGCGGGATCCCCTGCGGCCAGTAGCCGAGCGGCCGGTTCGTCCAGATGTGGATCTCGCGGACGTCGCCGATCGCTCCGGCCCACACGTACTCGACCGCCGTGCGCGCGTCGTCCCACGAGTGGCCCTGATTGCCCATCTGCGTCGCGAGCTTCGGCGCGCTCTTCGATTTGCGCGCGAGCGCGCGCGCTTCGGCGACCGACCACGTCAGCGGCTTCTGCACGTACACGTGCTTGCCGAGATCCATCGCCGCGAGCGCGATCGGCGCGTGCATGTGATCGGGCGTCGCGACGACGACGCCGTCGAAGTCCTTCTGCCGATCGAGCATCTGCCGGTAGTCCTGATACCGGGCCGCGCGCGGCAGCGCCGTCTTCAGCCGCTTCATCCGCTCGATCGTCGCCGCCATGCGCTCGCGCTCGAGCGGCGTCAGCGGCGGCTCGGGACGGCCCTGCGCGTCGAGCCGCGGCCGATCGGCCGGCCGCTCGAGCCGCTCCTGCTGGCTGGCGATGTCCTTGTCGAGCGCCGCGAACCCGCGGTCGGCGTAGTCCCAGTCGACGTCGCACAGCGCGACGATGTTCTCGGTGGCGAGGTTGACGAGATCGCTGCGTCCCTGTCCGCCGACGCCGACGGCGGCGACGTTCAGGCGATCGCTCGGTGCCGTCTGCCCGCGGCCGAGCACGTGCCGCGGGACGATCGCGAAGCCTGCCGATGTCGCGGCGACGTTGGTGACGAACTTTCGTCTCGACATTTTGCCCATGGTGCGCGTCTCCAATTACCTTGACTGCCAGACAGCAGATGATACATCGTGTTTTCGTTTACATTCTCGGAAAGGAGGGCCCGCGGTGCGTCGTCCCTGGTTCGGTTTCCTCCTCCTCATCGCGGCGGCCTCCACCCTCGCCGCGCAAGCTCCGCGCGAGCGCGCGCTGTTCGACGGCAAGACGACCGCCGGCTGGCGCGGCTTCAAGAAGCCGTCGTTCCCCACGACCGGCTGGGTCGTGCAGGACGGCTGGCTGGTCCACAAGGCTACGAACGGCCAGGAGTCGCAGGGCGGCGGCGACATCATCACCGTCGACACCTTCGACAACTTCGATCTCAGCTTCGAGTGGAAGATCGCGCCCGGCGGCAACAGCGGCGTCAAGTATCTCGTCACCGAGGATCGCAGCGGGCCGATCGCGCACGAGTACCAGGTGATCGACGACGAGCGGCATCCCGACGCGAAGATCGGGCCCAACCGCGCCACCGCGGCGCTCTACGACGCCATCGCGGCGCCGGCGAACAAGCCGCTCAAGCCCGCGGGCGAGATCAACAGCGGCCGCATCGTCGTCAACGGCATGCACGTGGAGCATTGGCTGAACGGCGTGAAGGTGATCGAGTACGAGCTCGAGAGCCCCGCGCTCATGGCGGCGAAGGCGAAGAGCAAGTTCAAGGACGAGCCCGGCTGGGGCACGAAGCTCAAAGGGCACATCCTCCTGCAGGATCACGGCGACCAGGTCGCCTTCCGCAACATCCGACTGCGCGTGCTGCCGGCGACGAGCAGCACCCGTCCGTAGGGGACGCCCGTAGGGCGACCCTTTCAGGGTCGCCGAGGCGAGGCTGAAAGCCTCGCCCTACGACGGCGGCGTTTGCAACACTTCCGTCTCGAGGAGGAATGATGAGCAGACATCGATGGGGCCGCGTGCTCCGGGCGAGTGCGTGGGTCGCCGTCTTCGCGTTGGGCTGCGCCGCCGGCGCGCGCGCGCAGGCGGTGAAAGGCGGCCTGGTCGGCAACATCGCCGATCAGTCCGGGTTCGCGCTGCCGGGCGTTACGGTGACGATCACCGAAGTCAACACGAACATCTCGTACTCGGCGATCACCAACGAGTCGGGCAACTACGTCTTCTCGAACCTGAAGGACGGCACCTACCGCGTCGTCGCCGAGTTGAGCGGGTTCAAGCGCGTCGTGCGCGAGGGCGTGGAGGTGCCGGTGAACGCGACGCCGCGCGTCGATCTCAAGATGGAGGTCGGCGCGGTGGAAGAGTCGATCACCGTCGTCGGCGAGAGCCCGCTGCTGCAGACCGATCGCGCCGACACGAGCCGCATCATCGAGAGCGTCCACCTCGCCGAAGTGCCGCTCGGGTTCAACCGCAACTTCCAGGGGATGGTGATCACGGTGCCGGGCGCCCTCCGGATCCAGCGCCCGCACTCGGATTTCTTCAACGCGCAGGACAGCCTCTCGGCGAACGTCAACGGCCAGTCGCGCCTCGCGAACAACGTGCAGATCGAAGGCATCGACGACAACCACCGCACCGGCCTGCTGACGACGCTGATTCCGTCGGCGGAAGCGATCGAGACGGTGAACATCAGCACGAGCGCGTACGACGCGGAGTTCGGGCGCGCCGGCGGGGCCATCACGAACGTGACGCTGAAGTCGGGCACCAACAGCCTGAAGGGGAGCGTGTTCGTCTTCGGCAACAACGAGAAGACGAACGCGCCCGGCTACTTCACCCACACCGCGCCGCCCGGCGACTACCTGCAGAGCGGCTTCACGCTCGGCGGCCCGATTCAGCACAACTCGCTGTTCTTTTTCGGCGACTACCAGCACATTCGCGACAACGCGGGCCGCACGACGCGTTCGGTGATTCCGCCGTCGGCGTACCGGCTGGGCGATTTCAGCGCGTCGCCGACGAGAATCTACGATCCGCTCACCGGCAATCCCGACGGCACGGGCCGCACGCCGTTTCCGAACAACGTGATTCCGGCCGATCGCATCAGCCCGATCGCGCGCGCGATCCTCGCGAACGTGCCGCAGCCGAACGTCGATGCGGCGCCCGGGCTGCCGAACTACCAGGTGGATTACGCGCGCGTGAAGACGACCGACTCGTTCGATACGAAGTTGAACTGGCAGGCGAGCCAGCGCGATCAGATCTCGGCGCGCCTCAGCTTCCTCCGTCCGAAGCTGGTCGATCCGGCGGAGTTCGGCGCGTTCGGCGGGTCGAAGCAGGGGAGCCCGTCGGGCAACGGCTTCTCGGGCACGGGGACCGACACGACGTACAGCACGGGCCTCAACTACACGCGCAGCTGGAGCAACACGCTCGTGATGGAAGCGCGCGGCGGCATGAACTACTTCCACAACGAGGCGCTGGCCGGCGGCGCAGGGCTCACGACCGCGCAGGACGTCGGCATCCGCGGCGCGAACATCGACGACTGGTCGAGCGGCATGACGTCGATCGACTTCGGCACGGGCCTCAGCCTGAGCAGCCCGTTCGTCGGCTTCTCGGGAAGCCTGCCGTGGGATCGCTCGGAGCGGACGATCCAGTTCGCGACGGTCTTCACGAAGGTGAAGGGCAACCACACGATCAAGGTCGGCGAGGACTTCCGGCACACGCGCGACTTCCTGCTGCAGACGCAGGACAACGGCGGCCCGCGCGGGCAGTTCCAGTTCCGCGCGCCGCAGACGTCGATCCCGACCGACGCCGCCGCCACCGCCGGCTTCGCGAACGCGTTCGCGGCGTTCCTGCTCGACGCCCCCTCGCTCGTGCAGCGCGATCTGAAGGTGACCGATCCCGGCGTGCGCTTCTGGGCGTTCTTCACCTTCATCCAGGACAAGTGGGCGGTGACGCCGAAGCTGACGATCGATCTCGGGCTGCGCCACGAGTACTACTCGCCGTACATCGGGCTCGCCGATCAAGGCGGCCTCTCGAACTACGATCCGGCGACCAATACGCTGCAGGTGGCGGGCTACGGCGCGGTCGGCGCGAGTGCCGGCGTCCAGAAGTACCTGAAGAACTTCGGTCCGCGCGCGGGCGCGTCGTACCGGATGAACGAGCGCACGGTGCTGCGCGGCGGCTACGGCGTGAGCACGCTGCCGTTCCCGGACAACAGCTACATCTACAACTACCCGGTGAAGCAGAACAACGTGTTCAACGCGCCGAACAACTTCGCCGCCGCTGGATCGATGAAGAACGGCTTCCCCGATCAGGTGTTCGTGCAGATTCCAGCCAGCGGCATCATCGACGCGAGTCCGGCGGTGCTGCGCAACGCGAGCTACTTCAACGTGCCGTCCAACCTGCACGAAGGGTCGCTCCACTCGTTCAACGTCGCGTTCCAGCGCGAGCTGCCGGGGCGCTTCACGCTCGACGTCGCCTACGTCGGCAACCGGGGGTACGATACCCAGACGCAGTTCAACGAGAACGCCGCGACCGTGGTCGGCCTGCCCGGCAACAACGGACGGCCGCTGTTCCTGCCGTTCGGCAAGTCGGCCGACGTCACGACGTGGATCGGGACCAAGACCGAGTACAACTCGCTGCAGACCAAACTGGATCGGCGCTTCACCGGCGGCCTGCTCGTGACGTCGTCGTACACGCTCGGCCGCGGGTGGAGCTACGTGAACGGCGACAGCAACAGCGGGATCGCGACGCCAGCCGACATCGAGCGGAGCTGGGCGCGCACCGATCAGGATCGGCTGCACAGCCTCGTCGAGAGCTTCTTGTATCAGCTGCCGGTCGGACCTGATCGGAAGTGGCTGCGCGACGGTCCGCTCTCACAGATCCTGGGCGGCTGGCAGGTGAGCGGCATCTTCTCGGCGCAGTCGGGCTCGCCGATCGCCATCACGATGTCGGCGGCAACGCTGAACGCGCCGGGCAACACGCAGCGGCCCGACGTCAACGGCACGCCGCGCGTCCTCGGCGCCGTCGGACCGGGCGCGCTCTGGTTCGACCCGTCGGTCTTCTCGTCGCCGGCGGCGAACACCTTCGGAAACTCGGCGCGCAACGGCGTGCTCGACGGGCCGGCGTACGTGAACCTCGACGTGACGATCGCCAAGCTCTTCACGATTGGCCGGACCAAAGGCGAAGTGCGCGCCGACATCTTCAACGTCACCAACACGCCGCATTTCCAGAACCCCAACGGCACGTTCCTTGGATCGACGTTCGGCCAGATCACTACTACAATGAACAACAGCGAGCGGTCGATGCGCTTCGGCTTCCGGCTGATGTTCTGACGCGGAGCGTGCCGCGGCGACCCTGAAAGGGTCGCCCTACGTCAGTCGTGTGCCGGGCGACCCTGGAAGGGGTCGCCCTACGTCAGTCGTGTAGGGCGACCCTTTCAGGGTCGCCAGAGGCGAGGCTGAAAGCCTCGCCCTGCACGGAGATGAGATCAGGAGACCGATGATGGAACGCAGAGATTTTCTCGGCAAGACTGCGGCCGCGGGCGCGTTCGTCGCGCTCTCGCCGGCGGCGCGCGTGCTCGGCGCCAACGATCGCGTCCGCCTCGGCATGATCGGCCCCGGCGCGCGCGGCCAGGAGCTGCTCGGGCAGCTGCAGAAGCTGATCGATCGGAAGAACGAGCAGGCCGAGCTCGTCGCCGTCGCCGACGTCTACACGCGGCGCCACGACGAGGTGAAGGCGAAGTTCCCGAACGTGAAGGCGTTCACCGACTACCGCCGGCTGCTCGACATGAAAGACGTCGACGCGGTGATCGTCGCCACGCCGCTCCACTGCCACGCGCGGCACTTCGTCGACGCGCTCGCCGCCGGCAAAGATCTTTACAGCGAAAAGACGATGACGTGGTCGATCGCCGAGGCGGAGGAGTGCCGCCGCGCCGCGAAGCAGGCGAACCGCGTCGTGCAGATCGGCCTGCAGCACGTGAGCAGCGGCGCGTTCCAGGACGCGAAGCAGTGGGTGAAGGACGGCCTCGTCGGCAAGGTGACGCACTGCGAGTCGTGGATGAGCCGCAACACGCCGCGCGGCGAAGGCCAGTGGGTGCGCAAGGTGCCCGCCGACTGCACCGCCGCGAACGTCGACTGGCCGGCGTTCCTGAACGGGCGCGCGAACCGTCCGTTCGACGGATTCAAGTTCATCAACTGGCGCCTCTACTGGGAATTCTCCGGCGGCAACGTCACCGAGAACGCCGTGCACCAGTTCTCGTTCGTGATGGCGCTGCTCGATCTCCCGGTGCCGGCCTCGGCCTACATGTCCGGCGGTATCTACTCGGAGAAGGACGGCCGCGAAGTGCCCGACACGATCGCGATCACGCTGGATTTCCCGGAGCAGGAAGTGCTCGTGACGTGGCAGTCGATGTTCAGCAACAAGCACTTCGGGCTGTCGGACCGCATCCTCGGATCGCACGGCACGATCGACCGGACGAGCGGCGCCACCGAGATGGTCGCCGGCACGCTGCAGGACGACAACGCGCGCTATTACCCGGAGAAGGCGAATCGGCCCGACGGCGCGCCCATCGTCGGCGCCTCGGACGACATCCAGCACCTCGGCAACTTCCTCGACTGCGTGCGCGCGCGGAAGGAGCCGAACGCGCCGGTGGAGCTGGGCTACAGGACCGCCGTCGCCGCGCACATGGCGAACCTGTCGTATCGACAGAAAGAGCGTGTGACGTTCACACGCGCATCGTCGATGACAACCGCCGGCTTGTAGCGCGGCGCAATTAAGAATTACGAGAATTAAGAATTAAGAATGCGTCGACGGAGCTCGCGAATTCTTAATTCTTAATTCCTAATTCTTAATTTCCCGGACGCGGATGTTGCGGAACGCCAGCGCGCCTTCGTGATCGCCTTGCAGCGCAAAGTGCCCGCGCTTCGCGCGTCCGTAGTTCGGCCAGTCGTTGAACTTGCTCGCCTTCACCTTGGCTTCCCACTCCGCGCTCCCCAGCTCGTACTCGAGGAGCTTCACGCCGTTCAGCCAGTGCTCCACGTGCGGACCTCTGGCGACGATGCGCGCGGTGTTCCAGTCGCCGACGGGCTTCAAATGACCAGGCGGTGACGGCACGAGCGCGTACAGCGCGCCGGCGCACGTGAGCCGCGTCTTGTTGTCGGCGGCCTTGATGTCGTCGAGCAGCTGATATTCGGGCGCGCTCCAGTAGATGTGGTCGTACTCTTCAGTGCCGCGGTAGAAGACGCCGCTGTTGCCCGCCTCGCCGATCTTCCAGTCGAGCTCGAGCTCGAAATCGCCGAATTCGTCCTTCGAGACGATGTCGGCAACCGGCTTCTCCTTCGCGAGCGTGCCGTTGGCGACGTGCCAGCCGTCAGGAATCTTGTCGGTCTTGTAGCCGCGCCACGCTTCGAGTGAGTGGCCGTCGAAGAGAGACCGCCACTCACGGATTGCGGATTGCGGATTGCGGATTGCGGATTGGATTGTGGATTGCGGAATGCGGATTGCGGATCGGATTGTGGATTGCGGAGTGCGGATTGCCGATCGGATTGTGGATTGCGGAGTGCGGATTGCCGATCGGATTGTGGATTGCGGAGTGCGGATTGCCGATCGGATTGTGGATTGCGGGTTGCGGGTTGCCGACAGAATCGTGGATTGGGCCGCGATTGCCGCGGTTGCCAGCGTGAATCCGAGCTTGATCGACTTTTTCATGGAGGGAGTTTATGCACTTTTCAGCGCGGCGCACTATCGCAAATTCCGAAACGATTTGCCTTCCGCGCTCTCGATTTGTTCGGGAATTCAGATGGACCTGCGTTTGCGTGCCTGCGACGCATGGACACAGAGGAACTTAAGCGACGGACGAAACGGTTCGGCGTGGACGTGATCGCTCTCATCAGGGATCTGCCCCCAGAAGTTACCGCCGGTCACATCGGCCACCAGCTCGTGAAGAGCAGCACCGCGGTAGGCGCGAACTACCGCGCGTCGTGCCGGGCGAAGTCGAAGGCGGACTTCGTGTCCAAGATGGGCACGGTGGAGGAGGAGACGGACGAAAGCCTGTACTGGCTCGAGGTGCTCGTCGATAGCCACATCGTGACGGCAAATAGCATCGGCCGCCTGTTGGACGAAGGCAATCAGCTCTTGAAGATTGTCGTCGCGTCGATCAACACGGCGCGAGGCGGAAGCCGGTAGCAATCGACAATCTGCAATCAGCAATCGATAATCAATCCGCAATCCGCAATCCGCAATCCGCAATCCGCAATCCGCACTCCGCAATCAATCCGCACTCCGCAATCAATCCGCAATCCGCAATCCGCGTTCCGCAATTCGCGGCGTCGCAATCGCCGCCACGTAACACGCCGCGACGAGGATCAGCAAGAACCGATAGCCGGCGAGGAGCGACAGGTATTCGCCCACGCCGCCGACCATCGCGCCGAGCAGATTCGCGCCGAAGTCGTTGGCCGTCGACGAGGACTCCTTGAAGCTGGAGCTGAAGAGCAGGCCGGCGCAGAAGACCGGGCTGAACACGAGCGCGCCGTAGAAGAGCGACTCGAGCGCGCGGCTCTCGAAGGTCACGCGTCCCACCGGCACGGCGTAGTTCACGGCGACGAGCGCGAGCAGCGCGGCGGCGACGATCCATCGGCGGCGGATCTCGACGCGGCTCGCCACGATCGCGCTCGCGAGCGCCATCGCGAGCACCGACGCGATGGCGAGGGACGCCGACGACCACGTCGATCCCCAGAGCAGCGCGAACTGCACGATCGATTTCGTCTCGAGCAGCATGAAGCCGGCGCCCAGAAAGAAGAAATGCCACGACCAGCGGCCGGCGGCCGGGTCGCGCGCCGCCCACACGGCGGCCGCCGAGAGGGCGAGGACCACCGCGAGCGCGGCGGCGTAGTGGCGCGGCAGCGCCGGCGCGCGCATGTAGAGGAACGGCCAGTCGTCGGTCGCGACCGGCACGCTCGCGTCGCGCACGAGGCGCGTCGCCGGGCTCGGCGCGTGCGGCTGCCCGTAGGCGAGGACGTCGCGCGGCGGCGCGGGCGGCACGGCGAGCGCCGCGGCGCGCGGGCCGGCGAGCATCACCGCGAGGTACGCGCGCTCCTGGTGTACATGCGCGAGCGGGTCGCGGCCGAAGGCGTCGGCGGCGGTGTTCGCGAGCCGATCGACGAGCCACCGCTCGCGGAAGTAGTTGTAGAGCGCCATCACGCCGTTCGGCGTCAGGTGATCGCGCACCGCGTCGAACGACTCGCGCGTGAACATGTAGCTCTCGAGCCGGACGCCGGAAAAGCTCGACTGCACCGTCAGCGAGTCGATCAGCGCGAACACGATCAGGTCGTACCGCCGCGTCGTCGTTCGCAGGAAATGCCGCGCGTCGTCGTTGACGATCGTCACGCGCGGATCGCTGTACGGCCGATCGGGATGCCGCTCCGCGCCGAGCCGCAGGATCACGGGATCGATGTCGACGGCGTCGACGTGCTTCGCGCCGTGCTTCAGCGCGGCGGCGACGTCGGTGCCGCTGCCGGCGCCGAGGATCAGCACGTTGTCGAACGTGTCGCCGAACACCGCGTACGGCCACTGGTAGAAGTACTCCTTGCGATCGACCGGCGCCATCGACTGGTGGAAGATGTGGTTCACCTCGACGACGGTGTCGTCGCGATCCTGGAAGACGGTGATGCGGTAGTAGGGCGACCACAGGCTGTCGCCCTGCATCCGGTAGACGACGAGGAGCGCCGCGGCGAGGAGCGCGACGTTCACGATCGCGATCGGGCGCCGCGCCTCGATCACGAACGGCAGCGCGGCCGCGGCGGCGACGCCGAACCAGACCGCCGGCGGCAGCTGCATCCACGAGACGATCGCGAAGCCGGCGACGCCCGCGAGGCTGCCGACGAGGTTGATCACGTACGCGCGCAGCGGCGGATGCCGTGCGAGCTCGACGCCCATCCGGTGCGCGACCACCGCGAAGAGCGCCGCGACCGCCGTGAAGAGCAGCGGCAGCAGCAGCGTGCTCTCGACGGGGACCACCGGTTCGGCCGTGCCGCTCGAGAAGTAGATCGTCGACGTGCTCGGCAGCGCCACCTCGAGGCGCAGTCGATCGACCGCCACGATCGCGGCGAGCTGGACGAGCGGAAACCAGAGGATCAGCGGCCGGCGCCGCGAGGCGAGCAGGCAGCCGATGCCGATGCCGAGAAAGCTCGCGAGCAGGATGAAGTTCGAGAAGTACGCGAGCAGGCGGATGTAGGCCGGCATCCACCGGATGATGGCGGTCTCGAGAAAGAGCACGAGGAACGACGCGACGAAGAGGGGCATGGCGAACGATTATTGCTAGAATCGCGCGCATGCCGAAGCTCAAAACATGCGCAGCGGCCGCCGCCGCGCTCGCCGTGTGCGCGATGCTGCAGGCCCCCGCCGCCGCGCCCGCCTCGCTGCGCGCGGCAACGGCGTCCGCGCTCGACGCGTTCCTCCACAAGGCCGTGGACGAGGGCCGCGTGCCCGCCGCCGTCGCCGTCGTCGCGAGTGCCGATCGCGTGCTGTATCTGCATGCGGCGGGCACGCGCGATGTCGCCGCCGGCGCGGCGCTCGAGCCCGACGCGATCTTCCGGATCGCGTCGATGACCAAGCCGATCACGTCCGCTGTCGTGATGATGCTGCGCGACGAAGGCCGGCTCGACGTCGAGGATCCGGTGACCAAGTACCTGCCGGAGTTTTCCGGCGTCCGCGTGATGACGTCGTTCGACGAGGCAGATCGAACGTTCGAGTCGCGTCCGCCCGCGCGCCCGATCACGATCCGCCACCTGCTCACGCACACCTCCGGCATCGCCTATTCGTTCGTCGACGCGCGCCTCGCGCGGCTCGACGACGGCCGGAAGACCGAAGTCGACATGCCGCTGCTGCACGATCCGGGCGCGCACTTCACCTATGGGCCGAACACCGCCGTGCTCGGGCGCATCGTCGAGAAGATCAGCGACGGGCGGCTCGAGGAAGTGCTGAAGGCTCGCGTGTTCGATCCGCTCGGCATGGAGGACACCTTCTACGCCGTTCCCGAGGGCAAACGCGGCCGCGTCGTCACGCTCCACACGCGCGTGGAGAACACGCTGCGGGAGCAGCCGAATCCGGCGGCGCCGCGATCGAACCCGCGCGGCGACGGCGGGCTGTTCTCGACCGCCGGCGACTACGCGCGCTTCATGCAGCTGTTCCTCAACGGCGGCCGCGCCGGCGGCCGGCGCGTGCTGAGCGAGGCGTCGGTGAAGCAGATGCTCGCGAACCAGATCGGCGCGCTCTTCGTCGAGCGGCAGCCGTCGGCGGACCTGGCCCATGCGCAGCCGTTCCCGTTCGGCGGCGGCAAGGACAAGTTCGGCTTCGGCTTCCAGATCGAGGGCCGCCCGGCCACGCCCGGCCTGCGGAGCGCGGGAAGCGCGAGCTGGGGCGGCATTAACAACACGCACTTCTGGATCGATCCGCAGAAGCAGATCGCCGTCGCCGTGCTGATGCAGTTCCTGCCGTACTACGATCCCGTCGCGCTCGACGTCCTGCGCGGCGTCGAGCGGATCGTGTACGAACAGCGCAATTAGGAATCTGGAATGCTTCCAAATTCTTGATTATGCCGATGAACGCCGGCCGACTGCATGAGTTCATCGATCGAGCCGCCGATCGCGGCCTTGCGCCGGCGGTCGTGGTTGGCGTTGTCGACGCCGAGCGGCCGATCTTCATGCACGCCGCCGGCATGCGCGACCACGCGCACGGCGCGCCGCTCGCGCCAGACGCGATCTTCCGCGTCGCATCGATGACGAAGCCGGTCACGTCGCTCGCCGTGATGATGCTCGTGGAGGACGGCGCGATCGAGATCGACGCGGCGGCCGCGACGTATCTGCCGGAGCTCGATCGTCTGCGCGTGCTCACCGGGTTCGACCGAACGAACGGCACGTGGACGTCGCGGCGGCCGACGCGGCCGGTGACGATTCGCGATCTGCTGACGCACACCTCCGGCGTCGCCTACTCGTTCCTCGACGCGCGGCTCGCGAAGATCGACGACGGAACGAAGGGCCGGGCGGACATCCCGCTGCTGCACGATCCGGGCGAGCGCTTCTCCTACGGACCGGGCACCGCGATCCTCGGATCCATCGTCGCCGCCGTGTCGGGCGGAACGCTCGACGACTTCTGCCGCGTCCGCATCTTCGAGCCGCTCGGGATGATCGATTCCGGCTACGCGGTTCCGGCCGGGAAGCGCGACCGCGTCGTCACGCAGCGGACGCACGCGGCGAACGGCTTCGTCGAGCAGCCGAACGCCGCGACGATCGCATCGCGCGGCCGCGGCGACGACGGGATGCTCTCGACGGCCGCCGACTACCTGCGGTTCATGCAGCTGTTCCTGAACGGCGGCGTCGCGCAGGGCGCGCGCGTCGTCTCGGAGACGACACTCCGCGCGATGACGTCGAACCAGATCGGCGAATCGGCACGCATCCCGCCGTGCCAGGCGCGATCGCGCAGCCGTTCCCGATCGGCGGCGAGAAGGACGGCTTCGGTTTCGGATTTCAGATCGAGACGCCGCCCGCGCGATCGACGAACGGCTGCGGCCGCAGCGCCGGCAGCTGCTCCTGGTCCGGCATCTTCAACACGTACTTCTGGATCGACTTCCAGCACGGGATCGGCGTCACCGTGCTGATGCAGTTCCTGCCGGCGCACGATGCCGGCGCGATCGAGATCCTGACCGGCGTTGAGCGAATCGTATACGAAGCGCGTAATTAAGAATTTGGAAGTAAGAATTATTCCAAATTCCTAATTGTTGTGACGCGCGCGGACGACGGGATCGGGATCATGGACCGTCAGCGCCGCGATCCGCTCGCCGTCGCGCTCGAAGCGGATCGTCGTGCCCGGCCCGCCGGCGGCGTGGAACGAGAGTTGCCCCTGATGAAACAGCGTGCGCTCGATTGCGCCGGCGCGCGCGATCGTCAGCTGGCCGTTCTGCGCCGCGACGACGAAGTGGTCGCGCGGGCGATCGCCGAAGGCGTAGCGTCCCGTGAGCGCAGCGCGGTCGGCGTCGGTCAGCGGCTCGTCGCGATACGGCTGGTCGGCGCCGCCGAGCGAGTCGAGGTACTCGACGACTCTGGCCGCTGCCGCGCCGCCTTTGCGCGCGTGCAGCATCAGCGTCAGCCCGTGCGGACCGCGCATGCGCTGCAGGCCGGGCGTCGCGGCGACGAACGCCTGCACGACGTCGAGCTGGCCGAGCATCGCGGCCGAGAAATGCGTCGGCGGCGCGCCGCGCTCGATGAGCAGCTCGGCGACCGGGCGGTTGCCGATGTGCGACGCGGCCCCGAGCGCCGTCTCCCAGTCGCCGAAGCCCCAGTCCCACGACGCCTTCGCGAGCTCCGGGTGCTGCTGCAGCAGCTCGCGGACGCGCGCGAGATTGACGTGCGACACGAGGACCATCTCTTTGACGATCGCCGGGTGGTGCGACGGAAACGAGTCGTCGGGCGGGCCGCCGCGGGCGGGCGGCGCCGGCCAGGCCGGCGCGGGCGGCGCGCCTCCCTGTTCCTGCGCGGCTCGTCCGGCGGCCGGAAGGAGGAACGCCCCGAACGCGGGAACGATGCGGATGAAGCGGCGGCGGCTGTGAACGGCGTGCGGCATGCCGCGCAAGATACGCGCGGCCGCGCGTGAACGCCAGCGAGGAACGTGTGAGGAGCGAAGTCGAGGCGAACGAGCCGCTTACGCCGTCATCTGAGGAGCGCCTTCCGCACGGCCGCCTCGATCTCGGCCGCCGCGTCGCCGTCCAGCGTGTCGAGCCGATCCTCCGGCGGCCGCGCGATCCGCTGTACCCACACGTGCGTGCCGTCGTCGAGGCGGATCAGATACATGAGCAGCGAGAGGGCGCCCGCCCGCGTCTGCAGCTGGCCGGACACGAGGTAGACGGCGCCGGTGTCGCGCGCGACGGCGCGCCAGTCGCGCGCGTCGCGCGGGCGGCGAAGGATCGCGGCGTTGCCGTCGACGCCGATCTGCGCGGGCCCGATCGCCGTGAGCCGCTCGACGATCGCGTCCGAGAGCGCGGCGACGGCGCGGTCGTGCGCCGCGTTGCCGGTCTCGTTCTCGAAGACCGAGACGGCGACGATCGGCCGGCGGGGCGGCGGCGGCGGGCGATCGCGCGCGATCATCAGCGCGCCGGCCGCGCCGACGACGAGCGCGACGCCGGCGATCGCGGCCGCGGAGATCCAGTTGCTGATGCGGGCGGGCCGCGCGGCCGGGTCCGCTGATGCGCCGGCCGGCGCGCCCGCCGCGGCGCCGTCGACGCGCACCGGCGCGATGAAGGTGTAGCCGCGCCGCGGCAGCGTCTGGATGAAGCGCGGGCTGTCGGCCGAATCGCCGAGCGCGGATCGGAGCTGGCTGACGCAGTAGGCGAGACCGCGATCGAAGTCGACGTGCGTCTCCTCGCCCCACAGGTGCGCGCGCAGCTCGTCGCGCGTGACGACCTGACCCGCGCGCGCGAGGAGCAGCGCCAGCGCGCGCGCCGGCTGGCGCTCGAGCGGCACCAGGCGATCCGACCGCATCAACGTGGCGGATTCGGTGTCGAACCGGAACGTGCCGAAGGCGTAAGTCATCGATCCATGCGAGCAGAAGTGATTTTAATGGCCCCAGGCCCCAATCCCCTACAATCGTCCGCGTGATCGGCACGCTCATCGGCCCCTACCGGATCATCGACCGCCTTGGCGGCGGAGGGATGGGCGTCGTCTACCGCGCCGAAGACGTGCGGCTCGGGCGGCACGTCGCGCTGAAGTTCCTGCCGCCGGAGCTGGCCGCGAGCGGCGAGGCGCTCGACCGGTTCCGTCGCGAGGCGCGCGTCGCCTCGGCGCTGAACCATCCGAACATCTGCACGCTGCACGACGTCGGCGAGCACGACGGCCAGCAGTACATGGTGATGGAGCTGCTCGACGGCCGCACGCTCAAGGAAGAGATCGCGCGCGGATCGCTGCCCTTCGATCGCGCGCTCGACATCGCGATCGAGGTCGCCGACGCGCTCGATGCCGCGCACGCCAAGGGCATCGTGCACCGCGACATCAAGCCGGCGAACATCTTCGTCACGAGCCGCGGGCAGGCGAAGGTGCTCGACTTCGGCATCGCGAAGCTCGCGCTCCCCGCGGGCAGCGCCGAACGCGAGGCCGACGCGACGCGCGCAACCGGCGAGCACGCGACGACGATCGGGATCACGCTCGGCACCGTGGCGTATATGTCGCCGGAGCAGGCGCGCGGCGGCGACGTCGATCGCCGCACCGATCTCTTCTCCTGCGGCGTCGTGTGCTACGAGATGACGACGGGCAGGCTGCCGTTCACGGGCGCGACGCCGGTCGCCGTGTTCGAGTCGCTGCTCACGCGTGTGCCGCCGCCGCCGTCGTCGCTCGCGCCGCTGCTGCCCGCGGAGTTCGATCGCATCGTCGCCAAGGCGCTCGAGAAGGATCGCGAGCTGCGCTATCAGACCGCCGCCGATCTGCGCGCGGATCTGAAGCGGCTCGGGCGCGACACTGCATCGCTGCCGGCGGCTGCCGCGACGACGACGACGCGCGCAGCGCCGGCGGTTCGTCGCCGCGTGTCGTGGGCCGGGATCGCGACCGCCGCGGCTCTCGCTGCCGCGATCGGCGTCGGCCTGTTCGTCTACGCCGGGCGCACGCGCGCGTTCTCCGAACGCGATCCGGTCGTGATTGCGGATCTCGTGAACACGACCGGCGAGGCCGTGTTCGACGACACGCTCAAGGAGGCGCTCGACGTCGAGCTGCGGCAATCGCCGTATCTGAGCGTCGTGCCGGAGCAGCGCGTGCAGGGCACGCTGCGCCTGATGGGCCGCCGCCCCGACGAGCGGCTGACGCGCGATGTCGCGCGGGACATCTGTCAGCGGACCGCGAGCAAGGCGATGATCGGCGGGGCGATCTCGCAGCTCGGACAGAGCTACGTGATCTCGCTCGACGCGACGAACTGCCGCACCGGCGACACGATCGAGAAGACGCAGGTGCAGGCGCAGACCAAGGACGCCGTGCTGCACGCGCTCGGCGCGGCGGTGGAGGAGCTGCGCGGGAAGCTCGGCGAATCGCTCGCCTCGATCGGCAAGTACGACGCGCCGATCCAGGATGCGACGACGCCGTCGCTCGAGGCGCTGAAGTCCTACAGCGTCGGCATGGCGACGCGCCGGCGCGACGGCGATGCCGCGTCGCTGCCGTTTTTCCGCAAGGCGATCGAGCAGGACGAGAACTTCGCGCTGGCGCACGCGCGGCTCAGCACGGTGTACGGCAACCTCAACGAGGCGGCGCTGTCGCGAGACGAGATCGCGAAAGCCTACGCGCTGCGCGATCGCGTGAGCGAGCCCGAGCGGCTCTACATCACCGCGCGCTACGCGACGGTCATCGAAGGATCGACGCAGAAGACGATCGATACCTATCGCGTCTGGATTCAGACGTACCCGAACGATTTCGTGTCGCACGCGAACCTGGCCGGCGCGTACGAGCAGCGCGGCGATACCGAGAAGGCGATCGACGAGTATCGCGTCGCGATGGGCCTGGCGCCCGACGAACCGGTGCCGTACGCGAACCTCGCGGGCATCTACGCGGCAAACGGGCGCGCCGACGACGCACGCCGCGCGGTCGAGAGCGCGATCGCGCGGGGCCTCGACTCGGTCGGCTTCCGCGGCCAGCTGTACGCGCTCGCGTTCTTCCGCCACGACGAGCGCGAGATGGCGAGCCAGCTGGCGGCAGGGCGCAAGCTGAACGAGGGCTTTCGCATGCTCAACCCGCAGGCGTTCGTCGCCATGTACGAAGGCCGGCTCGCGCGCGCCACCGAACTGTGCGAGCAGTTCACCGCCGAAGCCTCGTCGCGAATCGGGCTCAACGGCGCCGCCGCCAACCTCTGGAGCAACCTCGCGCAGGGCGCGGCGACGTTCGGCGACGCCGACGCGGCGCACGCGAGCGTACGCCGCTCGCTCGCGCTCGAGCGCAGCGTCCCGACGCTCGTGAACAGCGCGTACGCGCTTGTCGTCGTCCGCGATTTCGGCGAAGCGCAGCGCCTGCTGGCCGAGGCAGCGACGCGCCCCGGCGCCGACACGCCGGACGCACGCCAGGGATTGGCGCTGGTCACGACGCTGATGAAATGGCGGCGCGGCGACCGATCGGCGATCGCCGAGCTCCCGCCGCCCAAAGGCGACACCGATCTCACGACGATGTTCATCCACGGCGTCGTCAATCTCGATCTCGGCAATGCGCAGACGGCGGCCGACCGGTTCAAAGAGACGATCGACCACAGCGCGCAGCGGCTGTCCACGCTCGCGGCGATCGCGCCGCTCTTCTACGGCCGCGCGCTCGCGAAGCTCGGAAAGATCGACGAGAGCCGCGCGGCCTACGAACGGTTCTTTCAGGGTTTTGCGCATGCTGACACGTCGTTGCCGATCGCGAAGGCCGCGCGGCAGGAGTTCGCGCGGCTGAAGCCCTCCAGCTGAGCTGCCGATACGTCACGGAGAGAACCCTCGGGAGGAGCCGTGATGTTCACGTCAGTACGCACCGCCGTCGTTACGACCGCCGCCGCCGCCGCGTTGTCGATGTCCGCGCCTGTGCCGGCGCTCGCGCAGACCGAACCGATCCTGAAGTCGTTCTTCGAGGGCCGGCGCGTCACCGTCAAGATCGACATGCCCGGCACTTCCGACGGCGTCGACGTGCAGGGCGACGCGCGCGAGGCGATCGCCTTCCCGAAGTACCGCGACAACCTGAAGCGCTACGGCACGGCGATTCGCGCGGGCGATCGCGTCACGGTGACCGTCGTCAAGGTGAAGAAGGATCTCATCGAGTTCCAGCTTGGCGGCGGCGGCTATGGCACGTTCGGCGACGACACGAGCACGTCGGTGTCGATGCGCGACGCGGAGAAGACCGAGCGCGAGAAGGAGCTCGAGCGGCTCGTGAAGGACGAGGACGATCGCGATCGCCGCCGTCGCCTGGAGCGCGAGCTCGACGACCTGCGCGAGCGCCGCGAGCGCGAGAACCGCCGCATCGCGATCGCGCGCGAGCGCGCGGAAGACGAGAAGAAGGCGCAGCTCGCCGAGCGGCGGCTGCGCGGCGGCTCGCGCTTCAACCTGCGCTACGACGACCGCCTGCCCGAGGGATTCCGTCCGGATGATCTGATGGCGGCGCTCGGCGACTACGTCGATTTCGGCAGCCTCTCGCCGCGCGGGACCGCGGGCGACGATGCGCCGGTCGTTGTGTTGCGCGACGAGGCGCCGCTGCCGGCCGGCGACGTCGCGCTGCCGCGCAAGGGCATGCTGCGCGCCGACGCCGAGCGGCTGTACGGCCGGCCGTCGGAAACGTCCGAGCGCCGCGAGGGCGCGCTGTCGGTGACGACGCTCGTCTTCGTCGCCGGCGACCAGCAGATCCGCGCGGACTTCGTCGACGACGTGCTCGTCCGCTACAGCGTCACGTCGAAGTGACGACGGATTAACCGCGGAGACCGCTGAGCACGCAGAGGTGAGGCGTGCGACCGGCCCGCGAAGCGGGCCGCGCTGACGAAAAAAGCCGGCGCAATCACAAACCCTGAGCTCGATGGTTTGTGTTGCGGCGGCTTTTTCCGTCAGCGCTGCCGGCTGGCGAAGCCAGCCGGCGGTCGCACGCCGCCGTCTTCTCTTCTTCGTGATCTTCGTGTCTTCGTGTCTTCGTGATTCCGCGCTACAATCCACGCCACTTCAGACAAGGAGCTGGCGCATGGAAGGACGAAAGAAAGCGTCGGATTACCCGCAGGAGCTGCTCGATCTGTTCCACGAGTACCAGCACGGCGACATGAGCCGGCGCGACTTCATGGCGCGTATCCAGAAGTTCGCGGTCGGCGGCCTCACCGCGGCCGCGATCTTCGAGAGCCTCAAGCCGAACTACGCGTGGGCGCAGCAGGTGTCGAAAGACGACGCGAAGATCCGGACGTCGTACGAAACGGTTGCGTCGCCACAGGGCAACGGCAGCATTCGCGGCTACTTCGTGCGGCCGGCGACCGCGAGCGGCAAACTTCCCGGTATCCTCGTCATCCACGAGAACCGCGGGCTCAACCCGTACGTCGAGGACGTCGCGCGCCGCTTCGCCGTTGCGAACTACATCGCGTTCGCGCCGGACGGCCTCACCTCGGTCGGCGGCTACCCGGGCGACGACGAGAAGGGCGCCGCGAAGTTCCGCGAGGTGAACGGCCCGAAGATGATGGAGGACTTCGTCGCCGCCGCGGAATGGCTGAAGAAGCAGCCGCAGTGCACCGGCAAGATCGGTGCGATCGGCTTCTGCTTCGGTGGCGGCATCGTCAACCAGCTCGCCGTGCGGATGCCCGATCTCGGCGCCGGCGCCCCCTTCTACGGCGCGCCGCCCAGCCCCGAGGACGCGGCGAAGATCAAGGCGCCGATGATGCTGCACTACGCCGACCCGACGAAGGACACCGGCATCGGCCAGCGCATTCCCGCATACGAGGCGGCGCTCAAGGAGCACCACAAGAACTATCAGCTGTTCATCTACGAGGGTGCGCAGCACGGCTTCCACAACGACACGACGCCGCGCTACGACGAGGCCGCGGCGAAGCTCGCATGGCAGCGGACGCTCGAATTCTTCAACAAGAACCTTAGATAGAAATTACGGCAGGGCAGGAAGGCAGCGAAGGCAGGACGGCAGGAATTCAGGGCAGGGAGGCAGGAAGGCGGCAACGACGAAGGATGAAAGGATGAAAGGATGAAAGGATGAAAGGATGAGCGTGAAGGCTGAAAGGCCTTCCGACCTTCGGGCCTTCCCGCCTTCGTCATTTCCACCTTTCCTCTTTTCTGCCTTGAACTCCTGCCGTCCTGCCGTCCTGCCTTCCTGCTTTACCGTCTTGCCACTGACACGACTATCGCCAGACGGCGATATCCGATCGATGGCTCGACGCTGACGCCCGATCGCGCGCGCAACGTGGCGAGCTGACGATCGAGGCCGAGCCGGATGGCCTGCGTGCCGACGAAGGTGAGCGCCTGCTGGCCGCGGAACGCGCCGATTGCGGCGGCGCTCAGCCCGATCACCGCGCCCGCGCGGCGCAGGCGCACGTCGTCGCGCAGGCGCTGCTCGATCGGGCGCAGCCGCTCGGAGAGCTGCTCGGCGAAGCGGCGCGCGGCGACCGCCGCGTCGTCGGCCGTGTCGGCGTCCGAGATCGCCGGCGCGACGGCGACCACCGGCGTCCCCCGCGCGACGCGCGGCGCGCGGACGGCGAATTTATCCTGCGCCGCAGCTGAAAAGGGAACCAGCGCGACGATTGCCACCGCCGAAACAACCGCGATCCCACGCATCAGGTGGGACCACTGCAATTCACGCGCCTCAGCCGCTGGGCAGTCGCGCCCTTTTGCGTCTCAGCCCTGCCGTATTGCTGACTCCTCTGTGCGTGCTTGACTCTCTGTGCGTGCTCTGAGTCCTCTGTGCGACCTCTGTGTCCTTGTCGCGCGACGGCCTACGGCTCGCTCTCGATCGAATCGGGGAGCGACGACGAGGCGGACTGGAGGGCGCGGTGCTGCGCCATCGCCTCGCGAATCGCGACGGCAAGGCGATCGACCGCACACGGCTTGATGAGGACGCTCACGGCGCCGACGCGCGACGCGGTCGCGGGCACGTCGAGGCCGTCGAGCGAGGTGAGCATGATGACCGGCACGGTCGCCGTCGCCGGCGTCGATTTGAGCAGCGCGCACGTCTCCCAGCCGTCGAGGCCCGGCATCAGCACGTCGAGCACGATCGCGTCGAACGGTTCAGCGGCGGCGAGCGCGAGCGCTTCTTCGCCGCTCGACGCGGTGATCACGGTCGCCATCTGCTCGAGCATCAGCGCGTAGAGATCGCGGTACTCGACCGAGTCGTCCACCAGGAGCACGCGCGGGCGCCCGTCGCGGCGGCGCGGCGCCGGCGCAACGCCGGGCGGCGCCGCAGGAATCGCGGCCCGCTCGAGCGACGGCGTCATGTCGGGGAAGTCGCCGCACTGCTCGCACTCGAAAGTGCCGCGGCCGAACCACCGCTCAGCGACCCACTGAAGGGGCCGGCCACAATACGGACAGTCGTGCGTGTCGTGCCCTTTGGGATCCATCGCTGTCGACTGGCTGACAGATCGGTGCATTCGCGTGCAGAAACCGTTGTGGTTTCTTACGCGGACCCGGGGGTACAGACGACGAATAGCACGCGCGATGCCAGCTTTGCGGCGCCCTGCGTCTTCGCGGCCTTTGCTACCTTTGCGTTCTCTGTTCTCCCGGCAGCGCGAACGCCGTGAGCATGCTGCCTGAGGGCACAAGCAGGTACTGCCGCCCGTCGAGCATGTAGGTCGTGCCCGCCGTCGAGCGCATCGCGAACCCGAGCTGGTAGTGCCACAGGTTCTTCCCGGAGCGCGAGTCGAACGCCATGATGTTGCCGTCGCCGTCGCCGGCGAACACGAGGCCCGACCCCGTTGTCAGCACGCCGGACGCCGACACCGACGGATAGCGGAACTCCCATTTCACGGTGGCCGTCACCGGATCGATCGCGCGCAGCGCGCCGAAGTTCTTCTGGTCGCGCGGCCGCGTCGTGCCGCCGGACTCGAATTGCTCGCCCGGCTTGAACTTCTGATCGAACGCGAAGTAGGTGGCGCACGTCTCGCGCGCGGTGACGAAGAACAGGTGCGACGTCGGATCGTAGGACGGCGACATGAAGTTCGTGCCGCCGCCGAGATCGGGGCACGTCTTGGTGCCTTCCTCGTCGGGCAGATGGCCGGGCAGGAGCACCGGGCGGCCGTCGGGCCCGATCTCCTTCGCCCACGTCGTCTCGACGAACGGCCTGGCGACGATCACTTTGCCGGTGACGCGATCGATCGTGTAGAAGAACCCGTTGCGGTTCGCGAACATGACGACCTTGCGCGGCTGGCCGCCGATCGTCAGATCCGCGAGCACCGGCACCTGCGTCGAATCCCAGTCGTGGACGTCGTGCGGTGTGAACTGATAGTGCCAGCGCCGCTGTCCCGTGTCGGCGTCGATCGCGACGAGCGACGCGGTGTAGAGGTTGTCGCCTTCGCGCGCGTTGCTGTAGTAGTCGGGACCGGGGTTGCCGGTGCCGAAGAAGACGAGGTTCTGCTGCGGATCGTAGGTGCCGGTCACCCAGATCGATCCGCCGCCGCGCTGCCACGCGTCGCCGCCGGGCGGCCAACTGCGGCCGCCGATCGGATCGTCGGGCGACGCGACCGTGTAGAAGCGCCACGCCCGCTTGCCGGTCTGCGCGTCGTAGGCGTCGATGAAGCCGCGGATCCCGAACTCGGCGCCGGCGATCCCGACAATCACCTTGTCCTTCACGACGAGCGGCGCAACGGTGGCGGAGTAGCCCACCTTGAAGTCGGCGAGCTCGACGTCCCAGAGCACGCCGCCCGTCTTCATGTCGAGCGAGACGAGATGCGCGTCGATCGTCGTCATGAAGAGACGGTCGCCGAGCGCGGCGAAGCCGCGGTTCACGGCGCCGCAGCAGACGTGCAGATCGTCGGGGAGGTTGCGGCGGTAGCGCCAGATCGGGCGGCCGGTGCGCGCGTCGATCGCCCACGCGTGGTTGTTGAAGCCGGTTGCGTAGATGATCCCGTCGATGACGAGCGGCGTCGTCTGGAAGCTGCCGAGCGTGCCGGTCTGGAACGTCCACTGCGCGGCGAGCTGGCCGACGTTCTCCGGCGAGATCTGCGTGAGCGGACTATGCCGCGTGCCGCTGTAGTCCCCGCCGTAGGTGAGCCACTTGCCGGGATCCTTGAGGCCGTCCAGCAGATCCTGCGGCGTCACCTGTGGCGCCGCGCCCTGGGCGGCGAGCGTGACGGTTGCGGCGAAGGCGATCAGGAGCGTGCGCATGAAGCACTCCTCAGCGGACCGTCGAATCAGGTCCGCGCAGCGTCGTCAGATAGCCGATGAGATCGTTCAGGTCGTTGTCGTTGAGGCGCGCCGTCGTGAAGGCCGGCATCAGCGACTCCTTCTCGTACAGCACCTCGCGCAGATCGGCTTTCAGGTAGCCCTGAATCCGCTCGCGCGTGTCCATGATCTGGATCGAGAAGGCGTCTTCGTTCTTGCGCGTGCCGCGAACGCGCTGGCCGTCCTTGGTCACGAGCGTCACGGTCTCGTAGCCGGGCGGGAACCATTCGGCGGGCGTGCGGATCTCGCGGACGAGCGCGCTGCGCGATCGCGCGGCGCCGATGTGCGAGAGATCCGGGCCGAGCCGCCCGCCGCGCATGCCGATGCGGTGGCAGCCGGCGCACTGCGCGGTGAACACGCGCTGGCCGTTCTCGACGTTGCCGGTCGGCGCCGGTTCGGCCGCCGACGCCGCGTTCATGTTCCGCAAATACGCGATCACGAGCAGCAACTCGTCGTCGGGCGCGGTGCTTCCCGGCATCTCCGTGCCGGGCACGCCCTTGCGGAGCGTCTGAAAAAGTTTTTCGTCCTGCATGTCGCCGACGAGCGCCGTGAGGTCGGGCCCGCGATAGCCCTTCGCGTCCAGGCCGTGGCAGTCGGCGCACCGGACACGGTAGAGCGCCATGCCGCTGCGAATCGACTCCTTGTTGCCGAGATGCGGGTTGTTGCGCGCCGGGCTCACCTTCGGCGGCTGCGGCTCCTGCGCCGACAGGAGCACCGCGGCCGAAGTGAGCGACACGAAAACGATGAGGAGATGCCCCGCTGATCGCGCGCGCGTCATCTGTCCTCCGAACGAGCCAAAACCAGAACCAGAACCCACAACGAGAACCGGACTGCTGAACCCTGGCCGCTGAACCCGGCGATTATCCTATACTCCGCGGCTATGCGCTCCATGTTGACGATGTTGATGGCGCTCGCGGTCGCCGCCCCCGCCGGTGCTCCGCGGCGTCTGCTGTATGCGGGCGTGCCGGGGGTCGGCAACGCGGCCGATCACGGCGGCGTCGGCATTCTGGTCTTCGACATCGATCACGGCTACAAATTCGTCAAGCGCATTCCGACCTGGACGTCGCCCGACGGGCGGCCGGCGGAAGGCGTCCGCGGGATCGCCGCGAGCGCGAAAGCCGGACGGCTGTTCGTCAGCACCAGCCGCCGCCTCGCCGCCTTCGACCTGACGACCGACACCGTCGTCTGGGAGCAGAACTACGGCGGCACGTGCTGCGATCGGATCGCGATCTCGCCCGACGGCCGGACGATCTACGCCCCCGCCGCCGGCGCGCCGAAGTGGTACGTCGTCAACGCGGCGGACGGCGCGCTCATCACGACGATCGACAAGGAAGGCTCGCCGCACAACACGATCTACTCCGACGACGGCGCGCATGCGTATCTCGAGGTCCAGGGCCGCGTGCCGCCGCTGCTCACGGTCGCCGACGCGAAGACGCACACGATCCTCAGGCAGATCGGTCCGTTCGACGATGTCGTCCGGCCGTTCACGATCAACGGCAGGCAGACGCTCGTGTTCGCGAACGTGAACAACCTGCTCGGCTTCGAGGTCGCCGATCTCACCACCGGCAAGCTGCTGCACCGCGTCGCGGTCGAAGGGCTCGACACGAAGAACTCGCCCGTGCACGGCACGCCGAGCCACGGCATCGCGATGACGGCCGACGAGACCGAGATCTGGGTGGCCGACAACACGAATCATTTCCTGCACGTCTTCGACGCGACGAAGATGCCGCCGGCCGCGAAGACGCGCGTCCACGTGCGCGACGAGCCCGGCTGGATCGCGTTCAGCCTCGACGGCCGGACGGCCTTCGCGTCGACCGGCGACATGATCGACGTCCGCACGAAACGGATCGTCGCCACGCTGCAGGACGAGCACGGCGTCGACGTCGAGAGCGAGAAGGTCCTCGAGATCGACTTCGAGAACGGCAGGCCGGTGCGAGCGTCGGACCAATTCGGAAAGGGCAAGGTGCGCTGAATTCCTCATTCTTGATTGTGGAGCCCTGCGACCGAAATCAGGCCGCGCATATCGTTCGGCAGCGGCGCTGAAATTTCCAATCCTTTGCCCGTAACCGGGTGCGCCAGCGCGACGCGGTGCGCATGAAGCGCCTGGCGCGGAAACGCCCGGAGCGCGGCGGCGAGCCGCGGATCCTCGACGTCCCGCCACAGCGGCTCGCCGTACACCGGATCGCCGACGATCGGCCAGCCGCGCGCGGCGAGGTGAACGCGGATCTGATGGCGGCGTCCGGTGACGAGCCGGCACCGCAGCAGCGCGAGGCCGGCGCGCGGCGCCCGCGCGCGCGCGAGGCGCTCGAACTCGGTGAGGCTCGCCGCGCCGGAGGCCGCCGACGCGACGACGTGCCGCCGATCGCGCGGCGCGAGCGCAAGCCGCAGATCGATCGCCCCGCGCACCGGCACGCGTCCATACACCACGGCCAGATAGTCTTTGATGAAATGGCGACCCTGAAAGGGTCGCCCTACATGCAGGGCGACCCTTGCAGGGTCGCCTCCGCCACCCGCGCGCTGCAGTGCCGCGTGGATCTCCCGCGTCTTCGCGACGAGCACGATGCCCGACGTCAGCTTGTCGAGGCGCCCGACGATCGACGGCCGCCGGCCCGCGCCCCATCCGCGCGCGTGCCAGAGCAGCGCGTTCATCAGCGTACCGGCCGGATGCCTGAACGTCGGGTGGACGACGACGCCCGCCGGCTTGTCGATCGCGAGGAGATGATCGTCCTCGAAGAGGATCGCGAGCGCCGCCGGCTCCGCGAGCATCGCGCGGCGCGGCGCGGGATCGGGCACGACGACCGACACGAGATCGCCGAGCACGGCGCGCGCCGACACGCGGCGCACCGCCGCGCCGTTGACCGTCACGCAGCCGGATTCGATCCACGACTGCACGCGCGTGCGCGTCGCCGCGTCGAGGTCGGCGAGGTGGCGCCGCAGCACGCGGTCGAGGCGCACGCCGGCGTCGCCGCGGTCGGCCACCACGGTGCGGACCGACGAGGACATGGCATTATTGGACCATGGCCGTCGACCAGTCCGATGCGTTGATCTCGAACGAGCTCGAGCGCGAGGTCGCGCGCCGCCGCACGTTCGCGATCATCTCGCACCCGGACGCGGGCAAGACGACGCTCACCGAGAAGCTGCTGCTCTACGCGGGGGCGATCGAGCTGGCGGGCGCGGTGCGCGGCCGCAAGGCACGCCGCCACGCGACGTCCGACTGGATGGCGCTCGAGCAGGAGCGCGGCATCTCGATCACCGCCGCCGCCCTCGAGTTCGAGCTCGACGGCCGCCGCATGGCGCTCCTCGATACGCCCGGCCACAAGGACTTCAGCGAGGACACCTACCGCGCGCTCATCGCCGCCGACAGCGTGGTCATGGTGATCGACGCGGCCAACGGCGTCGAGGATCAGACGCGCAAGCTGTTCGAGGTCTGCCGGCGGCATCGCCTGCCGATCCTCACCTTCATCAACAAGCTCGATCGGCCCGCGCGCGATCCGCTGGAGCTCGTCGACGATCTCGAGCGGACGCTCGGCATCGCGGCGGCGCCCGTCAACTGGCCGATCGGCAGCGCCGACGCGTTCCGCGGCGTGTACGACATCGATCGCCGCCACCTGCTGCTCTACGAGCGCGAGGCGCAGGGGCAGTTCCGCGCGCCGGTCGACATCGCCGCGCTCGACGATCCGGCGGCGCTCGCGCTGATCGGCGAGAGCGTCTACGCGCACTTCATCGAGTCGCTCCAGGTGATCCGCGCCGCGGGCACGCCGTACGACGTCGGCGAGTACCGCGCCGGCCGGCAGACGCCGGTCTTCTTCGGCAGCGCGCTCACCAACTTCGGCCTCGAGCCGTTTCTCCGCGCGATCGTGGAGCTGGCGCCGCCGCCGCAGCCGCGCCTGAGCGACCTCGGCCCGGTGAGCCCGACCGACGAGCGCTTCACCGGCTTCGTCTTCAAGATCCAGGCGAACATGGATCCGCGCCACCGCGACCGCGTCGCGTTCGTGCGCGTCTGCTCCGGCCGCTTCACGAAGGACATGACGCTCGTCAACAGCCGCATCGGCCGGCCGATTCGCGCCTCGCGCGCCTACCGGTTCTTCGGCCGCGACCGCGAGACGGTGAGCGACGCGTACGCCGGCGACATCCTCGGCCTCGTCAACCCCGGCCAGTTCGCGATCGGCGACACGCTGCACACCGGCGCGCCGGTGCGCTACAGCGGCGTGCCGCGGTTTCCCGCCGAGCACTTCGGCCGCGCCCGCCTGCACGACACGCGGTACAAGCAGTTCGACGAAGGGCTGCGGCAGCTCGAGGAAGAAGGGCTGATGCAGCTGTTCTACGTCGACGGCGGCCGCCGCGAGCCGGTCGTCGGCGTCGTCGGCGCGCTGCAGCTCGACGTGATCACGAGCCGGCTGCGGACCGAGTACGGCGTCGACGCGCAGATCGACACGTCGCCGTTCGCGGCGGCGCGGTGGGTGGCCGATCCGGCCGTCCGGATCCCGCCGCTCGGCGGCGGCGCCGCCGTCGCGCTCGATCGGCTCGAGCGGCGCGTGATCCTGTTCGCGTCCGAGTGGGAGGTGCAATACTTCGAGCGGCAGCACCCGGACCTCGCGCTGCTCGCCGAGTCCCCGATGTAAGCTGTCGCGCGATGCGAAGGATGCTGGTGTGGCTGCTGCTGGCGCCACTCGTCGGCGCGGCGCTCGCGCAGGCGCCGCGCGAGGACGGCGCGCCGATTCGGCCGTTCACGATTCACGTCGACGAGAGCGCGCTCGCGGACCTGAAGGCGAAGCTCGCGCGCGCGCGCATTCCCGAGCCGCTGCAGGGCGACGGCTGGACGTACGGCACCGACGTCGCGTACCTGAGGTCGCTCGTCGCGTACTGGCGCGATCGGTTCGACTGGCGCGAGCAGGAGCGCCGGTTGAATCGCCTCGAGCAGTTCACGACCGACATCGACGGTCTTACGATCCACTTCATTCACCGGCGATCGAAAGAGCCGAACGCCTTTCCGCTGCTCGTCACGCACGGATGGCCGGGATCGATCGTCGAGTTCACGAAGATCATCGGCCCGCTCACCGATCCGGCGGCGCACGGCGGACGCCGCGAGGATGCGTTCGACGTCGTCATGCCGTCGATTCCGGGCTTCGCGTTCTCGTCGAAGCCGCGGGAGCCGGGCTTCGATCCGGCGCGGATTGCCGCGATCGAGGCGAAGCTGATGGCGCGTCTCGGCTACGCGCGCTACGGCGCGCAGGGCGGCGACTGGGGCGCGATCATCAGCGCGGCGGTCGCGCGCGGCGACGCGCCGCACGTCGCGGGGCTGCACATCAACATGTGCACCGCGCCGGCGCCGGCCGGCGGCGATCCGACCGCCGGGCTGACCGACGCGGAGCGCGCGCGGCTGAAGGCGCGCGATCTTTTTCAGGCCGAAGAGACCGGCTATCAGCAGATTCAGGGCACGAAGCCGCAGACGATCGGCATCGCGCTGAACGATTCGCCCGTCGGCCTCGCGGCGTGGATCGTCGAGAAGTTCCGCACCTGGTGCGACTGCGGCGGCAACCCCGAGTCGGTCTTCACGAAGGACGAGCTGCTCACCAACATCATGATCTACTGGGTGACGCAGACGGCGGCTTCGTCTGCGCGGATCTATTACGAGAGCCGCCACGCCGCGCCGGCCGCCGCGCGGCGCGTCGAGGCGCCGACGGCGTGCGCCGACTTTCCGAAGGAAGTGATCTGGTCGCCGCGGCGATGGCTCGAGCCGCGGTTCAACATCACGCGGTGGACCGAGATGCCGCGCGGCGGACATTTCGCGGCGTTCGAGCAGCCGGCGCTGCTCGTCGACGATGTGCGGGCGTTCTTCCGCGATCTGCGCTGAAAAGAAGCAAACCGCGGAGCACGCTGAGCACGCGGAGGTGAAGCGCGCGACCGCGCTCGCCGTCTTTCTTCGTGATCTTCGTGTCTCTTCGCGTCTTCGTGATTCCCCGTCGTGCTAGCCTGTGCGCGAGAGGTGGACATGATCCGTCGTTCGTTCGCGACCCTGCTCGTTATCGCCGCCGTGGCGCCGTCGGCGCATTTTGGCGCGGCGACCGACGTCGTGATCACGCCGCTGCTGCACTCGAGCGTGCAGCTCGAAGCTGGTGGGACGGTGATACAAGTCGATCCCTGGAGCCGCGCGGATCTCTCGCGCGCGAAGCCGGCAGATCTGATCCTCGTCACCGACGATCCAGTCCACCACCTCGATCCGAAAGCGATCGCGCAGCTGCGCAAGCCGGGCGCGCCCGTGCTGCTTCCCGCGGCGTCGCACGCGAAGTTCGCCGACGGCACGACGATCGCGAACGGCGAGACGAAGACCGTCGCGGGCGTCACCGTGCAGGCGATCGCGGCGTACGACATCAAGCCGGGCGAGCCGGCGCACCCGAAGGGGAAGTCGAACGGCTATGTCGTGTCGCTCGGCGGCAAGCGAATCTACTTCGCGGGCGTCACCGAGTGCGTGCCGGAAGTGCGCGCGCTGCGCGACATCGACGTCGCGTTCGTGCCGATGAACCTGCCGCTCGAGCGGATGACGCCCGCCGCGGCGGCCGAATGCGTCAACGCGTTCAAGCCGAAGGTCGTCTACCTGTATCACTACGATCAGAGCTGGGCGGGCAACGGCACGGCGCTCGCGAACCGCGCCGATACCATCGACGCGTTCCGCAAGGCGCTGGTCAGCGGAATCGAATTCCGGGATGCGAGGTGGTATCCGTAACGAGCGCGGTCATGGCTGATGGCTGATGGCTGATGGCTGATGGCTGATGGCTATGGTTGATGGTCGGCCATTAGCCATCCACCATTAGCCATCAGCCCTGACGGCCTTCAGCGCCGTCAGGCGACCTTCACTTTGCGCGGCGACTGCGAATTCTGCTCAAGGAACGATTTCTTCGTCTCGAGTTCCTGCTCGGTCGGCTGCACCTTGCCGTCGGCCTGCGTCACGCGCGACACGAGCGTGTGATCGCCCGGCGTCGGGTTGTTCCACGTGTAGGTGAACAGCTTCCAGCCGTACTTGTCTTTCGCGGTCGCCGGATCAAGCGTCGCCGGCTGCCACGGGCCGTCGTCCACCTTCACCTCGACGACCTTGATTGGTGTGCCGTCGTTCAGCACGACGCCCGTCACCTTGCACGTCGATCCGCTCTTGGCCACGCGCGCGACGAACGACTTCGGGTTCATGTGCGTGACGGCGGTCTCCATGTACTTCATCTCGCCGTCGATCATCTCGCCGCGGACCGTGCGATACCACCGCGCCTGATACTTGCCGAGGTACGCGTCTTCCTGGATATGGATCTGCGAGAGCCACTTCACGTTCGACACGCCGTACCAGCCCGGCACGAGGAGGCGCAGCGGCGCGCCCTGGTGTTTGCTCAACGGCTGCCCGTTCAACGCCCACGCGAGGAACGGCTCGCCCGACAGCGCCTTCTCGCGATTCAGCGCGCGGCCGAACGGCACGTCGATCTTGTACTTCTGCGTGCGCCACTCGACTTCCTCTTCGCCCTTGTCGGCGCCGAAGAAGACGAACTCGCGCGCTGAGGGTTTCACGCCGGCGGCGTCGAACACTTTCTTCAGCGGGATGCCGGTCCACTTGCCGTTGCCGCACAGCCCCTGGATCGGCCCGCGGTTGCCCGAGCACTCGAACCCGGCGACGAAATCGACCGACCCCATCTTCTTCAGGTCGTCGAGCGTGAGCTGCAGCGGCTTGTCGACGAGGCCGGAGACCTTCAGCTTGTAGGTCGCCATGTCGACCGTCGGATGGCCGTAGTGCTGCGTGGTCGCGAACTTGTCGGCCGGCGTGAACGGCCCCTCGATCGTGCGCACGTCGAGCAGCCGGCGATCGGGCGGCGTGTCCCAGCGGACGTTGTCGGGAATATCGGTGAAGGGCACGAGCGTCTCGCCCTGGGCGAGCGCCGGCAGAACCCACTCGGGGACGCCGAGGACGCCGAGTCCGGCAGCCGCGAGGCCGCCTTTGAGAATCTCTCGCCGCGAGCGCTGATTCATCATAGTCGTTCCTTTTCCCGGCAGTATGCCGTCGAGATTCTAGCCCAAGACTACCCGGAACGGCGCGGTCCGGGAGACGCGCGTCAGAAAGCCTCCTGGATTCCGAGGTAGAAGCCGCTCGAGCCGGCCTTGCCCCATCCCCAGTCGGTCGTGAGGTTGGTGCGCGATCGCTTGTTGAGCAGCACGCGCAGGCCGACGCCGCCCGCCGGCGCGTAGGTCTCGAAGAGCTTCGCGCCGCTCTCGACGCTCCCGATGGTGCTCGTGTTGGCGAAGGCGACGAAGCCGAGCAGCCCGTTCGGCGTGAGCGCGCCTCGATATTCCATCTCGCCGTACACCAGATGCTCGCCGCGATAGCGTCCCTCGCTGTAGCCGCGGCCCGATCGCACGTCGCCGCCCGTCGTCGGCAGATCGAGGAACGGCGCGACGCCGCCGGTCACCATGTCGCTCAGCAGCCAGAACGCCATGCGCTGCGAGCCGCTGCGGGTCAGCGGCCGGTACGTCCGCACGTCGACCGCCAGCTCCTGCCACGTCGCGTCGCCGCCGAGCCCCTTGAAGAACGTGCGGTACGCCGCGCTCGCGAGCCAGCCGTGCGACGCGTTGATGGCGTTGTCGCGCGTGTCGAGCAGCAGGCCGAGGCTGCCGCCGGTCGACACCTGCTGGTCCGGCGAGAAGCCGTGATCGCTCGTGTACGCGAGGTACGCCGACTGATCGAACCCCTTTTCCGTGTCGCCCGCGCGGATGTTCGATCGCGCGTTCACGTTGATCCCGCCGCCGACGAACAGCCCCGGCCGCACTGTCCGGTACGCCGTTTCGTACAGGCGGACGAAGTTGTACTTCACGTTCGCCGCGTCGGCCGTCGTCGCGGTCGACCCGAGCTCGTACGTGTTCAAGGAGGTCCAGTTGAGACGGTTGTCGCCCTGCAGGAACCAGCGGTCGCCGTCGGTGAAGATCGAGAACCGCACGTTCGAGAGCACCTGCTTCTTCTGCGACACCCTGAGGCCGCCGGCCGTCGACGAGATGTGGGTCGAGCGCGGGTCGCCTTCGAAGAACGCCATGTTCCCGTTGACGCCGAGCGTCAGCCCCGTCGTGGGGCGCGCTCCGATGGCCGGGGCGAGCACGACGAAGTGCTGGCGCGTGTCGTGGCGGACCGACTCGGCGGTCCCGTCCGGCGGCAGCTGTTTTGGCCTGAACTTGTGCCACAGGTCGCCGACGTCGAGCGTCGGCCACGGCTCCACAGACGGCGGTGGGGGCGTCTGGGCGGGCCCCTGGGCGTGCGCCGCAGCGGCCGAGGCGAGGGCCAGAAGAGAGGCGATCAGCATCGTGGCGCAGCGCATGTCCCGGAGACAACAAATTGTACCTAATTGGTTGAAAAATCATTGCTTTGGCCAGAGAATATGAAAGACGTATTGCGACTGTTTGATCAGAGGGCAAGGAGGCGGTTGATGCGACGTTTGCTGTCATTAGGTGCCGTTCTCGCGATAGCCGCGCCGGCGTTCGCGGCTGATGCACCTCGGCCGGTCACGTTCACCAAAGACGTCGCGCCGATCTTCCAGGCGAAGTGCCAGGAGTGCCATCAGCCAAATTCGATCGCGCCGATGTCGCTCATCACCTATCAGGAAGCCCGGCCGTGGGCGCGCTCGATCAAGGAGCGCGTCGCGACGCGGCAGATGCCGCCGTGGCACATCGACAAGACCGTCGGCGTGCAGAAGTTCAAGAACGACATGTCGCTCAGCGACGAGCAGGTCGACACCATCGTGCGCTGGGTGGACGCCGGCGCGCCGCAGGGCGATCCGAAGGACATGCCGCCGGCCAAGCCGCTCATCACCGACAACGAGTGGAAGGCCGTGCGCGACGGATTCGGTCCGCCCGACATCGTCGTGAAGTCGTCGGAGTACACGATGGCGGCCCAGCACCAGGACGTCTGGTATCGTCCGATGTCCGACCTCCCGCTCACGGAATCGCGCTGGGTGAAGCTCGTCGAGATTCGCCCGACGAATCTGAAGTCGCGCAAGATCATCCACCACTCGATCGCGTACCTCGTGCTGAACAACGATCCGGAAGCCGTTAACACCGGCACGGCGAGCGGTCCGGCGCGCGGCAACTTCGACGACGCCGATCTGGTGAATCGCCGCCCGCAGCTGATGGAGTGGGCGATCGGCAAGGGCTACGACCTCTATCGTCCGGGCACCGGCAAGCTGATCGTCCCCGGCGAGAAGATCGCGTGGGATCAGCATATCCACGCCGTCGGCGAAGAGATCACCGGCGGCTCCGAGATCGGCATCTGGCTCTACAAGAAAGGCGAGGAGCCGAAGAAGCGCAGCTACCTGATCGGCTTCACCGGCATCGATCGCAGCAAGATGCTCGACATCCCGCCGAACTCGATGGCGATGACCGAAGGCTTCACCGTCCTCAAGGAGAACGCGCTCATCGAGAACTTCCAGCCGCACTTCCACCTGCGCGGCAAGGCGATGGAGGTCGAGGCGATTCTGCCCGACGGCAGCCGTCAGGTGATCAGCTACGTCGGCAACTTCAACTTCAACTGGATGACGAACTACATCTACGACGACGACGCGGCGCCGCTCCTGCCCAAGGGAACGGTCGTTCACGTGACCGCGTGGTACGACAACACGAAGGCCAACAAGAACAACCCGGATTCGGATCAGTGGGTCGGCTACGGCGATCGTACGGTCGACGAGATGGCGCACGCGTGGATGAACGTCGTGTACTTCAACGATCAGGAGTACAAGGATCTGCAGGCGGAGCGGAAGGCCAAGCAGGTGAAGACGACCAACGACAACGAGAAACAGCAGTGAACCGACTCGGTCTTGTGTGCGCCGCCGGCCTGCTGGCCGGCGGCGTTGTCGTTTCCGGACAGAAAATCGCGATTCCCGAACCGCGCCGCGGCGCGGGCGACAGCGTCACCGGCGCCTTCGAGGGCTGGTACTACAACCCCGACGGCACGCGCTCGTTCCTCGTCGGCTACTACAACCGCAACAACAGGCAGGAGCTCGACGTCCCGATCGGCCCCAGCAATCGGATCGAGCCCGGCGGTCCCGACATGGGACAGCCGTCGCACTTCCTCACCGGCCGGCAATGGGGCATGTTCAGCGTCCCGGTGCCGAAAGACTTCAAGCCGACCGACTCGTACGTCTGGACCATCACCGCCAACGGCCAGACGATGAGCATCCCGCTGCGTCTGAATGCGGATTACGTGATGTCGCCGTTCAGCGAGATCGCCGTGGGCAACACGCCGCCGGTGATTCGTTTCGAGCAGAACGGCAAGCCCGCGCAGGGCCCCGTCGCCACGGTCGCGACGGCGCCGTCGAAAACGGCGAGCGTCGGCGCGCCGCTCGAGCTGCCGGTGCTGGCGACCGACGACCTGAAGTACACCAACGGCACCAGCGCGCCGCTGTCGTCGACGCGGCCGCCGGTGACGGTGCGATGGTCGAAGTACCGCGGCCCGGGCGCCGTGACGTTCGAGAAACCCCGTCCCGAGGTCACCAAACTCTCGCAGGCTGAAGGACCCTTCAGCGGCGAGGCGAAGACGACTGCCACCTTCAGCGAGCCGGGCGACTACATCCTGCACCTCACCGCGAACGATTACTCCGGCGACGGCGGCGGCGGCTTCGGGTGCTGCTGGACGACGGCGCTCCTGAAAGTGACCGTGAAATAGAGAACGTTCTTCCGTTACCGGAACGTTCCCACCGCCGTCGACGCGAAGCGTCCACCCAGCGCGTCGATCATCGCCACCTGCACATTCACGCTCCTCGGGATCACGAGGCCGCAGCCGAACTCCGGCTGCAGCACGATCGTGCGCGGCACGCTGCTGAAGAGCGTCGTGGTCCCGAAGAGCGACGTCAGCCGCGTCCCGCTGAAGAGCGACGTCGTGCGCAGGCCGAAGCTGTCGATGAACTCCAGCGTCAGCCCGTCGACGATCACCTGCCGCGCCGGGACGATGACGAGGTCGAACGTCGTCGAGAACGGTTGAGTGAGCGGGCAGAGGAACCTCGACGCGGGAATCAGCGGCATCGTGATCGGCGCCACGGTGACCGCGAACGTCGCCGACGGCGACGATACAAGGCCGCCGGTGAACGTGCCGCGGTGCACGCCGCTGTCGTCGCACGCCGTCGCCGCGATCGCCGTTGCCGCCAGCGCCATTGCCGCGAGCACGCTCGGGAGCCGCTTCATACAAACCTCCTGCGTTCGGCGCTTCGCTGCAAGCGAAGTGCCTCGGCGCATGATTCTCGCGCCGCTTCGCGTAGGATCCAACTCAGCCGGAGGTGTGACGTGGCGTGCGACATCGACATCCTGCGCGAGGTGCCTTTCTTCGCGCTGCTCGACGACGAAGAGCTGGCCGTGCTCGGAACGCAGGTGGACCTCACGAAATTCACGCCGCGCCAGCGCATCTATCGCATCGGCGATCCGGGCGGCCGCGCCTACGTCCTCGTGTCGGGATCGGTGCGCGTGACGACGATAGACGAGGACCAGCAGGACGTCGTCGTCGACGAGCCGGTGGCGGGAGAGTTTTTCGGGTTCGCGTCGATGCTCGACGAGACGCCGCACCAGACCAACGCGGTTGCCCTCGACGAGACGGTGTGCATCGAGGTGGATCGCGGCGACATCGAGACGCTGATCCAGCGGCGGCCGCACGCGGCGATGGACATGCTGAGCGTGCTCGGCCGGCAGATTCACGCCGCGCAGCAGCTCGTGCGCGTCCGCGCGGCGCGGAACCCGAACGAAATCATCGAGCAGGAGGCCACCTTCGGCGAACGCGTCGCCGACGTCGTCGCGGGCTTCGGCGGATCGTGGACCTTCATCATCACGTTTTTCATCGCGCTCGCCATCTACTCGACGCTGAACGTCGCGCTCGGCCGCCGCGGGTGGGACCCCTATCCGTTCATCCTGCTGAATCTGTTCCTGTCGATGCTCGCCGCGCTGCAGGCGCCGGTGATCATGATGAGCCAGAACCGGCAGGACACGAAGGATCGGCTGCGCGGCGAGCTCGATTTCGCCGTGAACCGGCGCGCCGAAGCGGAGGTGCAGGCGCTGGCGCACAAGCTGAACGCCATCGTCGACAAGCTGGATGATCTGGAAGGCGCGGTCCGCGCAAAACGAAATTAACGATTCCTTCATCACGCGGCTCTCGCCGCGCCGACGCGCGAAGCCGGGCCCTCTCGTTGCTCAGAGGCACGCGAGCCGCGCGCGAAGTCGCGCGCGGTGCCGTTTTAGGCGAACCGCGTGCCCAGAGAAGGAAATCGCGATGGCGACGAGACGGGTCCTGGCAGCGGCGATGTTCTGGGCGGCGAGCTGGCCGGCGTTCGCGTCGGCTCAACAGCTCACTTTCGCGCGCGACGATTTCGCGTCGGTCACCGGCGCCCGCGCGATTGTCGCGGGCGACTTCGACCGCAACGGCTGGCCGGATGTCGCGCAAGCGAACACTGGCCGGAACAGCGTCGAGATCCTCCTCAATCACGGCGGGACGCTGACGAAGGCATTCGAGATTCCGTCGGGCTCGGGCCGTTCGCCATCGCCGCCGGCGACATCAACAGCGACGGCATCCTCGACCTCGCGGTCGCAAACGCC
>Ga0209474_10000525_pt1 | contig 41825 bp, 32 predicted proteins | sample GraSoiAngelo_145_FD_185902 | JGI IMG/M metagenome (GOLD analysis project Ga0209474, IMG submission 185902) | Grasslands soil microbial communities from the Angelo Coastal Reserve, California, USA - 14_1009_05_20cm (SPAdes) (version 2) | ecosystem: Environmental > Terrestrial > Soil > Grasslands...
CGCCGCGTGGCGCCCCTGATCGCGCCGCGACCAGCCGACCGTCGTCAGCGGCACGCGCAGCAGATCGCCGAGCGCGATGTCGCCGACGCCGACGACGGCGATGTCGTCCGGCACGCGCAGCTTCGCTTCCCACATCGCTTTCATCGCGCCGATCGCCGCCGGATCGTTGGCCGCGAACACCGCGTCGACGCGCGGCCGCACCGCCAGGAGCCGCTGCATCGCGCGGTAGCCGTCGCTCTCCATGAAGCCGCCGCGCACGATCCAGTCGTCGGGCGGCTTGATCCCGCGGGCCTTCAGCGCCTCGCGCCACCCGCGCTCGCGGCGCTTCGCGTGCACGATCGCGGGGCCGCCGATGTGCGCGATCGCGCGGCGGCCGGCGTCGAGCAGGTGCGCCGTCGCGAGCCGCCCCACCTGCTCGTCGTCGGTGAGCACGCGATGGCATTTCACCGACGGATAATCGTCGCGATCGATCATCACGATCGCCGTCCCCTGTCTGGCGAGCTGCTGCAGCATCTCGGTGTTGCCGGATCCGTGCGTTGATGCGAGCACGACGCCGTCCACCTGACGGCCGCGGAGCATCTCGAGCTCGGCGCGCTCCTTCCGCGGATCCTCGCTGGAGCTGCACAGCAGCAGGCCGTAGCCGCGGACGCTCGCCACCGGCTCGATCCCCGCGATGATCTCGACGAAGAACGAGTGCATCAGATCGGGAATGACGATGCCGAGCGTGTGCGTGCGGCGGAGGCTGAGGCTGCGGGCGACGGCGTTGCGCTGGTAGCCGAGCTCCTCCACTTTGGCGAGCACGCGCGTGCGGGTGGCCGCGCTGATGTCGGCGTGGTTGTTGAGGACCTTGGAGACGGTCGTGATCGACACGCCGAGCTCGCCGGCAATCCGCTTCATGGTGGTGGCGTGCATGCAGCTCCTCGCGCGGCGCGTGACGGCATACTTTAGCGTTAAAGTGCCTTGACTTTACCGGTAAAGCATAGTATCACAGCGCGCGCTGACACCCGTGCTCGGCCATCCGCAGGAGGAGGCTCATGATCCGGAGCGTCCCGTCGCCGCGATCTCCCAAGCCGACAGCGCCCGGCGCGCTGCTTCTCTGCTGCGTCGTCTGCGTCGCGCTCGCGCGCGCCGCCGCCGCGCAGGACACCGGCGTCGTCTCCGGCACGGTCGTCGATTCGACCGGCCAGATCGTGCCGGGCGCGACGGTGACGCTCACCAACGAGGGAACCGCGAGCGTCCGCACGGCGACGTCCGACGAGCGCGGCGAGTTCGCCTTCCGCGCGCTGACCCCCGGATCCTACACGCTGAAGGTCGAGCTCGCCGGATTCCGCACGATCGAGCAGCGCAACAACGTGCTGAACGCGAGCAGCCGCCTCGACCTCGGCCGGCTGACGCTCGACGTCGGCGCGCTCACCGAGGTCGTCAGCGTTGCGGCGACCGGCACGTTCGTCGAGACGAAGAACAGCGACTACTCGGGCCTCCTGACGTCGAACCAGATCGCGCAGATTCAGACCAAAGGCCGCGACGTCGTCAACCTGCTGCGGCTGCTGCCGGGCGTCCACTACGAGAACGACATCGACGCGATGGGCGACAGCTTCGGATCGCAGATCCCGAACATCGCCGGGCAGCGCCGGACGTGGAATCAGGTGACCGTGGACGGCCTCAACGGCAACGAGCTCTCGGGCACCAACCGGATGAACTCGTCGATCAACCTCGACGCGATCGCCGAGGTGAAGGTGCTGCTCAACACCTACAAGGCGGAGTTCGGCCACAGCGCCGGCGCGAACATCGAGATCGTCAGCAAGAGCGGCAGCCAGCAGTACCACGGCAGCGGCTACTGGTACGGGCGCCGCGACGCGTGGAACGCGACGCCGTGGGAGAACGAGCGCGCCGGGCTGCCGAAGCCGAAGCTGAAGATCGACACGCCGGGGTTCAACCTCGGGGGCCCGGTGAAGATTCCCGGCCTCGGCGACGGTAAGAACGACAAGAAGCTGTTCTTCTTCTACTCGATGGAAGCGCCACAGGTGCAGAAGCCCGGACAGGTGCGGCTGTACCGCATGCCGACCTCGCTCGAGCGGCGGGGCGATTTCTCGCAGACGCTCGACGCGAACGGACGCCTGGTCTACATCAAGGATCCGCTCAGCTCCGGCGCGTGCAACGCGGCGACCGGCGGGGGCGGCTGCTTCACGAACAACGTGATTCCGTCGAGCCGGCTCGATCCGAACGCGCTGGCGCTCCTGAACGTGATGCCGCTGCCGAACGTGTCGTGCTCGACGCCGGGCTGCGGTGCGCTGTCGAACTTCACGCGGCAGGAGACGCCGGACAACCCGCGCATGAACAACCTGCTGCGGATCGACGGCCGTCCCTCTGGCAACAACAGCTACTGGTTCTCGTACCGCCAGTTCAGCTCGAACCAGCTCGGATCGGAAATCACCGCGGGCCCTGCAAAGTGGGGCTTTTTCAACGGCACTTACGTCTCGGGCGACAGCGGCGTGAACGGCGGCTGGAACCACGTCTTCCGATCGAACGGCGTGAACGAGTTCGGCGCCGGGATCCGGCGCGCCACCGAAGGCTTCGGCGCGAAGGACGACAGCGATTACACGCGGCTGAAGCGCAGCACGATCGGCTTCACCGGAACGCAGTTCAACCCGCAGCTGAACCCCGAAGGCTACCTGCCGTTCGTGCGCTTCGGGCTGAACACGACCGGCATCGACACGCCGGACTTCACCTACGACAATCGCATCGGCGCCACGGCGTACGACTGGCTCGCGAGCGTCCGCGACAACGTCACCTGGACGCGCGGCCGCCACACGTTCAAGGCGGGCGGCCACTTCGAGTACATGCAGAACAACGAAGCGCGCGGCGGCACGTGGCAGGGCGACATCACCTTCTCGAACAACGCGAGCAACCCGCTCAACACGAACTTCGCATTCTCGAACGCGGTGCTCGGCGTCTTCTCGCAGTACACCGAGACGGACAAGTATCGCGAGACGAGGAACCGCCAGTGGTGGAGCGAGTGGTACCTCCAGGACGGCTGGCAGGCGTCGCCGCGGCTCACGATCGACTACGGCGCGCGCTTCCTCTGGTACTCGCCCTACACGCGCCCGGACAAGCAGGTCGCGAACTTCGATCCGTCGAAGTACGATCCCTCGAAGGCGCCGCGGCTCTACGTGCCGGCGATCGTCAACGGCACGCGCGTGGCGATGGATCCGGCCACCGGCCAGACGCTGAACGCGATTTACATCGGCGCGTTCGTGCCGGGCACCGGCGACGAAGCCAACGGGATGATGAAGGAAGGCGATCCGGGCGTGCCGGACGGTTTCCGCGAGGTGTTGAAGCCGGCGATCGAGCCGCGCCTCGGGTTCACCTACGATTTGACCGGCGCGGGCACGACCGTGCTGCACACGAGCGCCGGCTATTTCCACCAGGCGCGCCTGGGCGGCGGATCGCTCGGCAATCTCGCCTCCAACCCGCCGTTCATCCACAATCCGATCGTCTACTACAACACGCTCAGCAGCCTGTTCGCGCCAGGGGTGACGCTCGCGAATCGGCCGACGACGGTCGAGGCGCTCGAGACGAATTACAAGACGCCGAGCTCGATCAACTGGTCGATCGGCGTACGCCGCGAGATCGGCTGGGGCACCGCGGTCGACGTCACCTACTCCGGCTACAACTCCTACGACATGGAGATGTACTACGACCTGAACGGCGTGCCGGACGGCGCGCGCTTCACCGATCTGATTCCGGCGAACCGCGATCCCACGGCCTCGCCCACCGCGTCGCCGACCGCGGCGGCGCTCCTCGCCGAGTTCCTGCGGCCCTACCGCGGCTACCAGAACATCCGCGTGCGCGGCGACCTCGCCAGCGCCGATTACCAGTCGCTGCAGGTCCAGGTGAACCGCCGCTATATTCGCGGCGTCCAGTTCGGCGCCGCGTATGCGCTGCAGCGCGCGCGCGGCGCGGCCGACGAGGATCCCGGCAACCTCGATTACTCGTTCAATCGGCCGTACGACTTCTTCTACTCCGAGCTCACGCAGAGCAACCGGCACAGCCTGGTCATCAACTATTCCTGGGATCTGCCCGGGCGGCACACCGGCGCGATGCGCGCACTCCTCGACGGCTGGCAGGTCTCCGGCGAGAACGATTTCGTGTCGGGCGACTGGGCCAACGTGTCGATGACGACGACCGATGCGTTCGACTTCACGGGGGGCGAGGCCGGCAACGGCGCGTGCCTCGCCGGCACCGAATCGATCACGAGCCCGTGCCTGCACCTGGTGCGGCCGGATCTCATCGCGGATCCGATGGCCGGCGGCGGCGATCCGCTCACTGGCTTCTTCAACACCGCGGCGTTCGCGCGGCCGGCGCGCGGCAGCTTCGGCAACTCGCCGCGCAGCGTCGTGCGGAAGCCCGGCCTCGTCAACACCAATTTCGCCGTCTTCAAGAACGTGACGTTCGGCGCGAGCCGCGCGGCGCAGATCCGCGTCGAGATCTACAATCTGTTCAACACGGTCGAGTTCCAGGACATCGATCGCACGGCGCGGTTCGATGCCAACGGGAACCAGATCAACCCGAACTTCGGCACGGCGCTCGGGATCGCGAGCCCGACGCGCCCGCCGCGCACGGTGCAGTTGTCGCTGCGGTTGAACTTCTGAGGATCACATGCGAAGAGCTCTCGCGCTCGTCGTCGCGCCCATGGTGCTGCTCGCCGGACAGGCGGCCCAGCCGCCGCCGCAGCGGGCGATCGATCCGGCCAGGGAAAAGCGCCTCGAGTGGTTCCGCGAGGCGAAGTACGGCCTCTTCATCCACTGGGGCCTCTATTCGATTCCCGCCGGCGAGTGGAACGGCAAGCGATCGCTCGGCCTCGGCGAATGGGTGATGTTCCGATCGACCGTGCCGGTGAAGGAGTACGAGAAGCTCGCGCCGCGCTTCAACCCCGTGAAGTTCAACGCGGACGAGTGGGTGAAGCTGGCGAAGGACGCCGGCATGAAGTACATCGTGATCACGTCGAAGCATCACGACGGCTTCGCGCTGTGGAAGTCGAAGGCGAGCGCGTACAACATCGCCGACGCGACGCCGTTCAAGCGCGACGTGCTGAAGGAGCTCGCCGACGCGTGCGCGCGCCAGGGGATGCGGCTCGGCTTCTACTACTCGCAGTCGCAGGACTGGCACGAGCCGAACGGCGCCGGCAACACGTGGGACTTCGGCGCCGACGAGAAGAAGGACTACGACCTGTATCTGCGCGGCAAGGCGGAGCCGCAGGTGCGGGAGCTGCTGACGGGCTACGGGCCGGTGGCGCTCATCTGGTTCGACACGCCGCGCATGATGACCGGCGATCGGCCGCAGCGCTTCGCGAACATCGTGCGCACACTCCAGCCGAACACGCTCATTGACGGACGGCTCGGCACCGAAGGCGACTATCGGAGCACCGGCGACAACGTCATCCCGCCCGACGTGTCGTCGGAAGCGTGGGAAGTGCCCGCGACGATCAACCACACGTGGGGCTTCCGGAAGGACGACACCGACTGGAAGTCGGCCGGTCAAATTGCGTTCAAGCTCGTCGACATCGTCAGCAAAGGCGGCAACTACCTGCTGAACGTCGGGCCGACCTCCGAGGGCGTGATTCCGCAGCCGAGCCAGGACGTGCTGCGCACGGTCGGCCGCTGGCTGCAGGCGAACGGCGAGGCGGTGTACGGCGCGTCGCCGACGCCGTTCGGCGAAGAGCTCGGCGAGCCGAGCGCGCGCGGCGCCAAAGACGTTCGCGGCGATCCGCTCGTGTACCCGCAGACGCAGTGGCGCGTCACGACGAAGCCCGGAAAGCTGTACTTCACGTTCTTCGAGGAGCCGCGCGTGCCGTTCGCGCTGCCGGCGATGCGCAACGCCGTGAAGCGGGCGTATCGGCTCGCCGACAAAGCGGCGGTCGCGCTGAAAACGGAGAACGGCCGGACGCTGCTCGACATCGAGCGTCCGATTTACGATCCGATGGCTACCGTGATCGTGGTGGAAGTCGACGGCGACAAGATCGAGCGGCCGGGGACGCGGTGACGCTGCAGGCCATCGCCAGGGAGGACATCCTCCACGAAGGCGACGTCGCGCTGATGGCGGCGCGCGGCTAGCGCGTTTTGCGGACGAACTGCTCGCGAAGGCGATTGCCGAGCCGCTTCGCTTTCTCGGTGCGCGGAACGTTCGTCCGCAGCGATTCGACCTCGTACGCGCTGTCGGCCTCGCGCTCGGGATTGATGCGATACGCCGTCACGCCCGCGCCGAAGGTTTCGATCTTGTCGAAGGTGAATTTCATCGCGTTATCGTCAGGTGCTTTGAGACCCGCGCTCTCAGTATACCGCTAGCGGAGGCCGGCCGCCTGCATCAGGCGCGCGAGCGGCGCCTGGTGGATCGCTCCGACCAGCTGCTCGAGCGCCGCGGGCGGCAGCGCGCGGAACATCGCCGCCTGCACGCGATCGGCCGTGCCGACGTTCAGCACCGCGAGCGGAAAGCCGGAGCGCGGGTCGACGACCGGCACCGAGAACAGGAAGTCGTGGCGGATGCCGTGCAGCTTCACGTAGGTGCCCGCCTTCGGCTTCCCCACCGCCTCCGCTTCGCCCTTGTCGAACAGCCGCAGCGTTCTCGTCTTGTACGCGCGCCCGGCGTTGCCGTTCCCGATCGCGAGGCGGAAGTCGCGAAACGCCTCCGGGTGCTCGAACTGCCGGTTCCAGAACACCAGCCGGAGGCGCGGCGGCGGCGCGGATCGATCGCACACCATCAGGCTGAAGTCGGTGCGCTCGTCGACGACCGTCACGTCGTGACCGAAGTTGCCGGTCTCGACGACGAGCCGCTCGAGCTCGCTCGAGACGTCTTCCACCGCTTCGATGATCGCGTCCTGCACCGCGCCGGTCGGCTCGGAGGATCTCGACGGCTCGTCGGCGACGAGATTCAGGAACGCCCGCTCGAACTGCGCGCGCCGCGCCTCCGCGGCCGCGGCGATCGGCTCGCTCGTCCGCGGCAGCGCCCAGCTCACGCGGTAGCGATAGTTCGGCGGCGGCTGCGCCAGCGTGACGGTCAGACGGTTGCGGGCCGGCGCGGGAATCGCGCCGAACTCGCGCGTCAGCGCGTCGTGCACGACGTCGACCTCGTCCAGCGGCTCGAGGACCTCGAGCCGCACGCCGTCGAACACGAACTCCTGCGGGAAGATCGCCTCGAAGCACAGCTCGTCGACCGCGTCGGTCAGCAGCAGATCGACGAAGTCGCGCTCCGCGTCGGCCTGGCCGCGCTCCGCCGCCTCGCGCACGTTCATCGCGTACGCGTTCAGCGTGTAGTTCTCGACCGAGAACCCCACGTGATCGTCGTCGACGGGCCGCCGCGGGAAGACGACGAAGGTCCGCATCGCGTCGTCGAGCTCGCGCCGATCGAAGCGGCCGCCGAACGCCGCGGGCCAGATGTGCAGCTCCTGATACGGCAGCGCCTGGCCGTCCTCGAGGTCGTCCTCGGGCAGCAGGATCTCGTAGGCCTCGAGCCCTTTGTTGAAGACGACGTCGTCGAACTTGAGCACGTTGCGCGCGTCGCCCTCTTCGTCGGTCTGCACCGTCCACGTCAGCCGCTTCGCGCGGTACGGCTGCCGGAACCGCGATCTGATCAGGCGGCTGAGCCCTTCCTCCGCGCCCGACGCCGCCGCCTCGACGAACCGATCGGCGTCGGTGTGCTTGAAGAACTGCCGCACCTGGCGCGCGCCGCCGGCCGCGACGTCGACGAGATTGAAATTGTGGCCGCGCGGATCCTGATCGGCCCACTTCATCGCCGATCCCGCGCCGACGACCTCGATGAAGAACGGCTCCACCGAGGCGCCGCCGATGCGCATCTGCGACCACGTCGCGCGGTGCTTGTGGCCGTGAAAGATCATGTCGATCTTGTTCTCGGCGACGAACCGCAGCAGCCGATCGACGCGGCGCGTCTGCAGCAGCCAGTCGGAGCCCTGGAACGGCACCGGCAGCGGATGATGGTGCATCAACAGAATCTTCGTGGACGTCCGGATGCGCGCGGCGTCGGGATGGCCGTCGATCGCGCGCTTCAGCTGCTTCAGGCGCGACGCGATCGCGACGCCTTCCGCCGAGAAGAACGCGAGCCGCGGGTTCGTGTCGAGCGTGAGAAACGTGACGTTGGCGCGCGGGTGATAGAAGACCGGCGGGCGCCGCCACGGACGGAAGCACCTGCCGAACGCGGCGCCGGGAATCCAGCACCAGCCGCTCAGCCCCGAGACCAGGACGTCGTGGTTGCCCGGCAGCACGAGCGTCGTCACCGCGCTGCCGGAGGCCGCCTCGATGTCGCGCTCGATCTCGCGCAGCCACGCTCTGGCCGCCGTCCACTCGCCGCGGCCGAACCACGAGATCGACGGATGATCCGCGAGGTCGCCCGTCACCAGGAGCACGTCCGGCCGCGCCTGCACGATCGCGTCGTGCAGCACGCGCGCGACGGCGCGGTCGCGCCTCGAAAAGTGCAAATCAGAGATGTGGACGATGCGTGTGACCATACACGTCGCGCCGCTCGCGGGATTGTGGCGTACGGATTAGCGTCGGACGCGATTCAGATCGAGCATCCGGTGCTCTTCGTCGACGTAGACGCCGTCGACAGAGAGGCACCGCTTCTCGACGCCGAAGATCTCGAAGCCGAGCGCATCGTGATGGCGACGGCGGCGAAGCCGGGCGTCCGCGTCAGCGCGCGGATCGCCCATCGAAGATCGCGTTGCAGATCGTCGAGCTGCCGCGCTATCGTCATCGCCATCCTGTTTCCGCGCATGCCTCACTTCGATGTAGGGTGGCCCTTTCAGGGCCGCCGAGGCGAGGCTGAAAGCCTCGCCCTATGGGTTTTGCCAACCCGTTCTCATTTGATCTCGTACGAAATCAGGACGACGAGATCTTCCGGGCCGACCTGCTTCAGCGCGTGCGAGCTGCCGGGACGCGTGAGCACGGCGGTCCCCGGCGTCATGTCGACATCCGTGCCATCGACCGTCATCACGCCTTTGCCGCTCAGCACGTAGTAGACCTCGTCTTCGTGCTGCTCGTGGAGCCCGACGCCGGCGCCCGGATGCAGGGCGCGTTTGCGGAACACGAATGTCATGCCCGGCGTCTTGTCGAAGAACGAGTAGCCGATGGTTCGACCGCCGCCGTCGTGCGTTCCCGGCTCGTTCTTCGCGATCTCGGCGTCGTGCTGCACGATGAAGCCCCCCTTCGCCTTCGGCTGCGCGAGGGCGACGGCGGCGGCGCCGATGCAGATGCCCACGACGACTCCCGCGATCGATCTCATCTCCGTCCTCCTCACTTGTCGATGCCGGCCACGGTCCGCGCGACGGTGCGCGCATCGCGAATGCGCACCGCCTCGGGCCGCGCCGCATAGAACGCGTCGAGCGGATAGCAGCCCGACGCCAGCCCCATGCGCGGACCAGTGGTGCAGTCGCTGAACGTGCGGCAGAACGACGCACGCTTCAGCGGCGCGCCGCTCAGCACGTCGGCCGGCAGATCCGGATACGACAGCACGATCCGCCCGAGGCCGACGAAATCGCAGAGCCCCTCGCGCACGTTGTGCTGCGCCACGTGCGGCAGCCATTCCTGCAGGTAGCTGTACGCCGATCCGACGAGGACCATGCGCGGATACTCGCGCTTGAGGATCGCCGTCGCGCGGATCTGCCGCCAGACGCCGCGCAGCGGATCTTCCGGCGGCTCGTAGCCGTCGAGCGGCGGAAAGAGCGCCGGCCGCTGCACGTGCGGATTGTAGTACGGGCTGCCGCCGGTGACGCAGATCCACCGCACGCCGAGGCCGTCGAGCAGCCTCAGCACGCCGCGCGCCTCGTCGAGCGCCGCGTCGAGATCGTCGTCGTTCGCGGCGACGCCGAACCCGGGCATCGCGTCGGGCGTCCGCGCGTCCGGCGGCCGCGTCTCCGGCTCGCCGACGTGATCGCGCGCGCGCTTTCGATACGGCACCGTGTCGAACGCCGACAGGCGGACGCCGATCTCGAGCCCGGGCGCGGCCGCCCGAATCGCCGCGATGACGCGCTGCAGAAAGCGCGTCCGGTTCTCGAGCGCGCCGCCGTACGGTCCGGTGCGCGTTCGCGCGCCGAGCAGCTCGTGTCCGAGATAACCGTGGCAGGCCTTGACGTCGACGAAGCGGAAACCGGCATCGCGCGCGAGCCGGGCGGCGGCGGCGAAGTCGTCGACGAGCGTGTCGAGCTCCGCGTCGCTGAGCACGCGCACGCCCGCGGGGAACCGGCGATCGAGCAGCGGATGCGTGCAGGCGGCGAGCGGCGCAGGACGATCGTAGACGTCGGGCCGCGCGTAGCGGCCCGAGTGCGTGAGCTGGAGGCCGATGTACAGATCGCCGTCGGCGTTCGATCCGAACCGTTCGCGATGCGCGGCGACGAGCTCGCCGCGGAGCGACGCGATCGCGGCGACGGTCCGCGGCGTGATCAGCAGCTGGTTCGGATTCGCGCGGCCGTCGTGGCGGACGGCGACCGCCTCGCCGCCCCACATCAGCTTCGCGCCGCCCGCGCCGAAGCGCCGCCAGCGCCGGCGCGTGAGATCGCTCGGCTCGCCGTCGCGCGTCCCGTCCCATCCTTCCATCGGCAGCACGCAGAACCGGTTCCCGACGCGGACGCCGTTGACGTCGATCGCGCGCGCGAGCGGCGAGCGCGCCGGCGCGTCGAGCGCCGCGTCGAACGCCAGCGGAATGCCGCTGCGATCGAGGTGCGCGCGGAAGGCGTCGGCGCTCTTGAGCGACGCGACGCGAGGATACGAAGTCAGAAGGCGTCCTTGTCGGCCTTCGCGAGCCGCTTGTCCGGAAGCCCCGGGCTGTTGCGCAGCAGGAAATCGGCGACGCCGCGCAGCGAGAAGATCGGCGCGCCGCGCGGGACGCTCAGCCGCTCGAGATCGACGCCCGCGGCGTCGTCGAAGCGGAACGCCGGCCGCGCGTCGGGCCTGTCCGTCGTGAACACGAGGTCGCGCGCCCACAGTGTCTTCACGTGCCGCGCGAACATGCCGTACGCCGGCATGTTGCCGAACATGTCGGGCTCCGGATACTCGGTTTCTTTCTCTTCGGGCTCGAGCGCGGCGTCGGCCGCCGTGCCGCCGCCCTGGTAGGCGATCCGGATGTCGCTCAGACGGAGATCCTCGATTGGATGGCCGGGTATGCCGCTGATCAGCACGCCGTGGCGCGCGTCGACGTTCGACGCTTCGACGCCGCTGATTCGCACGCGTGCGATGATGCCGGGCGGCGGATCGCCGGGGCCGCGCGCGCGCCGGCCGAGACGCACGAAGATCGGCGCGTTGACGATGTCCCGCATCGTCACGTTCGTGATCGCGACGTCCTCGATCCGCGCGCCGTCGACGCTCTCGATCGCGAGGCCGCGGCTGTACTCGAACACGCAGTTCGAGATCGTGATGTTCTTGAAGCCGCCGTTGCTCTCGGTGCCGAACTTGATGCGGCCCGTCGGACCGCGCGCGTATTTCACGGTCCGCTTGTAGGTGCCGTCGAGCAGCGTGCCCTCGTCGTAGCCGCTCACCTGCGAGTTGGTGATCGTCACGTTCTCGGTCGGCCGCGCCGACCCGAGGCCGTAGCTGCTCTTCAAACAGATCCCGTCGTCGAACGGCGAGTTCACCGTGGCGTTCGAGATACGCACGTTCTTGCACGCGTCCACGTCGATGCCGTCGCGGTTCGTGTCGATCTTGATGTTGTCGATCGTGAAATTGTCGACGCCGGTGGCGAGAATCGCAAACCAGCCGCCGTGGAGGATCGACACGTCGCGGATGATCACGTTGCGGCTGTTCTTGAGCGCGATCGCCTTGTTGCCGGCGCCGCGCGGCACGTTCGTGTTCGACCGCACCAGGCCTTTGCCGTGAATGAGCCCGGGCCCGGTGATCGACACGTCCTCGACGTTCTCGCCCCAGATCAGGCTGTTGTGCCAATGGCTGTGGCCGAAGTCCTGGAACTTGTCCCACTCGTTCGGCTCCGGCTCGTCGTACGGCCCGCTGCTCGGCTCGGCCGCGACGATCGCCGCGCCGTGATCGAGGAAGAGGCCGACATGGCTCTGGAGACGGATCGACGTGGAGAGGTACGAGCCTGCGCCGAAGCGAACGGTGCCGCCGCCGGCGGCGTGCGCGGCGGCAATCGCCGAGTTTATCGCGTCCGTGTCGAGCGTCCTGCCGTCGCCCTTCGCGCCGTACGCGCGGACATCGAACGCACCGGGCGCAGGGCGCGCCGTTTGCTGGGCGACGCTTTCATGGTCGCCGATACTACGGCCTGCCAGCACGTCCGGACCGACGGCAGCGAGGAGAATTGCGCCCGCGACGATTGCCCTCATACCTTCTCCAGCCAGACGTTGCCGTCGGGATAGCGGTGCGCGAGGCGCGACGCCTCGCGGATGGTGATGCTGTAGCCGGGCCGCGTCGGCGGCATGTAGCGGCCGCGGCGGATCACGACGGGATCCTCGAAGTGCTCGTGCAGGTGATCGACGTACTCGATCACGCGGCCGTCCATCGTCCCGCTGACGGCGACGAAGTCGAACATCGACAGATGCTGCACGTACTCGCAGAGGCCGACGCCGCCGGCGTGCGGGCACACGGGCACGCCGTACTTCGCGGCCATCAGGATCACGGCGAGGTTCTCGTTCACGCCGCCGAGGCGGCAGCTGTCGATCTGGCAGAAATCGATCGCGCGCGCCTGCAGCAGCTGCTTGAAGACGATGCGGTTCGCGCAGTGCTCGCCGGTGGCGACGCCGATGCCGAGCTCGCGGACGGCCTTCGCGATCGTCGCGAGGCCGAGGATGTCGTCCGGGCTCGTCGGCTCCTCGATCCACCACGGGCGGAATTGCGCCAGTTCGCCGACGCGCGCGATCGCTTCGGCCACGTCCCACCGCTGATTGGCGTCGATCATCAGCGTCCGCTCGGGGCCGATCTCCTCGCGCACGAGCCGCACGCGCCGCCGGTCGTCGTCGGGGCGCCCGCCGACCTTCACCTTGAAATGCGAGAAGCCGTCGGCGATCGCGCCGCGGCAGCGCGCGCGAATCTCGCCGTCGCCGTATCCCATCCAGCCGACCGACGTCGTGTATGCCGGCATGCCGGCGCGCATCAGCTCCGCCTCGCGCGCCGCTTTCGTCGCGGCCTGCCGCTCGAGGATGTCGAGCGCCTCGTCCGGCGAAAGCGCGTCGGTGATGTACCGAAAGTCGATGCAGGCGACGATCTCGCGCGGCGTCATGTCGGCCAGCAGCTTCCAGACCGGCTTGCGCTCCACCTTGGCGTAGAGATCCCACACCGCGTTGACGATCGCGGCGAGCGCCAGGTGGATGACGCCCTTCTCCGGCCCGAGCCATCGCAGCTGCGAGTCGCAGGCCAGGCGCCGCCAGAACCCCGCGAAATCCGCCGCGATGTCCTCGAGGCGCTGGCCGACGACCAGATGCCGGTACGCGTCGATCGCCGCCGCGCACACTTCGTTGCCGCGGCCGATCGTGAACGTCAGCCCGTGGCCCTCGACGCCGCCGTCCGTGCGAAGGACGACGTACGCGGCCGAATAATCGGGATCGACGTGGACGGCGTCGGTGCCCGCGAAGGTGCGCGACGTCGGGAAGCGGATGTCGAGCACGTCGAGGCCGCGAATGATCATCAGCGGCTCCGCCACCGATCCAGCGCGACGGCGAACACGATGATCGTGCCGGTGACGATCTGCTGCACCCAGTTCGGCAGGCCCTGCTGCGAGCAGCCGATCTGGATGATCGCCATGATCGCCGCGCCCGCAATCGTGCCGACGACGCTGCCTTTGCCGCCGAGGAGGCTGCCGCCGCCGATGATGACCGCCGCGATGACGTCGAGCTCGAGGCCGTTGGCCACCGTCGGATCGCCGACCGAGAGCTTCGAGAACGCCATCAGGCCGGCAATCGCCGCGAGCGCGCCCGCGATCGCGTAGACGGCGATCTTCGTCCGCGTGATCCGCACGCCGCAGAGCCGCGCCGTCCGCTCGCTCGATCCGATCGCGAACAGATGCCGGCCAAACACCGTGTACTGCAGCGTGAAGGCGACGGCGACCGCGAGCGCCGCCGTGATCCAGATCCCGGACGGCGCGATGAGCCCGCTGCCGCCGTGCGTCGTGCGCAGGAGATCGTTGAGCCACGTCGCCGGCGCCTCGAGCCGCCGCTCCTCGGAGAGTCCCTTCGCGGCGCCGCGCACGAGCAGCATCGTGCCGAGCGTGACGATGAACGGGACGACGCGCAGCTGCGTGACGAGGGCACCGTTGACGACGCCGCACAACGCGCCGGCGGCGATCGCCGCGAGCGCGGCCGCCGCTGCGCCGGCGCTCGTGCCGTCGTGCCGCAGCACGACCGCGGTGACGACGGTGCTGAGCGCGACGACCGAGCCGACCGACAGATCGATCCCGCCCGAGACGACGACCATGGTCATGCCGAGCGCCGCGACGCACACGATCACGGTCTGCCGCGCCATCAGCTCGAGGTTGCCGGCGCTGAAAAACTGCGGACCGATGAGCGCGCCGAAGACGAGCGCCACCACGGCGAGCCCGAGGAGCACGCCGCGCTCGTCGGCGAAGCGGCGCGAGGCTACGACGCGCGGGTGCCCGACGCTTCCATCAGCAGCGAGTGCTCGGTCCATTCCTCCACCGGCCGCGCCGGCCCCAGCCGGCCGCGCGACATCACTGCGATCCGATCGCACACGCCGAGCAGCTCGGGCAGGTAGCTGCTGACGAGGAGCACGGCTTTACGGCGACCCTGAAAGGGTCGCCCTACATGAACAGCTTTACGGCGAGCCCGAAACGGTTGCCCTACATGAACAGCTTTACGACCCTTAAAGGGTTGCCCTCCATGAGCGGGGTGTAAGGCGACCCTTTCAGGGTCGCCGTCGCCGCACACCAACTGATCGATCAGCTTATAGATCTGCGCCTTGCTCGCGACGTCGATCCCGCGCGTCGGCTCGTCGAGCACGAGGACGTCGACGTCGTGATACAGCATCCGCGCGACGGCCACCTTCTGCTGGTTGCCGCCCGACAGTTCCCGCACTTTCTGAAACGGATGGCTGCAGCGGATGCCGAGCCGATCGACCCAGCCTCGCGCCGCCGCTTCCTGCTTCGACGGCAGCACCATGCACGCCGGACCGAGCGGCGAGAGCTTCGACAGCGTCATGTTATCGGCGATGCTCAGGCCGGCGGCGAGCCCCTCGCCCGCGCGATCCTCGCTGAGCATGCCCATGCCCTGCCGCCATCGCTCATGAGGTGCCGCCGGCGCGGAGTACACGCCGACGGTGATCCTGCCGCGCGCGACCGGCTCGAGGCCGAACATCGTGCGCAGCAGGCGCGTCCGCCCCGCGCCGAGCAGCCCCGCGATGCCGACGACTTCGCCGCGCCGCAGCTCGAGCGGCGCCGATCCCGGCATGACGTCCTCGACGGTGACGACGACGTCGCCCGCGGTCCGCGCGCCGCGGCGATAGAGATCGTCGAGGCCGCGGCCCACCATCAACGACACGATCGCACCGGCCGACGCGCCTTCGACGGCGCCGCCGCCGGCGTTGCGTCCGTCGCGCAGCACGACGAAGCGATCGGCAATCGTCATCACCTCCTCGATGAAGTGCGAGATGTAGACGATCGCGAGGCCGCGGGCTCTCAGCCGGCGGATCAGATCGAACAGCGCGCGGACGTCGGCGTGGCCGAGGCTGCTCGTCGGCTCGTCGAGGACGAGCACGCGGCAGCCGACCGCGAGCGCGCGCGCGATCTCGACGAGTTGCTGCGCCGCCGGCGCAAGATCGCCGACCACGGCATCGGGCGGGATGTCGGCGTGGCCGAGCTCGGAGAGCGCCCGGCGCGCGATCTCGCGCATGCGGTCGCGCTGCACGAGCCCGCGGCGCACCGGCTCGACGCCGAGCAGGACGTTCTCCATCACGCTCAGGTGCGGCGCAAGCGACAGCTCCTGGTAGATCATCGCGACGCCGGCGCGCCGCGCGTCGAGCGGATCCCGCGGCGCATACGCGTCGCCGCCGAGGCGCATCCGGCCGCGATCGGGCGCGAGCGCGCCGGCGAGAATCGCCATCAGCGTGCTCTTGCCCGCGCCGTTCTGCCCGACGAGCGCGCACACCTCGCCCGACGCGACCGCGAAGTCGACGGCGTCGAGCGCGACCGTGGCGCCGAAGGCCTTGCCGACGGCGCACATCTCGAACAGCGGCGCGCCTACGGCTTCAGCCATCGCGCGAGATCCGGATGCAGCAGCGCGCTCGCGTCGGGATCGTCCATGTGCTCGCGCGTCACCAGGCGCACGCCGGTGTCGACGCGCTCGGCCACCGGCTCGCCGCGCAGGTGCGCGGCCATCGTCTTCACGCCGAGGTACCCCATGTTCATCGGATCCTGCAGGACGAGCGCGTCGATGTGCCCGCTGCGCAACCCGGCCACGAGCGTGTCCGACGCGTCGAAGCCGACGAACTTCACTTTGCCGGCCCACCCGTTGTCCTCGAGCACGCGCAGCATCGCGAGCGTCGTCGATTCGTTGGGGGTGAAGATGCCGTCGATGCCGAGCGAGCCGTCGGGGCGCTTGTAGCGGCTCAGAAGCGCTTCGCTCTTCTTGTACGCGCCCTCGACGTCGGCGCCGCCGTACTGGTTCGAGCTGACGACCTCGACGCCTTTCTGCGCGCCGATTGCCTCGAGGAAACCGGCTTCCCGCTGCAGCGTGCTCTCGGACCCTTCCGCGTAGCGCAGCATGAGCGCCTTGCCCGCGCCGTTCAGCAGCGCGCCGAGATGCCCGCCCGCGAGGCGGCCGCCCTGATGATTGTCGGTCGCGACGAAGCTGACGTAGTCGCGCCCTTTCAGCCCTGAATCGATCACGACGACCGGAATGTTGCGCCGCTTTGCTTCGGCGACCGGCGGCGCCAGCGCCACCTCGTCGAGCGGCGCGAGGACGATCCCCGAAACGCCGCGGCTGATGAAGCCCTCGACCTCGGAGACCTGCGAATCGCGATCGTCCTCGCGCAGCGGGCCGCGCCAGATGATGACCGCGCCGATCTCGCGCGCGGCCTTCTCCGCGCCGGCGTGGATGCTCTGCCAGAACACGTGCGACGTGCCCTTCGGGATGACGGCGATCGTCGGTCCGTTGGACTTGTCGGTGCGCGGCGTGCTGCAGGCGCTCAGCGCGAGAAGCGCGGCGACTGCTCCCCAGCGCGACAAACGCGTTCCACAATTCCGCCGGCGATCGTGACACGCACGTCTTGTCATATCGCCGCCGCCAGGTTCCAGAAGCGCTGCGCGTTGCCGCCGAGCACGGCGTCGCGCTCGTGCGGCGGACGCTCTTCCAGATACTCGACGACGGCCGACATCGTCGGCTCGTAGCCGCCGGCGACAAGGCACACGGGCCAGTCGGATCCAATCATCAGACGCTCCGCGCCAAAGCAGTCGAACGCGACGTCGAGGTACGGGCGAAAGGCGGCGGCCGTCCAGCGCCGCCAGTCCGCTTCGGTGACCAGGCCGGAGAGCTTCGCGCATACGTTCGGATGCGCGGCGAGCGCGCGCAGATCGCGCGCCCACGAGTCGATGGCGCCGCCGCGAACGTCCGGCTTCGCGAGGTGATCGAGGACGAAGCGCTGCCGCGGCAGCCGCGCCGCCAGCTCGGTCGCGGCGTTCAGATGGCGACTATATATGAGGATGTCGTAGGCGAGATCGAACTCTTCGAGCAGCGCCAGCCCGGCGACGAACGCGGGCCGCACGAGAAAGCGCTCGTCGGGCTCCGCCTGCGCGATGTGGCGGATGCCTACGAGCTTCGGGTGGCGCGCGAGCGCCTCGAGATCGGCGCGCGCGCCACCCGACTGCAGATCCACCCAGCCGACGACGCCCGCGATGAAGGGATGCGCGTCGGCGAGCGCGAGCAGCCACCGCGTCTCGTCGAGCGTGTGCGTCGCCTGCACCGCGACGCACTGGGAGAAACCGGCGCGCTGCAGCGGCGGCGCGAGATCGGCGGGAAGAAAATCGCGGCGCAGCGCCGCCATCCGGTCGTCTATCCAGCCGTACTGCGCGGCGTCGTAGCGCCAGAAATGCTGGTGCGCGTCGACGCGCGGCGCGGCGTGCGCCGTCATGAAAGCTGAAAGACGGGTTCCATCACCGCCCACCACTCGCCGGGCGGCGCGTCCGACGCGCGCTCCTGGAGCGATCGCATCAGCCGCTCCCACTCCTGCACGCGCGCGTTCGCCGCGCCGTGCGCGGCGAAGACGCGCCGCGGATCGAGGCCGTCGGCGAGCTCGAGGATCATCACCAGGCGGCGGCCGTGCAGGTGGATGTCCATGCGCGTCACGCCGACCGCGCGCAGGCTCTCGACCACCTCGGGCCAGACGCGCCGGTGGTGCTCGCGGTAGGCGGCGATGGCCGCCGGATCGTCGCGCAGGTCGACGGTGAGAACGTAGCGGCTCATGGCCTGGGCGCGTGAAGTACTATACTTTACCGGTAAAGTCAACGTATTCTGGCGTCTTTTCCCCGGCGCGCTGTGCTAGGATCGCCGCCCTGAGGAGGCCCCGATGTCCGATGTCCCGACGCCCACACGCCGCGAGTTCGTCAAGGCCGCCGGCTCGGCGGCGCTCGGCGCGTCGCTCTTCCCCGCCGCCGCGCTCGCGCAGCCGCGCGCGAAACGGCGTTATGCGATCGTCGGCACCGGCGATCGCGGCAGCGGCATGTGGGGCCGCGACCTCGTGCAGCGCTATCCCGATCTGCTCGAGTTCGTCGGGCTCTGCGACATCAACCCGAAGCGGACGCAGGCGGCGAAGAGCTACATGGGCGTGAGCGCGCCGACCTTCACGAACTTCGAGGAGATGATCGAGAAGACGAAGCCCGAGCTGCTGATGGTCACCACCGTCGACGGCTTCCACCACGAATACATCGTCAAGGGCCTCGATCGCGGCCTCGACGTGATGACCGAGAAGCCGCTCACGACCGACGAGACGAAGTGCCAGGCGATCCTCGACGCCGAAAAGCGCAACAACAAGCGGATCGTCGTCACCTTCAACTACCGCTACGCGCCGGCGCACCAGCAGATGAAGGAGATTCTGCTCTCGGGCGAGATCGGCCGGATCGTGTCGGTGGACTTCAGCTGGTATCTCGACGTGATTCACGGCGCCGACTACTTCCGCCGCTGGCACCGCCTGCGCAAGAACAGCGGATCGCTGCTCGTCCACAAGGCGAGCCATCACTTCGATCTGATGAACTGGTGGCTCGGCGCCGACCCGGTGGAGGTGTCGGGCTACGGCGGCCTCGGCATCTACGGCAAGAACGGCACGTTCCGCGCGAAGCCGCCCGCCGACAACTGCCGCAACTGCCCGCACACGTCGGAGTGCCGGTTCTACTACGACATGACGAAGGACAAGCGGCGGATGGATCTCTACGCCGCGTGCGAGGACGCCGACCACTACTACCGCGACGGCTGCGTGTTCCGCGAGGACGTCGACATCTTCGACAACATGCAGGCCATCGTCCGCTACTCGAACGGCGCGACGATGAGCTACGCGCTCAACGCGTACATGCCGTACGAGGGCTACCGCGTCGCGTTCAACGGCGAGAAGGGTCGGCTCGACGTGCAGTCCTTCGAGCGGCAGCCGTGGGAGGTGACCGACAGCCATGAGATCTACCTCACGAAGAGCTTCGGCAAGCGCCGGCGCGTGCCGATGCCGAAGATGCTCGAGGGGCACGGCGGCGGGGACGATCGGCTGCGCGATCTGATCTTCCGGAAGATCGACATGCCCGAGTACATGAAGCTGCCCGACTCGCGCGCGGGCGCGATGTCGTGCCTGACGGGCATCGCCATCCGCAACAGCATCGACCAGAAGCGGCCCGTCAAGATCGCCGATCTCGTCAAGCTGTGACGCGATGCCGGCAGCAGCAGCCGCCGCCGTCGCCGTCGTCATGCTGACCGCGTCGGTCACGCGCGCGCCGTTCGGCGCCACGCCGGACCGCGCCGCCGTCGAGATCTTCACGCTGACGAACCCGAACGGCACGGAGGTGCGCGCGATCTCGTACGGCGCGATCCTGGTGTCGATCCGCACGCGCGATCGCGCGGGCCGCCTCGGCGACGTCACGCTGGGATTCGACGACCTCGAGGGCTACCTCACACGGTCGCGCTACTTCGGCGCCGTCGTCGGCCGCTACGGCAACCGCATCGCGAAAGGGCGCTTCACGATCGACGGCCGCGAATTCCGCCTCGCGACCAACAACGGCGACAACCACCTGCACGGCGGCGACAAAGGGTTCGACAAGGTGGTGTGGCGCGCGGAGCCGTTCGAGCGCGGCGGCGACGTCGGCGTCGCCTTCACGTACGTGAGCCGCGACGGCGAGGAAGGCTACCCTGGCACGCTGCGCGCAACGGTCACCTACACGCTGACGCCGCGCGACGAGCTCGCCGTCGAATACAGCGCGACGACCGACAAGGCGACGCATGTCAACCTGACGCAGCACACCTACTTCAACCTCGCGGGCGAGGGGCACGGCGACGTCCTGAAGCACCAGCTGGCGATCGACGCCGATCGCTACACGCCGGTCGATGCCGGAATGATTCCGACGGGCGCGATTGTCCCGGTGGCAGGCACGCCGTTCGACTTCCGCAAGCCGGCCGCGATCGGCGCGCGCATCGACAACGCGGACGAGCAGCTGAGGCTCGCCGGCGGCTACGATCACAACTACGTGCTGAACGGCGGCGCCGGCCTGCACCACGCCGCGCGCGTCCTCGATCCGGAGTCAGGGCGCACGCTCGACGTCGCGACGACCGAGCCGGGCATGCAGTTCTACTCGGGCAACAGGCTGACCGGCGCCGCCGGCAAGAGCGGGCACGCGTACGGGGTGCGCGCCGGCTTCTGCCTCGAGACGCAGCACTTCCCCGACTCGCCGAACAAGCCACAGTTTCCCTCGACGCTCGTGCGGCCCGGCGATCGCTACGTGTCGAAAACGGTGTTCACGTTCGGCGTGCAGCAGTAACGGAGGATCGCGCATGAAACGCTGGGGGCTGGCCGCGGCCGTCGCGGCGATCGCGGCGTCGGCCGCCGCGCCGCGCGGCGACGAATCGTATCCGGCCAATTACGTCGGCGCCGCACTCGTGCAGCTGAACGACAACGGCGGATGGTCGTGGTTCATGGATCCACGCGTCATCGTCAACGAAGGCAAGCTGATCATCGGATCGGTGCGCGCCGTCGGCAGCAATCAGGCAAACGTCAGCGATCCGCGGTCGGGCAACGTCGAAGTGTCCGTCTACGAGATCGAGACCGGCGCCACGCACACCGTCGTCCTGCACCCGCACCTCGAGCAGGACGATCACGACGCGCCGGCCTTCTACGTGCGGACCGACGGGCGCATCCTCGCCGTCTACAGCATGCACGCGCGCGAGCGGCGCATGTATTACCGGATCTCCGAGCCGCACAACCCGCTCCTCTGGAGCGCCGCGAAATCGGTCGAGACGCCGGGCGACGACGCCGCCTACGCCGGCAACAACGCGACGTACGCGAACCTGTTCCGGATGCCGAGCGGACGGCTCTACAACTTCATCCGCGCCTTCCACCACGATCCGAATTACATGTACTCCGACGACGACGGCAACACGTGGAAGTACGGCGGGCGCTGGCTGTACGGCAAAGGCGGCTACAGCCCGTACCTGAAGTACGCCGACGACGGCAAAGGGACGATTCATTTCGTCGCGACCGAGGATCACCCGCGCAACTTCGACAACAGCCTCTATCACGGCTACGTCCGCGACGGCGCGATGTACAAGACCGACGGCACGAAGGTCGGTACGCTCAGCACGACGACCGACACGAAGATCGCGACGTGGGATTTCACGAAGTTCTATCAGGGCGGGCCCGACAACGTCGCGTGGATGGTGGACGTCGAGCTCGATCGCAGTGATCGCCCGTACGTGCTGTTCTCGACGCAGGTGGACGGCCGCGGCCTGCCGCGCGGCCAGGGCGGCCTCGACCTGCGCTATCACTACGCGCGGCTCGACGCGAAAGGCTGGCACACGGAGGAGATCGCGCACGCCGGCACCCGGCTCTACCCAGACGAGGACGACTACTCCGGGCTCGGCGCGCTCGATCCGAACAACCCCGACGTCCTCTACATCTCGACCGACGCCGACCCGGTGAGCGGCGCGCCGCTCATCAGCGCCGCCGACGGCAAGCGCCACTACGAGCTGTTCCGCGGCGAGCGGAGCGCGAACGGCAGGTGGATGTTCACGCCGTTCACGCGCAATTCGACGGCCGACAACCTGCGGCCCGTGATCCCCAAGTGGAACGATCGCCGCACGGCGATCGCGTGGATGCGCGGCGCCTACATTCACAATCACGGGGAGTGGTACTCGTCGGTCGTGGCCGCCATCGTGCCGCCGGCGGGGTCGACGCTGCAGACGCAATGAACCGCCGTGAGTTCCTGACGCGCGCGGGCGCCGCCGGCGCGGCGACGGCCCTTCCCGCGCCCGCTGCCGCACGGCAGCACACCGCCACGCCAGCGTCCGATCGCGATCGGTGGATTGCGATCCTGCGCCGCGTCGCCGATCCGGTCTTGCACCATGCAGCGGGACGCACGCTCAAGGCGTCGATGCCGGTCGAGCAGGCGCAGGCCGCCGACCGGCGCCCGGTCACGCATCTCGAGGCGGCCGGACGGCTGCTCGCAGGCGTCGCGCCGTGGATCGAGCTGACCGACGACGGCTCGAGCGAGGCGCCAGTCCGCGCGGAGTACGGCGATCTCGCGCGCCGCGCGATCGCGTCGATCGTGGATCCCTCGTCGCCGGATTTCCTGAACTTCACACGCGATCGGCAGCCGCTCGTCGATGCGGCGTTCCTCGCGCAGGGGCTCCTGCGCGCGCCGCACGCGCTGCGCGAGCGCCTGAGCAGCGCGACCGCGCGTCAGCTCGCCGCGGCGCTCGAGTCGACGCGCGTCATCGTGCCCGGCTTCAACAACTGGCTGCTCTTCTCGGCGATCGTCGAGGCGGCGCTGAAGGCGCTCGGCGCGCCGTGGGATCGCACGCGCGTCGACTACGCGCTGCGGCAGCACGACCAGTGGTACAAGGGCGACGGCGCCTACGGCGACGGCCCCGAGTTCCACTGGGACTACTACAACAGCTTCGTCATCCACCCGATGCTCGCCGATGTCCTCGAGGCCTGCAAAGACGAGTCGCCCGCGTGGAGGGATCTCGCCTCGCGCGAGCAGGCGCGCGCGGCGCGGTTCGCTGCCGTGCAGGAGCGGCTCATCGCGCCCGACGGCAGCTTTCCGCCGATCGGCCGCTCGATTGCGTACCGCTGCGGCGCGTTCCACGCGCTCGCGCAGGCTGCGCTTCGGCGCCAGCTGCCCGACGGCATCGCGCCGGCGCAGGCGCGCGCGGCGCTGACGGCCGTCATCCGGCGGACGCTGGAGGCGCCGGACACATTCGACGCCGACGGTTGGCTGCGCATCGGCTTCTGCGGCCATCAGCCGGCGATCGGCGAGACCTACATTTCAACCGGCAGCTTGTATCTCTGCTCCGTCGCCTTTCTGCCGCTCGGCCTTCCGCCGTCCGATCCGTTCTGGTCGGCGGCCGCGCAGCCGTGGACGTCCGCGAAGGCGTGGAGCGGCCAGCCGTTCCCGATCGACCACGCGCTGGCGTAACGAAGATAACCGCAGAACACGCGGAGCACGCAGAGATGCGGGCGCGCGACGGCGGCCGGCGTTGCCGGCCGCTCGACGCGACGAGAAGAGCGCGGCAAACGCAAACCATTGGCATTCAGGGTTTGTGTTTGCCGCTCTTTCGTCGCGTGGGCCCGCGAAGCGGGCCCGTCGTGCGCCCCCGTCTTTTCCGTTCGCGTTTTCGCGACGGTCGTCTCTGCGTTCTTCTCTGCGTTCTCTGCGAGCTCTGCGGTTAAGCGTCGTCGTCACCGCGTCTCGGGCAGCGCCCAGGCGAAGAGCGACGCGCCGCCGCCGACGAGCACGTACTGCCGCCCGTCGAGCAGATAGGTGATCGGCGAGTTCCCCACGCGGCCGATCCCCGAATGCCAGAGCGTCGCGCCGTCGCTCGTGCGCAGCGCCATCACGTTGCCGGCGGTGTCGCCCGTGAAGGTGAGGCCCGATTCGGTCGTGAGCACGCCGGCGCCCGACGCGCCTTCGCCGAGATCGTGGCTCCAGCGAATCTCGCCCGTGCGGTAGTCGATCGCGCGCAGCGCGCTCTTCCCGAACACACCGTAATCGGCGCCCGCCCATCCGTACGCGCCGTGGTCCGGCCTGAAGAAATAGATGCCGTATGCGTCGTGGCTGCTGACGAGCAGCAGTCCCATCTTCGGATCGAAGCTCGGCGATCGGTAGTTCGTGCCGCCGCTCTCGTCGGGCGCGACGAGGCGGCCGTCGCGCGCCGGCTCTTTCGCGGGATTCGGAATCGGCCGCCCATCCTGATCGATCCCGGTCGCCCAGTTCGCCGTCGCGAACGGCTTCGTCAAGAGACTCCGTCCCGTCGTGCGATCGAGCACGTAGAAGTAGCCGTTGCGCGACGCCTGCATCACGAGCTTCGCCGGCGCGCCGTTGAACGATCCGTCGACGAGCACCGGAACTTCCGCCGCGTCCCAGTCGTGCGTGTCGTGGCGCGTCGCCTGAAAGCCCCACGCGAGCCTTCCGGTGTCGGGATCGATGGCGAGGATGCTGTCGGTCCAGCGGTTGTCGCCTGCGCGCGCCGGCCCGTTCAGCACCGGCGTCGGATTGCCGGTGCCGACGAAGACGAGGTTCTGCTGCGGATCGTAGGTGCCGGTCATCCACATCTGCCCGCCGGTGGCGTTGTCGCTCGGACTGCCCGGCGTCCCGGGCGGCGGCGTGCTGTAGAAGACCCACTGCGTCTGGCCGGTTTCCGGATCGACCGACGTCAAGATGCCCGGCAGATTGTCGAAGTCCCCCGCGACGCCGACGAGCAGATGATTGCGAACCAGGAGCGGCGCGTTGGTCGACCAATATCCTTTCTTCGCATCGGCGATGACGACGTTCCATTTCACCTTGCCGTCGTTGGCGTTCAACGCGACGAGGTGCGCGTCGGGCGTCGTGAAGAAGACGGAGTCCTTGTAGACGGCGACGCCGCGATGGCCGATGTGAAAGCCTTCGTTCGCCGGGTACGCGTAGTGCCAGATCTGATGGCCAGACCGCGCGTCGATCGCCCACACGTGATCGGGCGACGTGATATAGACGACGCCGCTCGCGAGAATCGGCGTCGCCTTGATCTGCGCGGTCTGCCCCGTCGCGAACGCCCAGGCGAGCGTGATCTGATGCACGTTGGCGGGATCGATCTGCGTGAGGGTGCTGTGCCGCTGTCCCGTGTAGTCGCCGTGATACGTCGTCCACGCGTCGGCGCCGCTCTGCGCGGCGGCGAACGTTCCGAGCGCGAACGCCGCGGCGACGACGGCTGCGCTACCGCAGCGTCTGCAGGTACGCCAGAACGTTGTGCATGTCGTCATCGGTGTACTTCCCGAGCTGTTCGGCGTGCGCCTCGAGCGGGTTTTCGACCTTGAACTTCACCTGCGGCGCCGGCCACGACCGATAACGGCCCGCATCGTCGGTGAGCGCGATCGTGAACTCGTCGCGATACGCCAGCGCGCCGCGCACGGTTTCGCCCGATGGCAGATCGACGGCGACCTTCGCGGCGCGGCCGCTCGACGGATAGAGCATGCGCTGCAGCAGCTGCAGCCCCTGGAGCCGCGCGGCGAGTCCGGCGAGGTCGCCGGTCGGCGAATGGCACTGCGCACACCGTCCTGCGCCGTTGAAATATCGGCGGCCGGCCTCTGCATCGCCTGTCTGGAGGTCGGCGACGCTCACGCTGCGGCGCGCGCCGGGCGACTCCGCTTTGACTTTCTGATCGCGAACGAAGGCGACGACGGCCGCGAGCTCAGCGTCGGTCAGCCGGAACGCCGGCATGCCTTTGTCGACGCGGCCGTCGCGCACGACGGCGCGGAGCCTGTCGCCCGCCGCCTCGTCGCGCACGAGCGGCGACTTCGTGAGATCGGGACCGGTCTCGCCGCCCATCGCATCGCGGCCGTGGCAGAAGCCGCACTGCGCGGTGAACACGCGCTGCCCCGTCTGCAGCTGCGCCGCCGTCGGCGGCTGCGGCGCGGCGAGCGCGCCGCTGGCGAAGAGGTGAACGAGCACGACAGCGCCAACGGATTCTGCTAGATTGCTCACTCGCTTTCGCATCGCTCGCTCTCTGTCGTGGCGGAATGTATCATGCCTGACCCGTTCGCACCGCGGCCCGAGCACAAGTTCTCCTTCGGTCTGTGGACGGTCGGCAATCGCGGACGCGATCCGTTCGGCGACGCGGTGCGCGAGCCGCTGCCGCCCGAGGACGCCGTCGCGATGCTCTCCGAGGCCGGCGCCTGGGGCGTGAACCTCCACGACAACGATCTCGTGCCGATCGACGCATCGCCTTCGGAGCGCGATCGGATCGTCGCCGGGTTCCGCCGCGCGTGCGAGCGCCACGGCATGGTCGTGCCGATGGCGACGGTCAATCTGTTCTTCGATCCCGTCTTTCGCGACGGCGCGTTCACGGCGAACGATCCGCGCGTCCGGGCCTACGCGGTGCAGAAGACGATGCGCGCGATGGATCTCGCGGTGGAGCTCGGCGCGCGGATCTTCGTGTTGTGGGGCGGCCGCGAAGGCACGGAAACCGACGCGTGCCGGCGGCCGGACGACGCGATCAAACGCCTGCGCGAGGCGGTGAACTTCCTCTGCGAGTACTCGGTCGATCGCCGCTACGGTCTGCGGTTCGCGCTCGAGGCGAAGCCGAACGAGCCGCGCGGCGACATCTACATGGCGACGACCGCCGCCTACCTCGCGTTCATCCCGACGCTCGATCATCCGGAGATGGTCGGCGTGAACCCGGAGGTCGCGCACGAGCAGATGGCGGGGCTGAACGTCCTGCACGCCGTCGCGCAGGCGTGGGAAGCCGGCAAGCTCTTTCACATCGATCTCAACGATCAGTTTCCCGGGCGCTACGATCAGGACTTCCGCTTTGGATCGGCGAACGTGAAGTCGGCGTTCTGGCTGGTGAAGTTTCTCGAAGAGGTGGGCTACGACGGCCCCCGCCACTTCGACGCGCACGCGTACCGGACGGAGGACTACGGCGGCGTCTGCGATTTCGCGCGGGGCTGCATGCGGACGTATCTCGTCCTCGCGGAGCGCGCGCGCCGCTGGCGCGAGGACCGCGAGATCCAGACGCTCGTCGCCTCGCTCGGCGACGGCGATCACGACGCGCCGGCCGTCTCGGCGTATTCGCCGCAGCGGCGCGACGCGCTGCTCGGCGCGGCGTTCGACCGCGCGGCGCTCGCGCGGCGCGGGCTCGGGTACGAGCGGCTCGATCAGCTGACGATGGACGTCCTGCTCGGCGCGCGGTAGGAGGGATTCCATGATTCGCGCAGTCCATGCGGCGATCGCGGCGCTCGCAATCGCCTCGCTCGCGCGCGGCGCGGCGCCCGCGCGCGTGATGATCCTCGACGGCGAGAGCGCCGGTCCGTACCACCGCTGGCAGGTGGTGACGCCGGTGCTGAAGGTGATGCTCGCCGAAACGCATCTCTTCGACGTCGACGTCGCCACCGCTCCGCCCGCGGGCGCCGACTACGCGGCGTTCAAGCCCGCGTTCGCGCAGTACCGCGCGATCGTCCTCAACTACGACGCGCCGGACGATCGGTGGCCGGCGGAGGTGAAGGACGCCTTCGACCGCTACATGCGCGACGGCGGCGGCCTCGTGGTCGTCCACGCGAGCGACAACGCGTTCCCGGGATGGAAGGCGTACAACGAGATGATCGGGATCGGCGGCTGGCGCAACCGCAACGAGAGCGCCGGGCCGCACTGGTACGTCGAGAACGGCAGGCTGACGCCGGACGCGGCGCCGGGATCGGCCGGCAGCCACGGCACGCGGCTGCCGTTCGCGATCACGGCGCAGGATCAGACGCACCCGATCATGAAGGGCCTGCCGAAGAAATGGATGCACCAGGGCGACGAGCTGTACGCGTCGCTGCGCGGGCCCGGGCGCAACATGACGGTGCTCGCGACGGCGCATTCCGACCGGTCGAACCACGGCACGGGCCGCGACGAGCCGCAGTTGCTCGTCGTCCAGTACGGACGCGGACGCGTGTTTCACACGACGCTCGGCCACGACGTGAACGCGCTCAGCTCCGTGGATTTCGTGGCGACGTTCCAGCGCGGCGTCGAATGGGCGGCGACCGGCGCCGTCACGCAGAGCGTGCCGCCGACCTTTCCGGGCGCCGACACCGTGAGCTACCGCGCCGATCTCGCCGCAATGGATCCCCTGTTCAAGAACGGGTTGAACCCGCTCGATCCGCCGCGTCGGTGACGCTCTATCTCGGCTTCGACTCCAGCACGCAGGGCGTGAGCGCAATCGTCCTCGGCGTCGAGGGCGATCGCGCGCACGTCGTCTTCCAGTCGTCGCTGCAGTTCGACGATGCGCTGCCGCGATACGGCACGCGGCATGGAGTGCTGCCGGGCGACGATCCATCGGTGGCCGTCTCGTCGCCGCTCTTGTGGGCGGACGCGCTCGATCTGATGCTGCGCTCGATCGGCGCGAGCGGCGTCGATCTGCGCGGGCTCGCCGCGATCGCCGGCTCCGCGCAGCAGCATGGCAGCGTCTACCTGAATGCGAGCGCCCGATCCGTTCTCGCCGCCATGGATCCGGCGCGGCCGCCGGGGGAGCAGCTCGCCCGCTCTCTGTCGCGGCCGGTCGCGCCGATCTGGATGGACTCGAGCACCTCGGTCGAATGCGCCGAGCTCGCGGCAGCCGTCGGCGGCAACCTCGCGCTCGCCGCGCGCACCGGGTCGCGCGCCTTCGAGCGGTTCACCGGCCCGCAGATCCGCAAGTTCTTCAAGCGCGAGCCGGACGCCTACGCCGCCACCGACCGCATTCACCTCGTGAGCTCGTTCCTCGCGACGCTGCTCGCCGGCGCTCACGCGCCGATCGATCCTGGCGACGGGTCGGGGACGAACCTGATGGATCTGTCGCGCGGCGACTGGTGGCCGCGCGCGGTGGAGGCGGCGGCGCCGGCGCTCGCGAACAAGCTGCCGGCCATCGCGCCGTCGTGGACGATCGCCGGCACGCTGTCGCCGTACTGGCAGGCGCGCCACGGCCTGCCGGCGGCGCACGTCGTCGTCTGGTCCGGCGACAACCCGTGCAGCCTGATCGGCGCCGGCCTCGTTCGCGAGGGGCTCGCTGCGATCTCGCTCGGCACGAGCGACACGATCTTCGGGCTGATGCGCGAACCGCGGGTCGATCAGACCGGCACCGGGCACGTGTTCGGCGCGCCGACTGGCGGGTTCATGGGGCTCACCTGCTTCTCGAACGGATCGCTCGCGCGCGAGCGCGTGCGCGACATGTTCGGGCTCGACTGGGCCGGCTTCTCGCGCGCGCTCGCGGCGGCGCCGCCTGGCAACGACGGCGGTTTGCTGCTGCCGTGGCTCGTGCCCGAGATCACGCCCTCGGTCGCCGCGCCGGGCATCCGCCGCTCGGGCCTCGAGCCCGACGACGGCCCCGCCAACGTGCGCGGCGTCGTCGAGGCGCAGATGCTGTCGATGGCGCTGCACTCGCGGTGGATGCAGGTGGCGTTCGACACGATTCACGCAACCGGAGGCGCGTCGGCGAACCGCGAGATCCTGCAGGTGACGGCGGACGTCTTCGGCGCCGAGGTGCGCCAGCTCGCCGTGGAGAATTCGGCGTGCCTCGGCGCCGCGCTGCGCGCGCGGCACGCGCACGCGCTCGCCGAGGGGCGCCCGCTCGACTGGGACACGATCGTACGCGGCGTCGTCGAGCCGCTGCCGGGAGCGCTGCGGCCCGATCGACGCCGGCACGCCATGTATCAGGATCTGATGCGCGCCTACGCCGAGTTCGAGGCGCGCGCGCTCGGCGTAATTAAGAATTAGGAATTAAGAATTAAGAATTCGTCGCCCACGGTCGTGACAGCCGTGACAGCGCATTCTTAATTCTTAATTCGTCTAATTCTTAATTCTTTACCACGGCATCGTCCGCTTGGTGAATTTCCGTCCGGCTTCGGCCGCCTTCTCGTTCGCCGCGCCGATCATCACGCCCTCTTTGATCATGTCGACGACGTTGTCGGCGTTGACGCTGTTCAGGAAGAAGATCTTCTGCGCCTTCGTCGCGGCGAGCACCTTCGAGCGCGCGGCCTGCATCTGCGGCGCATTCACCGACCCGGGCCCGCTCTTCACGCCGAGCGAGAACGCCATGTCGCCGGGCCCCCACTCCGCGAACGCGACGCCGGGAATCTTCGTGTTGGCTTCGGCGTTCTCGAGCGCGTACTTGTCCTCAAGCTTCAGACCGAGCAGCAGCTCGCCGTTCGGGTTGAGCGGCCACGCGTCGGCTTTCTCCCCGTACTGGTCGGCCGTGATGCCCCAGATGCGCGCGGCGGTCGAGTTGCCGTGCACGCCGCGGCGTCCACCGTACGCCGGGAACCGCACGGCCTCGACGAACGCACGCACGGCCCCGGGTGTGTCGGCGTGGCACAGGAGCACGCCGTGGACGCCCGTGGCGAGCACCTGCTGGAACATCCACGCGTTGGCGCGCACGGTCGCCTCGTCGGTGCCGTCCACCGGCACGTTCACGATCACGGCCGGTGTGCGGTGGCCGCTCTTGGTCGGCCCGCCCTTCGCGAGGCCCTGCATGTACTCGGCGAGCCCCTTGACGTCGAACGGCGCGTGCTCCATGTCGTACGAGATGTAGTCGGCCCACGTCTGCGCGTCCTTCACGCCCTGCGCGAAGCTGCCCTCGGTGCCCTCGTGCGAACCCGTGTAGTAGATCGGCTGCCCGCCGGCGAGCAGCTCGATCGCCCGGTTGATGTGCTTCGGCGTGTCGGCGCCGTGCAGAGCAATCACGGAGACGACGACGGTGACGGTGACGACGAACATGCGCTTCATGTGTCCTCCCGCGAAACGACCGCGGATCACGCTGGTCCCGCGCCCTGAGTGTTGACGTAGACGGCGTACAGCGACTGGCTCGCCGCCATGAACAGCCGATTGCGCTTCGGGCCCCCGAAGCAGAGATTCGCGCAGACTTCCGGAAGCCGGATGCGGCCGATCAACTTGCCCTGCGGCGTCCACACCGTCACGCCGCTGTAGCCAACCGCTCGGCCCGCGTTGCTCGAGCACCAGACGTTGCCGTCGACGTCGCAGCGTACGCCGTCGGGCGAGCATTTGATGCCGTCGATCCTGAAATCGGCAAAGCGCCGGCCGTTCGACGCGGTGCCGTCGCGCGACACGTCGAAGACGAAGAGATCGCCGTTGCCGCCGGGGCCGGTATCGCCCGGTCCTTTGCCGGTGCTGACGATATAGACCTTCGAGTAGTCGGGCGAGAACGTGATCCCGTTCGGGTCGGGCACCTGCTGCTCGGTGACGACCAGCGACACCTTGCCGCTCGTGTCGACGCGATAGACACTGGTCGGCAGTTCCCGGGGCTCCGGCCTTCCTTCGTACAAGCTGCGGCCGTACGGCGGATCGGTGAACCAGTAGCTGCCGTCGCGGTGCGCAGCGATGTCGTTCGGCGAGTTCAGCTTCTTGCCGTTGTACGAATCGGCGATCACCGTCGTCGTGCCGTCGTGCTCGTAGCGCACGACGCGGCGCGTGAGGTGCTCGCAGGACAGCTGGCGTCCCTCGAAGTCGAACGTGTTGCCGTTCGAGTTGTTCGACGGCTGGCGAAACACCGTGACGCGGCCATCGTCTTCGGTCCAGCGAAGCTGGCGGTTGTTCGGGATGTCGCTCCAGACGAGATAGCGTCCCTGGCCGGACCATGCCGGCCCTTCCGCCCAGAGCGCGCCCGTCCAGAGGCGCGTGATGGCGGAGTTCGCCTGGATATACGCGCCGAAGCCCGGATCGACGGTGACGATGTCGGGATCGGTGAAGTACGTGGTCGGCGCCGCGTTCGGCCCGAAGTCTCGCGGCGGCACGCTGACCGTGCTCGGCGGCGCCTGAGGCGCGCCCTGCGTGACGCCCTGCGCCCGCGCGTCACGCGCCAGCAGGGCGCCGGCGGCTCCGGTTCCGAGCGCTTCAACGAACCGTCGGCGTGTGAGCATAGATCGCGTCCTGTATCACGGCGACCGCGCGGCCCGTCTCGCCGTCGACCGCCGGCGCGCGCGCGCCGCGAACCGCGTCGAGAAAATCCTCGACGAGCGGCACGTGCACGTTCGCCGCCGGCGGATGCGATTCGATCCGCTCGCCCTCGGCGTCGCGCACCGCGATCGCTCCGGCGTTGAGCGACGCGACGCGAATCGATCCGCGCGTCCCGAAGACGTCGAGCGTGTCCTGGCGATCCGCTGCCGCGTTCGACACGGCGACGACCGCCGTGGCGCCGCGCGCGAAGTGTAGCAGCGCAACGGCCGTGTCTTCCACCTCTCGTTGAAGGGCGGCCGTCCTCACCTCGCTGCAGACGTGTGTGGCCGGGCCGAGCAGGTGCAGGAGCACCTCGAGGCGATGGCAGCCGAAGTCGGCCATCGGGCCGCCGCCCGATTCGGTGCGCTCGACCAGCCAGTAGCGCGGCGCGCCCGGCCGCGGATCGAACGGCTCGAACGCCGTCGTCTGCGCGAAGACGGGCGTGCCGATGGCGCCGGCATCGAGGAGCGCTTTCACGCGGATGACCGCCGGGTAGAAGCGGCGGTAATAGGCGATCCCCAGGCGGACGCCGGCGGCGCGGCACGCGGCGATCATCCGATCGCATTCCTCGGCGTTCATCGCCATCGGCTTCTCGCAGAGGACGTGCTTCCCCGCCTCCGCGGCGGCGACGGTCTGCTCGGCGTGCAGGCGCACGGGCGTCGCGACGTAGACGGCGTCGATGTCGGGATCGGCGACGAGCGTGCGCCAGTGGGGATGAGACTTACGCGCGCCGATCTCGCGCGCGAAGGATTCGACCAGATCGGCGCGCCCGCGACTGAGGGCGACGAGCTCGCTGCCATGAGCCTCGCGCAGCGCGCCGGCGACACGTTTGCGAACGATATCGCCGGCGCCCAGGAGTCCCCATCTAACCGGAGGAGTATCCGTTTGCGTTCTTTCCTCTGTGCCCTGTGTCTACCTTTGTGCCCTTGTCGCCATTTCAGAATTTCAGTTTGACGGCCAACTGCATCTGCCGCTCCGTCGTGCCGCAGAGCGCGCACGACGGGCTCGCGAGCATCGCGGAGACCGTGCCGAACGCCGAGTTGCCGAGCTGATTGTTCGGGTTCGCGAACTGCGCGTGATTCAGCACATTGAACACCTCGAGGCGCAGCTCCGAGCCGATGGGGCCGATCTTCGTGTTCTTGATCAGCGAGAGGTCGACGTTGAAGTCGCCCGGACCGCGGACGGTGTTGCGCCCCGTGTTGCCGAACGTCGCCGACGTCTCCGGCACTTGTTGGAAGCACGCGGTGTTGAACCAGGTGTCGATCGTCGGGCTGGTGAGCGCCGGATCGCAGATCGTGTTCGGCCGGTTGTTCCCGATGCCGGTGGACAGCATGCTCTGCGATTGCGTGATCGTGATCGGCAGGCCGCTGCGCAGATACAGGATGCCGCTCACCTGCCAGCCGCCGTACGCGCGCTGCGCGGCCCACGGCAGCTCGTAGATCCAGTTCGAGCTGAACGTGTGCGTCACGTCGTAGTCCGCCGGCCCGCGGTTGTACTCGGGATCGAAGATATTGGTGAGCGTCACCGTGCCGTCGTTGTCCGAGTTCAGGTCGATCGCGCGGCCGAAGGTGTAGGAGTTGAGGAACGAGAAATGATTCGCCGAGCGCCGCTGGAACTTGATCAGCAGGCCGTTGTACTCCACGTAGCCGCTGCTCGAGAGCGCGCCGACGGTGCGCAGCGCGGGCGAGACGCTCGCGTACGGGCGATTGACGTTCTGATCGGTGACGCCGAGCTTCGGCGGCGCCTGGTTCAAATCCGTCTTGAGCGCGGCGTTGACCGTCCGCGATCCCGAGTACGCCGCCTCCACCATGTAGTTCGCGCCGAACTGCCGCTGCACGTTCACGTTGAAGTTGTGCGCGTGGGCGTCGCGGAAGTCGGTGAGGAACGCCGAGCGCGTGGATCCCGCCGGCGGCAGCTCCGGATGCACGCCAGGCGGCGCCGGCAGCCCGTTCGCGAGCAGGATGTTCGTCCCGAACGTCGTCGTGAACGCCTGCGCCTGCAGGAACGGCTGGTTCTGCGCCTTCGACGACGACGTGCCGCCCGGCGTGAAGTTCCAGAACAACCCGTAGCCGCCGCGGACGATCGTCCGGCCGTTGCCGGTCACGTCGTAGGCCAGGCCGAAGCGCGGCCCGAAGTCCGTCCTGCCGTAGGTCTGCAGGTAGCGCCCGACCTGCACGCCGTTGATCGTCGCGTTGTCGGACGCGACGACGAAGCGGCCGGTCGAGATGTCGAAGTTCGACTGCTGGTTGTTCACCTCCACCCACGGCACGAACAGGTCGTAGCGCAGGCCGGCGTTCACCGTCAGGCGATCGGTCATCCGGATGTCGTCCTGGATGTAGGCGGCGACCTCCGGACGCACCTCCGTGTAGGTGCCGGAGTCGAAGAGCGTCCGGCTCGCGTTGCTCGCGAGGCCGAGGAGAAAGCTCGCGAAGTCGAAGCCGGTGTTGTTGGCGAGCGTGCAGCCGCTCGTGATCCCGGTGCAGTTCGATGTCAGGTTCTGGTTGAAGTCGAAGCGGCCGACGATCGTGTCGGCGTTCAGGATCTCGCGCGAGCGGTGCGTCCAGGTGCCGCCGGCGCGCAGCGTCTGCTTGCCCATCACGCGCGTCAGGTTGTCGTAGATCTGGAAGTCGTTCTGGTTCGTGATGAGCGGCTGGTTGCCGTTCGATCCCATGTTCCGCATGCCGCCGTTGTTGAACATGATCTGCGGGAACGCGGACGTCACATCGTTCAGGTTGATGCCGGGGATGCCGACGGCCTGCGCGAGGTTGGACCCGAAGTCGATCGGCGTCATCAGGAATTTGATCGAGCTCCAGCCGAAGCGGAACTCGTTCAGCAGGCTCGAGCTGAACGTGTGCGTGTCGTTCAGGGCGAACCCCTGCGCCTTGATGTTCCCGTCGCCGGCGCCGAAGGTGACCCCGGCGTCGCCGTGCGGCAGCGTCGCCGGCAGCACGCGGTGCGTCTTCTCGTAGCTGTAGCGCGCGAAGAAGCGGTTGTTCGCCGACAGGCCGTGATCGACTTTGAGATCCATCTGATTGTCGACGCGCGTCAGCGTCGGATTGATCAGGTAGTTGTTGATCGTCTGTCCCGACGCGCTCCGCGTGCCCCCCGTGTTCGCCTCGGGAATGATCTGGCCGAGCATCGCGGCCGCGACCGGATCGAGACGGTTCGCCGGAACGACGTTGCCGGGGAACGGCAGGTGCGTGAGCGGGTCGTAGATGGTCCGGTTGATCTCCGAGAAATCGCCGGCGCGCATCTTCGCCGACGGCACCGTCGACAGATACGTCGCGCCCTGGTTGACGTGGTAGCCCTGATAGTCGAAGAAGTAGAACGTCCGGTCCTTGACGATCGGGCCGCCGAGGGTGCCGCCGAACTGGTGCTGGCTGAAGTCCGGCTTGGGCCGGCCGGCGCGGTTGTTGAAGAAGTTGTTCGCGTCGAACGCGTCGTTGCGCAGGAACTCGAAGCCGCTGCCGTGCGTCGCGTTGGTGCCCGACTTGATCTGCAGGTTCACGACGCCGCCGAGCGAGTGCCCGAACTCCGCGGAGTAGGTGCTGGTCTGCAGCTTGAACTCGTCGAGCGCGTCGACGCTCGGGAAGAGGACCACCGTCTGCAGCCACGTCTCGTTGTTGTCGACGCCGTCGAGCATGTAGTTGTTGTCGCGCGGCCGCTGCCCGTTCGCCGAGAACGACGCCGACGCGCGCCACGCGAGGCTCCCCGCGCCGTCGATGTTCGCGCCGGGAATCCCGCGAACGACGCCGGGCACCGTGCGCGTGAGGTTCACGAAGTTGCGGCCGTTCAGCGGCAGCGTCTTGATCTGCTCTTCGTCCACCGTCGTCCCGAGCTCGGACGACGAGGTCTGCACGAGCGGCGACGAGCCGGTGACCGTCACCGACTCCTCGACCGCGCCGATCTCCAGCTTGAGGTCGATGCGCACGCGCTGATCGACGCCGAGCGGCACTTCGGGTCTCGTCATCGTCTTGAAGCCCGAGAGCTCGGCCTTGATCGAATACGTTCCGGTCGGCAGCGACGGCGCGGTGAACTCGCCGTTGCTGTCGGTCGGGACGACCCGCACGAGGCCGGTCCCGGTATTGGTCAAAGTCACCGTCGCGCCCGGCATGACGGCGCCGGTCGAATCGGTGATCAGACCGAGGATGGTGCCGGTGACTGCCTGCGCTGCAGCGGCGGCGGGAAGCAGCCAGGCAGAGACGAGGAGACCCAGTACCGCTCTCTTCACCTTCGTCCTCCATGCGCCGGCGAGACGGCGCCGTACGATTCGACAGGTCCGACGGTTTCCGCTCCGAGATCGATCGAAATCGCGGCGGCGGCGGCGACGACCGCCTCCGCCACGTCGCTGCCCGCAAGCACGCGCGGCATCCGCTGGCTCGGGCCCGCCACGCTGATCGCAGCCACCACCTGGCCGCTGTGGTTCCGCACCGGCGCCGCGACGCAGCAGACGCCCTTCTCACGCTCTTCTTCGTCGAGGCCGTAGCCGCGCTCGCGGATCGCGCGCAGCTCGCGCAGCAGACGCTTCGCGGAGGTGATCGTCCTCGGCGTCAGCGCGGCGAACTTCTGCGAGCCGGCCCACGCCGCCACGTCCGCGTCGGGCCGGAACGCGAGCAGCGTCTTGCCGAGCGCGGTGCAGTACGCGGGCAGAATGGCGCCGGCGCGCGACCGCATGAAGCCGACCGGCAGCGGCGAGAGCATGCGCTCGAGGTACACGACCTGCCAGTGATCCAGAATCGCCAGCTGCGTCGTCTCGCGTGTGGCGTCGCGCAGCGCCGCCAGGTGCGGGTGCGCGGTCTCGCGAAGATCGAGCCCGCCCGCGACGATGTTGCCGAGGACGAAGCACTTGATGCCGAGCTGATAGGCGCCGTGCTCCTTGGCGAGAAACCCGGACTGCTCGAGCGTCGAGAGGAGGCGAAACGCCGTCGCGCGCGGGATGCCGGTGCGCGCCGCGAGATCCGCGAGCGAGAGGCGCGGCTCGCGGAACGAGAACGCGCTGAGCAGCTCCAGCGCTTTCGCGGCCGCGTCCACCGTGTAGCGCGCGGCCGGCAGCACGTGCGGGCGGCGTTTCATTGAGTGAGACGATATATCGTACCGTGAACTTGAGTGTCTACCGTGAACTGGAGTGTCAGCGAGGGAATGACGGCGTAAGCGGTAAAGTAAATCAAAAATATGGAGTACGACCTGATCGCGCTGGGTGAGACGATGACCGCCCTGTCGCCGCCCGCGGGCCACACGGTGCGGACCGCGCCGGCGCTCCAGATCGACCATGCAGGCGCGGAGAGCAACACGTGCGTCGGCCTCGGGCGGCTCGGTCTTCGCGTCGCCTGGATCAGCCGCCTCGGCGCCGACGCCGCCGGCGACCGCATCCTCGACGCGCTCCACGCGGAAGGGATCGACACGCGGTGGGTCGAACGCGATCCGCGCCGGGCGACCGGACTGATGATCAAGGAGCCGGGCACAGGCGTGCAGTACTTCCGGAGCGAATCGGCGGCCAGCGTCATGGGGCCGGAGATCCTGGACGCGGCGCCCCTCGCCAGCGCGCGGGCGGCGCTCGTCACCGGCGTCACCGCGCTCATCGGTCCACAGCCGCATGCGGCCGGCCTCGCGCTCCTCGAGCGCGCGCGCGGGCTCCGGATCGTCGATCCAAATCTTCGCAGCGGACTCTGGGGATCGCCGCGGCGCGCCGCGCTCGTGCGCGCGTTCGTCGAGCGGTGCGATCTGCTGCTCGCGGGCGACGAGGAGCTCGCGGAACTCGTCGATGCGCGAGGCGCGGAGGATCCGGTCGCGCTCGCGCGCGCGGCCGCCGCGCTCGGCCCGAAAGAGATCGTCGTGCGCGGCGCGCGCAGCGTCGGCGTTCTCGCCGCCGGCGCCTGGCAGGCGATCCACATCGATCGAGGGGCCGCCGTGGATCCGATCGGCGCCGGCGACGCCTTCAACGCCGGCTACGTCGCCGTTCGATTGCGCGGAGGATCGATCGTCGATGCGCTCGACGCGGGCATCCGCTGCGGCGCTGCGGTCACATCGTCGGCGAGCGACACCGGCGGGTTTCCGCGAACCGTCTAACCCACGAACCTCTCGCGATCACCGGTAGCGCAGTCGCCAAACCTGTGGGGCGAGGCTTTCAGCCTCGCCTCCGCGGCGACCCTGAAAGGGTCGCCCTACATGGGTTTGTCCGTGCTCGTTCGGCGAACAGTCAACACGACCAGCGCCGAGCACAGAGCGCTCGCGGCGAGCATGCGGAGGCCGACGCGGAAGTCGCCGAACAGGCCCTGCATCCATCCCATGACGTAGGGTCCGGCGAAGCCGCCGAGGTTGCCGACCGAGTTGATCAGGCCGATGCCCGCCGCGGCGCCGTCGCCGCGCAGAAACGCCGTCGGCAGCGACCAGAACGGCGGGATGAATGCGTACAGCCCGATCGCCGCGACCGCCAGCGCGACGAAGGCGCCGACCGGCGACCCGACCGTTGCGCTGACGGCGAGGCCCGCAGCCGCCAGCGCGCCGCAGCCGGCGACGTGCAAGCGGCGCTCGCCCGTCCGATCCGAATGCGCGGCGACGAGCACGATGCCGACCGCGGCGACGAGGAACGGCACCGCGGTAAACATCGCGACTCTCATGTCCGACGCGCCCGACAGCCCTTTGACGATTTGCGGCAGGAAGAAGCTGAAGCCGTAGCCGCTCGTGACGATCAGGAACATCACCGCCGACAACACCCACACCTGGCGCGTCCAGAGACCGGCGCGCACAGTCGCGCCGCCGTGCGACGCCTGGCCGCGCTCGGCGTCCAGCGCGCCGATCAGCCACGCCTTCTCCGCCGCCGGCAGCCATCGCGCGTCGCGCGGCCCGTCGTCGAGGAACGCGAGGGCGACGCATCCGAGGATCACCGCAGGCAGACCCTCGGCGAGGAACAGCCACTGCCAGCCGTCGAGGCCGGCGACGCCGCGCAGCTGCAGCAGGAGCCCGGAGAGCGGCGACCCGATGATCCCGGAGGCCATGCTCGCCGTGTAGAACTGTCCGAGCGCGCGCGCGCGCTCCCGCGCCGGGAACCAGTACGTGAAGTACAGGACGACGCCGGGAAAAAATCCCGCTTCGGCGGCGCCGAGCAGGAACCGCAGCAGGGCGAAGCTCGCCGGCCCCGCTGCGAGCACCATGGCCATCGACACGAGGCCCCACACGATCGCGATCCGCGCGATCCAGATGCGGGCGCCGACGCGCGCGAGCGCGAGGTTGCTCGGCACCTCGAACAGGAAGTAGCCGAGGAAGAAGATGCCGGCGCCGCGCCCGAAGTCGAGCGGCGACAGACCGAGCGCGCGGTTCATCTGCAGCGCGGCGAAGCCGACGTTGACGCGATCGAGATACGCGACGAAATACAGGAGCGCGAGGAAGGGGATCAGGCGGCGGCGCACGCGTGCGACCGCGCGCGCGCCAAGGTCGGCGGTCGAGTCGATCGCGACGGGTTCCACGCCGACCATGATGGCCGACGTGTCAAGCGGGCGTCAGGAGGCTTCGGGGGCGACCAGCGCGAGGTGCGGCTTCTGATGCGCCGCATGGGCCCCCTCGAGATCGAAGTCGCGGCACACCTCGCGCACGACGTCGCCGTCCACGGGCCGCTGATCGAGCGCGAAGCCCGAGGTGAGCGCGTTGTCGCAGATGACGCTGATGATGCGCGGCAGCCCGCGCGAGTGCTCGTGGATGAGCGTCACCGCCTCGCGCGTGAAGATGTTCGCCGGGTCGCCGCCGGCCGTGCGGATGCGCGACGCGATGTAGGCCGCCGTATCGGGCAGATCGAGCGGCTTGAGCTCGCAGCGCAGCGCGATCCGCTGCTTCAGCTGACGCAGGTTCGGCTGGTTGAGCCGCCCCGCCAGCTCCGGCTGCCCCGCGAGCACGAGGGGCAGCAGCTTGCTCGTCGGCGTCTCGAGGTTCGCGAGCAGGCGGATCTCCTCGAGGATCTCGTCGGGCAGCGCCTGCGCTTCGTCGACGACGAGCGCGGTCACTTCCTTCCGCGCGTGGCGCTTGCGCACCATCGTCTCCAGGCTGCCGAGGAGCATCGCCTTCGACTTGTCGTTGTGCGCGATGTCGAACCGCGCCGCGAGCGTCTCGAAGAACTCGGCGCGCGTCAGCGTCGGGTTGTCGATCACGACGCACCGCACGTGGCGGCACATGTCCGAGTCGAGCGCGGCGCGAAGGAGCGTCGACTTGCCGGTGCCCGCCTCGCCGATGAGCACCGTGACCGGCTTCGCCGCCGACAGCCCGTACTCGAGATGGCACAGCGCCTCGCGATGCTGCGCCGTGAAGAACAGAAACTTCGGGTTCGACGTCAGCTCGAACGGCGCTTCGCGAAAGCCGTAATACCGCTCGTACATCGTCTCCTCGCTAGGGGACCAGCAGAATCGTCTTCACGAACCGCACGGGCACGCCGTCCTTCGTCGCCGGCTGGTACTTCCAGGCGCGGGCGCTCCGGAGGACGAGCGAATCGAACGCGGCGTTCAACGACTGCCGGATCCGCGCGTCGGTGACGCGCCCGTTCTCGTCGATCACGATGTCGAGCAGCCCGCGCGCGTGCACCGCGCGCGCGATCGTCTGCAACTGCATGGGCATCGCGGGCATCCGCTGTTGAATCGTCAGCGGCGGCGTGACGCCGTCGTCGTCGATCGTGTAGGTGAGCCCCGCGTCGGCGGCGCGTGCGGCAGCCGACGGATGCGACTCCGGCGACGTCGCCGCGGCAACGGGGCGGGACGGCGCGGCAGGCGACGCCACGTTCGAGCGCTCCGCCAGACCGGCCGCCGCGGTCGCGACGAGGGCCGCCGCCGCCGGCTGCGCGGTCCGTTGATCCGCCGCCGACTGGATCAGGCCGAGAAAGCCGTCGACGAGCACGCTCAGGTCGGGGAGGCCATCGTCTTTGACGCCGAGGCGCTGCGCCTCCTGGATCATCTGCCGCGCGTCGGTCAGCCGCGGCTCGGCGGCGTTGTAGGCCTTGTCGTCGATCGACAGCCGCGCCGCGCGGAACTCGTCGCGAATGAGCGACGGCAGCAGCCGCCTGCGGACGTCGCTGAACATCGACTCGAGGCGCGGCGACGCGTCAGCCGCGTCGAGCCGCGCGAGCGGCTGCCGGCGGATGAGCGTTTCGGCGACCGTTTCCGCCTCGTGCGTGCGCCCGAGGGCATACAGACAGAACGCGCGGTACTCGTCCACCTGGCGCGAGAGATCGGGCGCCGCGCCGTCCGCGTTGATGCGGCTGAGCGTCGACAGCGCGTCCTCGTACGCGGCCGACGCATAGAGATCCTTGGCGGCGCTCAGGGGATCCTGAGCGCTTCGAAGCACCGCCGACGCGATGGCGACCACCGCGGTGACGATGAGCGTTTGCAGTACCTGCGATTTGCGATTCATGACCTTGTCTCGGGCGACGTTCATTTCGTGAGATCGGCCGCGATGCGGTTGGGTCCCTTCGCGGTCACGACGATCGTCTGCCGGCGTTCGGCGAGCTGCGGATGGCGGAACACGAGCTCGTGCGATCCGACGGTGACGAGCAGATTGGCGATCGGCGTCTCGCCGACGTTCGCGCCGTCGAGCAGAATCTCCGCCCACGGCCGCGCGTTGACGCTGATCGCGACGCGCGGCGGATCGAGACGAAGCGCGGTGGTCTTGCCCGCCGTCACCTCGATGCGTCGCGTTTCCTGGCATCCGAT